>RCUU01001059.1_pt1 | contig 13854 bp, 14 predicted proteins | sample 2166211 | NCBI WGS metagenome assembly RCUU01 (sample SAMN09932620, study PRJNA488358) | compost metagenome | feature: garden; material: soil; isolation source: compost soil in phenylacetic acid-enriched culture | place: Germany: Experimental Botanical Garden Goettingen | collected 2016-01-27
GTCAAACACTTTTTGAAAATTTATTTTCCTGAGAGGAGCTGAATGCGATGGAATTGACGGCCAAACAGAAACGATTTATCGAAGAATACCTGATCGACCTCAATGCCACGCGAGCATATAAGGCGGCAGGATATAGCGTTAAGAGTGACAATGCGGCGGCTGTAGAGGGACATAAGCTACTAAGAAACCCTAAGATAGCGTCAGAGGTTCAAAAGTCCATGGACGACCGTTCAGAGCGAACTAAAATTACGGCAGACAAGGTCTTGCAGGAGTTTGCTAAGATAGGATTCGCTAAAATAACTGACTATCTCAAGGTGAACACTGCTGAAAGGGTTGTTGACTATAAAGAAGATGAGGACGAAGAAGGCAACATTACCAGAAGACCCATATTTGATATGGTTCAGTCAGTAGAGATATTTGACACGGATGAAGTGGATTCCATCAAAATGGACGCTGTGGCAGAAATAACAGAGACTAAATATGGAATATCGTTAAAGTTGCATGATAAAGTTTCGGCTCTGGAGAAAATTGGTCGTCACTTAGGTATGTTCAAAGACAAAATAGAGCATAGCGGTGGCGTTAGTCATACACATTCTCACGACTTGAGGAATCTGAGTCCAGAGGAGTTGATGGCCCTTGAACGTATCCTTGCAAAGTCAACTGCCGACACTAGATGAGGTTAGGGCGGCGAGGGCTTACAACGACTTTTCTTATTTTATTGATTATGATAGTGAGTTTCGTGATCGAGATGGAAAACACTTAGATGTGTTGGATGATACGCTAATGAAAGTATCATCTGGCGAACTGAAACGCGTGATTGTAACGATGCCGCCGCGACATGGTAAATCAGAGCGAGTTTCTAAAAAGTTTCCTGCATGGCATGTCGGCAGAAATCCAACAGACGAGATTATATTAGCCTCGTACTCTGTTGATTTGAGTCGAGGATTTTCTCGTATAGCCAGAGACACGTTAACAGCGCACCCAGAAATATTTGAAGTACAGGTGGATAAAAATAATCAATCGGCTGAGTCGTGGGGCATAGATGGATACCGCGGCGGTGTAACTGCTGCTGGCGTAGGCGGCCCGATCACAGGAAAAGGCGCTAAGATTGCTATAATAGATGACCCAGTAAAGAACTCGGAGGAAGCTAACTCAGAGGTTATGCGCGATAAGATATGGGAGTGGTATCAATCCACCCTATACACACGCTTAACGCCTGATGGTCGAATAGTTGTTGTAATGACAAGATGGCATGAAGATGACTTAGTTGGCAGACTTTTAAAAAAGGAAGCTGACGATATAAAACAAGGCACTCACGAGGGTGAACGATGGACAGTCATTAACTTACCCGCTCTCGCAGAGGATAGTGATTTTCTTGGAAGGAAACCAGGAGAACCGCTTTGGCCTGAGTTTGGTTTTGACGAGAAGAGAATGAAGCAGATCAAATCTGATGTAGGTGGTTATGTATTTAACTCACTCTATCAGCAACGTCCAAGCGCTGCACAGGGTACTATATTTAAGCGTGAACACTTTAACTACTATCGAGAAGAAACAATACACAATGTCCAGTACTTCGTATTAGGGAATGGTAAGAGGTATCAGAAGCAGGCTTGTTGGAACTTCCAAACAGTCGACACGGCAAACAGTGTAAAAACTATCAATGACTATTTTGCGGTCGCTACAATATGGGTTACGCCTGAACACGATCTTTTAATAGATGATATATATCGGACTCACATTGAGGGCCCAGAACAAAAAAAGCTGATGAAACAGATGGAACAAAGGCACAGGCCTAGATTTCAGGCGATTGAGGATAAAACATTTGGAACTAACCTTATTCAGGAATGTAAACGCGATGGAATGACGATCCTTCCAGTGAAGGTCGATAAGGACAAGGTGACAAGAGCATTGCCGATGTCAGCTAGGTATGAAGTTGGAAAGGTATTCCACAAAGAAGGTGCTGTATGGCTTGCTGATTTTGAATCTGAGTTAATGTCATTCCCGCGCGGTGCTCATGATGATCAAGTTGATACTATCAGCATGGCTGGAGAATTAGTTCATACTATCAGATATGAACAAGAAGCGGCATGGTCCGCTAACCCTGAATCGATTCCTGGCAGAAGAACAGACTTTGATCAAGACAATGACGACGACACGCCTAAGGTAAATGGATTTTGGTAAATGTATACCATATGCAGGACATGTGCACAAAACACAAGATTTTGTGAATATGTCTGATTGCGCGAACCGTTGATATATAAGCATTTTTGATTTGTCAGCGAAATACTGATTATGCATAAAATATACACTAGCTAATAAACCGCGTGGTTATGGGCTTTTTGTTTTTGGGACATAGGTAAAGAAATTAATATTTATGCAGTATAGAGGGGAAGGATTGCTGATGGTATACGCACTTATTGCGGTGATTATTGTATCCAACGTCTTTTTGTTTTTACAGTTAAGGGCTAAAGATAAACTAATAGAAAACCTGACCAATAAACTAATGGCTCGCAATTATACAGACTATGTAACTGGTACAAGGGCAAGAGAAGACCCGCCGCCTGAACTAAGCACTCGTAAACCTTATAGTTGGTACGATGATCCTAATATTCCTGATGTGGGCGGTGACAGTTCATGAGTGTAATTGACAAAATAAAAGGTATATTCACCGAGTCCTCATCTGGGCAGGAAGACAGCACAAACCCCAATACACCAGAACAACAACATATATGGGATACAGTCCATCAGGATTATCAGATATTCAAATCAGCACGTCAGCCAATGGAAGCTATCTGGCAACAGGAACAACGGTTTTATATGGGAGATCACTGGAGAGGGTTACGATCAGAGGCGGTATCAAAACTTCGACCAGATGCAGTGGAGAACATTACGTTTAGCCAGATTGAGTCGATAGTAGGCAAACTGACAGGATGGATGCCTGTACCTGATTACTCCGCGATGGAGCCGAGCGATGAGCAAAAAGCACGTGACTTGAATGATTATATGCCATCTGAGTTGCGACAAATAAAATTCAGGCATAAACATACTCGTGCTGTGCGGCGATGCGTAATACATGGGCCGTTAATCTACAAAACTATCTTTGATCCAACTATCGAAGGAGGCAGAGGATTAAACCGATACACAGGTCGAAATGATATTCTTCCAGTGGACTTAGGTACATTCTTCCCTGATCCTCGGATAGCTGATTTTATCTATCTACAGGACATGTCAGCAATCATTATCCATGTTCGCAAACCGCTTGAATACTTTAAAAAACGTTGGGAAAATCAAGGCAAGAAGGTACAGCCAGATAACGGATCATCTGAATCCGAAATTTTTAGTACAGATGTCTACGAAAAATCAGGTGAATCGTCATTCGATACTCAAGTGTCAGACAAGACATCAGGGTTGATTGAGTATTGGTACAGAGGACTTCCTAAGTTAGTCAGTAAAGAGGACAAAGATCTGTTCACTGAGCAAGCTAATGAGAAGCTAATGCAAGGAATCGACCCTTCTGAATATCTGGCCAAGGCTGCTGGTGACATGGAGGGCGTACATTGCATTTATGTATCAACGTCGGGTGTATTCCTGGAGCATAAATCATACATCTATGACCACGGAGAATACCCATTTACGGCTCGTACATTGTATCCAGAGGAAGGAAATCCGTGGGGTAAAGGATTTATGCGCGACATGATCAAACCTCAGATATTCAAGAACAAGTACGCCGAAATAGCCATTGAAACAATGGCTAAACAAGGAGGCTCTGGCATCGTCTATGAAGAGGGGGCGATATCCAAACCTCGTACATGGCAAGAGCAGCGCGGACTTCCTGGCGCGATGCTTCCAATTGCTCCAGGACGAATGAATGATTGGAAAGAGCTTCAAGGCGTAAACGTACCGGGAACCGTGTTCAACAGTCTGAATTACTATGACGAGATGCTCCAGAAGATACCGGGTGTTTTTGATTCATCTAATGGTGCATCAAACAGCAATGTAACAAGCGGAGAACAAGCAAAAGCTCTGATCGCAGCATCCGGTACACGACTTAATACCGTATCTGATTTAATCGGAGAAGCACTAATCGAGGTATTTACTCAATATGTTGAACTTATAGCGCAGTTCTATACAACGGAACGAATCGCAAGAGTGACAGGACGGGGTAATGTCAGTATCAGTCGAGATGCAATTATCTCTAAGTCTCCAACTGAATACAATACAGGCGAGCAAATACCAAACCCTCTAACAGGCGAGATGCTTCCAAATATGCAACCTGTGCAGGAAGAATTCGTACCTGAATTTGATATTAATGTTCATATAGGGGTAGACAAGCCGCAAGACCGAGAATATTGGTTGCAGTTAGCTTTCAATCTGTTGAATATGAAGGACCCAATTACAGGTCTACCCATGATCGATGCAGAGGGAGTTCGGTATGTCATACAGACAGGTCGAATGGAGTCTATGGATGTCATAAAGCAACGTATAGAAGAGCAAGCAGGATTGCAACAGCAATTTGTGCAGGCTCAACAACAAGCGCAACAACTGCAACAGGAAAACCAACAGATGCAACAAGCGTTACAACAGTTGACTGATCAAAGAGTTCAACAAGATCAGCAAAACACACAATTCGAACAGTCGCTTAAGCAACAAAAAATGGAACTTGAAGCTGCGAAGACAGCGAACGATATCATGAAATCAAATACGATTCAACCGGGCTTGCGCTGAGACTGCGTAGGCCTATTTATATTACTGCCGCCAGCCATAGCGGATTAGGAGGATTACTATGAAAGACGAAGTGAATCAACCCGCCAGCCATAGCGAAGATATCACAGATGCTGCCAACCATAGCAGCGAGGAGCAAGAGATTAAAAGCTACTATGAAGCGTTTGGAATTGAATACCCCGAACAGGAGCAACAAGACGAATCTGATCCAGAATATGACGAAGCTGATCCAGCCATAGACAGCGAAATCGAAAAGGAACAGGAGATTAAAGGGGTAACAGTAAAACACAATGGTCAGGAAGTGACAGTGCCGGATGATCAGATAACTGAACATCTGCAAAAGGGACTGAATTATGACAAAGTCAAAGGGCAAGCAAAGGAGTATGAATCTGCTCTTGACCGCTTAGCCAAACAGCAAGGTTATAAAGACCATGCTGACCTGATAGCTAACTTAGATGCGATAGAGCAGAAGCGAGTACAGGAGCAACAAGATCAATTCGATCACCTTAAAAACCAGCTCAGAGATGATGCAGAAGCCGCAGGGATAGATCCAAATGTTCTCGATCAGTATCTGGACAATCACCCATTGCTCAAGCAAGCCAGAGACGTTGTACAGCGTAGCGAACAAGAACAGCAACTACGGCAGCGGGAACAATCCCAGCAGCAATTGTTGCAGGGTTGGGAAGATTTGTTCCGCAAGTATCCACAACTATCTGAACAGGTAGATGATAGTACAGGAGCTGCATCTTGGATGACTCCTGAAATGCAAGCGCGTATCCAGCGTGGATATGATCCGATTGACGCATATGAGCTTGTACACCGCGACAGTATCCTAGCAGAAGAGCGTAAGCGCACTGAACAATCAGTTATCAAGAATCAGCGCCTGAATAAGCGGTCACAAGTGGAGAAAGAAGGTAGTGCTGATCTTGAACCACAAGCTCCAGAAGAGTTAGCATCCGCATTTGCTCTATTTGGGATTGATCAAAAGAAAGCTCAAAAATACAGTAAAAATTTTGAATAATTTGAATAACAGGAGGCGTTAAGATATGCCACAAGGATTTAGATATGTATACAACGATTACGGGAAAGACCCAACGCGCATTACTGAGTTTTTAATGACAGATAGTGAAGCTGGGCTCGCTGGAGAAGCAATTAAAATTGTATCCGGAAGAGTCACTAAAGCGGGTCCAACAGATCCTATTGCAGGATTCTTAACATCAAACATTACCGCAGGAACAAACAAACCTACAGAAATAATTCTTGCTCGTGAGGGAGATTGGTACGATGTACCTTATTCCGGAACGCCTGCTGCTGGATTTGTTCCCGGCGTTGTTGGCGTTGTACTCGCAACAGACGGATTGAGTGCCAACTCTGCAACCGTAACAGGCGGACAATTGTCGGTGCTGCAAGTCAACACAAATAAAAAGATCGCACGAGTAAAAGTTAAAGTGCGTCAATTCTCTTAATATACGGAGGTCATAAGATATGCAAACTAAACTTAAGTGGGACCCTAAGGTACTAGAGCCTGTTTTTAAGGAATTGTATGGGTTGGCGATGGAAGGTAAAAAAGATTTTATCCCACTACTCTATAATGTTGCAACATCAGTAAAAGATACCGAATCTTACAATGGAGCTGGTGGAGAAGGCCTATTGGAAGAGTGGGGATATTCGAACAACCAAGTGGCCTATGAAGATGTGGAAGAACTCTGGCAGAAGTATATCAAGAATCGCAAGTTTTCTCTTGGTAGAATCATTGAACGCGATTTTGTAGATGACTTAAAATTGACTGAGATTAAGCGCCGAATCACTTCTTTGGCAGATGCAGTATATAAAACTCAACAATTACAAGCTGTCGAGTTTCTTAATAACGGTTTCGTAACTCAAGGAGCTAACTGGAGAGGTCGCCTAGATAGCTATGCTGGGCCTGATGGTAAAGCATTGTTTGCTTCGGATCATCCGCTTAGCCCGACCAACAGCTCCGACACTCAGTCTAACCTAGGCAATAAACCTCTTACGTTGGATAGTTGGGATGAAACTGCTGTAGCTATGCAAGAGTGGGTGGATGATCGCGGTAACCCTATGGCTGTTATCCCTGATACATTGATTGTTGCGCCATACAATGCTCGGCCTGCTTTTAAAATTGCTGGTTTGCCTGATGCCGATCTTCCTAAATACGAACCTGGAAGTAATAACTTCGATGCCAATATGTATATGGGCAATATCAAAGTTATTGTGAATCCGTTCATTAGTCCAACTAACCGAAAAAATTGGTATGCCGCAGATTCCAGTCGTATGAAAGACCTAAACATCTGGCAGAACCGACGTAAAATCGAAAATGGATCTATCACTGATTTCGACACTGAGGTATCGAAGTTTAAAGCCATTGGACGTTGGGCGTATGGTTTCTTAAATTATTCCTTCGCTTATGGACACAAAGTAACTGACTAGGGGCTAATTTAGCCCCTTTTCTTTTTGGAGGTATAAATATGTTTCGCGATGAATTGGACGCCTTGAATGGAATATATGACCGTTTGGGCCAACAAAATCAACTATTAAATGATTTAGGAGCGATGTTGAATGAGCTACGAATTGAGCGAAAAAAGGAGTCCGACATATCTGCTACCAATAGCAGCAGCAGACGCAAAACCAATTCCGAAAAAGCGTGAGCCTATGTATGCAGTGTTTGTAGATACTAATGGAAATCCAATTGATATTGGTGGTGGAGGGAGCGGTTCTGTTGAGTGGGCTGATATAACTGGTAAACCGAGTACTTTCGCCCCGACTATAGGCAGTACTGCGACAACTGCGGCAGCTGGAAATCATGTACATGCTGTAGCGGCGATAACTGGATTACAAACAGCCCTAGATGCAAAGTTAACAGCAGCTAAAGCAGCAACTCAGGCCGCCTCCACAGCGACTGATGTTGCTGGAGTTGTAACAGATTTAAACGCTCTTATAACTAAACTTAAAACAGCCGGAATTATGGCATAGGAGTGATCTTATGTTATTGAAAGATGTTGTAGAGGAAATAGCGGAGAAATCCCCAAATTTCCTCTCTCCTGCTTCTATTGTCCGGAAAATTACCCAAGTACGCGATCGATTAATCAGACTATATGGTTCGGGTCAGCAACAAGCAGAAACAGTATGTACGGGAATTGATATCTTTGCTGAGCAAGATCAGTACACTCTCCCTTGCCCTCCAAGTAATGTAGTTGATGTAGTTATAATGGAAAACGGTGAGTGGAGAAGGTTAACGCTGAGACAGTTTAACCAAGCGTCCATTAAACCTTATTACTATTTTCAGGCAGGAACTTTAGGTCTGGTTCCTACTCCAGATGTGAATGTCACGATGGGGTTAAAGATATTTCATGTCCCTGTTTTGCCTGAACTCACACTGAATGACATGAACTTGCCAACTGGTTTCGATCCTGATTACGATATGGTGCTTGTTTATGGCGTACTTAGGGAAATTGCTAGCGGATATGAAGAAATGTATCAGGTGCTACTTAATGAATATCAAACCGCTACTAATGGTTTTGAAAAGTATGTCGTGAATGAGAGATGGTGAGATAAATGAGTAGATTCCCATGGAAGAATACAAGTGAAGATATAGCAAATCAGCGACCGTCACAATGGGAGACGCCTTCAGGGGCCCAAGAGAAGGCAAATAAAGCTGAACAGAATGCAAAGGACTATACAGACGCACACAGTGAAGCGGGGGCAGAGATCAATCAGAATGCATATTCTGTGGTGAATGGTATCCAAGCCACTTCAAAAACTGATTCTATTGATATTGAAGCTGGTACCGGTATTATAGTAACTCCTGTTCCAACAGATAAGAAGGTTAGGATCACGGCTGGGGGAACTTCTATACCAGGATTACACGGAGCTGAACACGTTGGTCATGGGGCTGATCCAATTCCAGAAGCGACACTAAGTGTTAGTGGATTAATGAGCCCGTCACATGTTGCACAGTTGGCGGATTTATCGCCATTATGGGGAAATCCATACACAACAAAAAAGGCTATGTATTTAAAAGGACAACTACATTGCCATACAACTAATAGTGATGGAGTAGACTCACCAACTGGCATCGTGACAGCCTATAAAAACGCGGGATACCACTTTGTAGCGATCACAGATCATGCGTTTGTTACCCCTGATCCGATGGTGTCGGGTGTTACCTTTATCCAAAGCGCGGAAGAACTCGACGGCACTGGACATGGTCACATCCCAAGTTACAATATTGCTTCACTAGCTGGATCGACTTGCCATGCCGATGTGATGAATTACCATAGAAAAAATGGTAGTTTAGTTAGTTGTGCTCATCCTAGATGGTATGATATTCGGTTTACTGATGCCGACTTAAGAAACCTTAACTATAACTTTATTGAGATTTATAATGCGATAGAAGATATCGAACACGACGCGCTCGTTGACGAATTATATAACTCTGGTAAAAGATTTTATCTAACGGCCGTGGATGATTGTCATGATAAAACAGGCTCTCATTTTAATAAAGGATATGTAGTTGTTAATGCAAACACCAATAGTCTTAACGATATTATGGACGCCCTACGTCACGGGAACTTTATATCGAGTACGGGGAATGACCTTGATATTACCACGGTTGGTTCGACATTAACGGCGACATGCACAGAGACAAGCAAAATAGAGTTTATTGCGAATAACAAAGTTGTTCAAAGCATCGAAGGAACAACTACTAGTTATACTTTGAAAGGTGACGAACGATATCTAAGGGTTAGAGCGACTCGAATATCAGACAACAAAAAGGCGTGGAGTAACCCTATATTTTTCGGGCTTCCCTCATCAAAGCTACCACAAAAAAACCATGCCTATAATGGAAATTTTGATATTTGGCAGAGTGGAGACGCTTTTTCGCAACAAGGATATGCAGCTGACATGCTCTTTTTATCGTCTAATTTTCAGTCTTTTAAATTAGAACGTTTAGCACTTAATGACTCCCAGGGGAATAATGGAGCACGAATCACAGCAACAGCGCGCGGAACTGGATCGGATTTAGCGGCAATTCAAGCTTTATCATCGTTAGATAGTCAAATATTTAAAGGTAGCACCGTTACGTTTTCAGTGCTTTTACGGAGAAATAACATCTTCACAGGCGGAAATATTCAAATTAATATTTATTCGGGAACTGGTACTGACGAGTGGAACATAAGTACTGGTAGAGTTCGAGCATTTTTAGATATTAACCCTAATGATTTAGACATCGTTGAGTTTAAGAGATTCAAAGTAAATATGACTGTGCCAATATACTCCAATCAAATTGGGTATTTAATTAGGTGTAATGGTGAAGTGATAGACGGGTCTTATCTCGAAATCCGGCAGTGTAAATTATCATTTTATGAGGATGTTCCTATTTTTGAATTGCCCGATGTTGAGCGCGAAAAATTAAAATGTATGACTTTTTATGAAAAGTCATCGCCAGACGGAATACCCGCTAATAATTCAAGTGGAAGGTATACAAAAATTCCGGTGTTTGGTGGAATGGATAATGTGCTACGTGTACATTTTAAAGTGCAGAAACGTAAAGTCCCAATAGCTCGTGTTTACAATTTAGGTACTGCAAATTCTATGCTTGTTAGCGGCAGTAATACTACAGTTTCTGGTGTCACATCTACTCAGAATGAACTAATGATGAACTCGGCAACTATCGGATCAGTAAATACAATGCACACTGGGGAGTTTGATTGGGAAGCAGACGCGAGATTCATTTAGTTGCGCTAGAGTAACTACGCAACAAGCACACTCATAATCGGGTGTGTTTATTTTTTTTTTTTGGGAAGGAGAGTAATTCTATGAACATAGGTGAAATTATCGGAGAAGCCGATATATTAGTTCCCAATGAAGTGGCAACTGCCGACAAATTAATATGGATTAATGCTATAAACCAGGACTTCTTCAATGTTGTAAAAATTCCTAAGTTTGTTAGATTCTCCTGTGTAATAGGACAGCAAGACTACGTTATGCCTAATGATGTAAGAGTTAAAAATATCGACCTTCTCATGATTGGTTTGTTTCGATACCAGAGCCTTGAATCAGAAACGATCACGCCAACACAGAACGCTTATAAATTTGATGACTCAACTCATAAACTATCAGTGTATCCGCCTCCTTACTCTTCTGACCTTCAAGGAGTATTGCGGTACATGAGAATTGCCACAACTACTTTTACAACGGCAAATCTAATTAATGTACCAGATGCGCCAGAAGAATATCACTGGACTTACATTCCTGCTCTGGCTGCATACTTAGCAAATACGCAGGATGACGGAGTTAAAGCAGCCAACTATGAGAACCAATACAAGTCGGCTTGGAACGTAGCAGCTCAAAACTATCAAGGAGGTTGAGATAATGAAACCGATCCAGTACCAACCTCCAAACTATCAACAGTTACCCGGTCTTTCTGCTCCAATCTCAATTAGAGAATTCAAAGGACTAAATACATTCGATCCGTTATCGATTGACGATAGTTTTTTTACGGAAATGATTAATATGACATCTGCTGACTACCCAACTATTTCTACTCGTCCGGGATACTCTGTTATAGGATCATTCGGGAGCCGCGTTCTTGGTATGGGAGTGTGGGAGGGTAAAGAACTCCATGTCGTATTCAATGACGGAACTTGGAGAAGGTGGAAGAACTCAATATGGACCACACTCGCAAGTGGGCTTGATACAACGGCAGAATGGACATTTACAAATTTCCAAGGCACTTTTGATCAAGTTAACCTAATCGGTTGTAATGGCGTAAACCCAATGAAGCGCTACGATGGTTCTACCATATCAGACTTGAGCGGAGCACCATCTAACGGAAAATATATTACCACCTATCAAAACAGGTTGTGGTGCGCCGTAGGAGTGGAACTGTGGTCATGTAAACTTGATAATGCTACTGTATGGGATAGTTTCCTAAATGATGATGCCAGTTACCGCAAGACAATGGAGTCTAATCGCGGTGAAGAAATAAACATGCTGACAGGCAGTTTGACAAAGCTTACCATTGGTATGCCTAACGGATTACATGAGTTGTACGGGGGCCGTCCTTCTGACTTTAATACGAGGTTGATTACTGAGGATACAGGATTAGCTAGTAACAAAGCACAGACTACGCTAGACGGTGTTATGAGATTTGTTCATGATACAGGGATATATGAATACGGAGGCGGCGTAAGTCCTGAAAAAAGCTTTTCTGAGATTGTAGGCAAGTTGCTTACAGATATTAAAGAACAAAGCGTTGCTGGCACAGACGGAACCAGAGTTCTTTTTAACCTTGTTAACGGAATGTCTAATGACAAGATGCTTGTATATGATTCTCGATCAGGTATTCAGTCATGGTGCTTATGGAGAGGCATACAGGCCGTTCAATTCGCTTCTGTCGGGAGCGATTTTTTTATTGGTGATGCACTAGGGCGTGTTCTTAAGTTGGGCGGTTCTACTGATGGAGGAGTTAATATTGGTTGGGAAGCTATATCTAAACCGTTCAATGGCGGATCGTTAGCTCAAAAAATGCGTTGGTATAAATTATGGGTAGTTGTCGAGCTATCTGGTTCAATGCAAATTGATCTATCCCCTTCAATTACGGGAGACGATTGGGTTAGGGTTCAAGATATAGCCGGAACTGGAACTCAGGTTAAAAGAATCATCATTCCTGTTGCTGAATTCGCCAGAGAGAATTGGATAAGAGTTAGATTCTTGGGTACCGGATACGTTAAAATACATGAGTTCACTCGCCAAACAAGACAATTACCACTCTATTAAGGAGGTACATTATGGCTACTTGGGCAGATGTCCCTAAAGTACAAGGTCCACCAAATACAAATGATATCGCTGTATTACAGCAATACGTAAAAAAACTAGCCGATGTAACCGCTAGGATGGCGAAGGATTTAGAATTTATCCTTAATGGTAATGTTGCTTTCGATAACATTAAAACAAACGGTATTGAAGCAAATAATATTAAAGCAGGTGCAGTCGTAGCGGAAAAGATAGATGTAGATGAATTGTCCGCGATTAGCGCTAATGTGGGTAAGGTTACTGCTGGAGAAATCTACGGCAATTATATTGCTACCAGAGAAACAGGATATCCAAAAGCTGAAATGAGCAATACTGAAAATATGTTTAAGTGTAGTTCTGCTGATGGTAGATATATTCATATCAAAAGCCAAGCATCAGGTCTTCTACCAGCAATTGAAATAAATAACGATGGGTTGTCAGCAGGTATTTATCCATTAACAGGAAACCTAAGAATTGACACAACGTCTGGACGAGGGGACATAACAATTCAATCTGGTCAGGATTTACGCCTTGATGCAGCGTATAATGTCACTTTTACGAATTGGGGTAAGTTATACTCATTTGGCAACGGTCAAACGTTACAAGAGGCTTTAGACGCGCTTTCTTTTAGGATCACCGCATTAGGAGGTTAACTTTACCAATTCTTCGTGATATATTATAGGAAAATGGCGAAGGAGACGGAAATATGAAAAAGTATGTTGCTGGCTTTATCGCAGGGATTGTATTTATGCTTTCTGCTTCTGCGTTTGCCGATACAATTAGTCTAATTGGTAAAAAGGTAACTGGTGAGTTTTCGATAGTGGTTAACGGCAAAAAACTTGCTGATAGTGGAGTTGTTATTGATAATAAGACAAATGTCCCTGCCCGTGCATTATCTGATGCTTTGGGGGCTAGTGTTTCAGTAGATAACAAAACAAAAACTGTTTATATCACCTCAGAAGGTGCTTCGCAAGCTAGTAATACATCGGAAGGAAGTGCTAAGATGTCTGATGAACCTACTGTTCCTGTTCTTGATAAGGAAAAGGAGATCAAACGGATTAAATATGAAATTGATATGCTACAGGGAGATATTTTCAGCTCAAAAAGAGGAATTGATGTATCTAAAGAAAACCCTTGGAACTATTCTCAAGATAAAGTGGATATGGAAGTAAAAAGACTGGAAAAAATAGTTTCTGAATCAGAATCGAAAATTAAAGACCTAGAAACACAATTGTCTGAGTTAGAAAAATAAAGGAGTGTTTTTCTTGAGTAAAATAAAGATCATTCCTGTTTTATCGCTCAGCATAGCTTTAATTA
>RCUU01001060.1_pt1 | contig 13853 bp, 10 predicted proteins | sample 2166211 | NCBI WGS metagenome assembly RCUU01 (sample SAMN09932620, study PRJNA488358) | compost metagenome | feature: garden; material: soil; isolation source: compost soil in phenylacetic acid-enriched culture | place: Germany: Experimental Botanical Garden Goettingen | collected 2016-01-27
GTGTGACCGTGGAAATCGACGTCTACGAGCAGTTGAAGCTGACTGTCATCGAGGTGGAATTCCAGTCGTTGGAGGAATGCCAGGCGTTTCAGGCCCCCGAATGGTTCGGCAAGGATGTCAGTGTGGAGAAGAAATACAGCAACAAGACCGTCTGGAAAGAGCTGCAGAACAAATAACGTGAAGCGGCTCTGCGGCATCCCTTTTTTACGCAAAAGTTGACACAGAAGTAACGGACTTTAACGCTTAAACGTGTTAATATAGAATGAGCTTAGGTATCGGGCAGCACAGTTTCATTTTCTGCATACCAGCCTATATGAGGGGTTAACTAAAGAGGGGTTCAGGAGGATGAGAGAGGTATGGAGTATATAAGCACAAGAGGCAATGTGAAAGCTAAGGGCTTTATTGATACGGTTCTGATGGGGCTGGCGGATGACGGCGGGCTGATGGTGCCTTTCCAGATTCCGGTGATCTCTCCCGGGAAGCTGGCGGAATGGCGGAGTCTGAGCTTCCAGGAGCTGTTCCTTGAAATTTTCTCGTACTATACCAATGATGAAATTCCCTATGATGATCTAAAAGAAATGGTCTACACCAGCTATGGCAATTTCCGCGCGCCGGAAGTGACGCCGCTGCACCAAGTGAATGATTCCTTATATGTGCTGGAGCTGTTCCATGGGCCTACCTTTGCCTTCAAGGATGTGGCGCTGCAGTTCATGGGTGAGCTGTATTCCTACATTGCCAAGGTGCGGGGTGAAATTATTCATATTCTCGGCGCAACCTCCGGTGACACAGGGGCGGCAGCGATCCAGGGCGTCCGCGGCAAGGAAGGGATCAAGATCTGTATCCTTCATCCGCACGGCAAGGTCAGCAAGGTGCAGGAGCTGCAAATGACGACCGTGGACGACAGCAATGTGCTGAATCTGTCCGTTGAAGGCAATTTCGATGACTGCCAGAAGGTGATCAAGGAGCTGTTCGCCGATCTGGACTTCAAAGGGCGGTATCATCTGCGGGCGATTAACTCGATCAACTTCGTGCGCATTCTGGCGCAGACGGTTTATTATTTCTATGCCTATCTGCAGATTGAGGGCAGCGATAAGAAGAAAATCAACATCAGCGTGCCTTCCGGCAACTTCGGCAATATTTTCTCGGGTTATTTGGCGAAGAAGATGGGATTGCCGATCCACAAGCTGATCATCGCCACCAACGAAAACAACATTCTCGAACGTTTTGTGCTGACCGGCGAATACAAACCAGGCAGCTTCACGGGAACCTACAGCCCGTCGATGGACATCCAGGTGGCGAGCAATTTTGAGCGTTATCTGTATTACCTTTTGGATGAGGATGCGGTGAAGCTGTCCGCGTATATGGCTCAGCTGCAGACGGAAGGGAAGATCAATGTGGACGGCGAAGCTTTTGCCCGGGTGCAGCAGGATTTTGCCGCGCTGGGGGTCAAAAATCAGCAGTGCCTCGACACCATCAGCAAATATGAGCAGGAATACGGCTATCTGTTGGACCCGCATACGGCTTGTGGGATTGCAGCGTATGAAGCATTCAGCGGTCCGGACGAAACAGCCATTACCTTCGCCACGGCACATCCCGCCAAGTTCGATGAGGCGATTGCCCTCACCGGCATCAAGCAGGAGTTCCCGGCACCGATCTCAGCACTGTTCTCAATGCCACAGCATCAGACTGTGGTAGAGCATGATAAGGCGGAGATTGTGCGTCAGCTGGTGAAGTTTTACGGATAAAACAGACTAAGCGGCGCTGCTGGATAATCACCTGCTGACCGCTTCAATATCACTCACGGCATATGGCCCTGTTCCTGTGAAGGACAGGGTTTTGTCATGTGCGCTGCTGGTGTTTTTTTTCACATGCATAACGTAGCGGAATTTGTCGGAATTTCCTCCTGAAAAGTAGACATCGCTATCCCGGAATGAGAAAATAGCAGGTAGAGATCAGTTAAGCAAGCCAAAGCGGCTCATATATTTTAACAAAGGACGGGATTATTCATGACTATTCGATTCGGGGTCGTAGGCACCAACTGGATTACAGACCGCTTCATTCAAGCCGGTCTTGAGAATGAGCAATTTATCCTTACTGCTGTATACTCCCGCACAGAGGAGAAGGGGCGCGATTTTGCCGCAAAATATGCTGGCGCTTCCATCTATACGAATCTGGAGGAAATGGTGACCAGCGGGGAAGTGGATGCGGTATACATTGCCAGCCCCAACTCGATGCATGCGGAACATGCGCTTGTCTGTTTGAACCATGGGAAGCATGTAATCTGTGAAAAGCCTGCGGCCTCCAACAGCGCGGAGCTGCGGACAATGATCGAAGCGGCGCGGAACAATGATGTGCTGTTTATGGAAGCGATGAAATCCACCTTTATGCCCAACTTCGGGGTGATCAGGGACAACCTGTACAAGCTGGGTCAAGTGCGCCGGTATTTCGCGAGCTATTGTCAATACTCTTCGAGATATGATGCTTACCGCCAGGGAACAGTGTTGAACGCCTTCAACCCAGCCTACTCCAACGGTTCCTTGATGGATCTGGGCATCTATTGCCTGTACCCGATGGTGGCGCTGTTCGGCAAACCGGAGTCGGTGCGGTCGGTGGGCCTGATGCTGGCTTCCGGTGTAGATGGCGAGGGCAGCATTGTCATGCGCTATCCGGATATGGATGCCGTAGTCATGCATTCCAAGATTGCCGACTCCTATCTGCCTGCGGAGATCCAGGGGGAGAATGGCACGATGGTGATCGACAAGATCAACCAGCCTTACCAGGTCAAAATCCACTACCGCGACGGTACGGTTGAAGAACTTACCCTGCCGCAGGTATTTGAGCCGATGTATTATGAGGTGGAGGAATTTATCAGTCTGATCAAAAACGGGCAGAGCGAGAGCAGTGTGAACAGCCATGCCAATTCGCTTGCAGTTGCCGAGGTCATGGAGGAAGCCAGAGCACAGATCGGCCTCCGCTATGCGTCTGACCTGTAGCTGAATTCTTCAGACGAATATTGAAATGGGGAGCGGAACTTGAAAACTTTTAAAAAGGTGTACATCGAGATTACAAGTGTCTGCAACCTGGCTTGCAGCTTCTGCCCGCCCACGGAGCGGCAGAAAAACTTCATGAAGCTGGATACCTTCAATACGATCCTCGATGAGATCAAGCCGCACAGCAATCATATCTACCTGCATGTCAAAGGCGAGCCGCTGCTGCATCCGAAGCTTGGCGACCTGCTGGATGCCGCCCATGCCAAAGGGTTCAAGGTCAATATCACGACTAACGGAACACTGATTCATAAGGCGGGACCGAAGCTGCTCGGCAAGCCGGCGCTGCGGCAGATGAATTTCTCGCTGCACAGCTTCGATGGCCATGCCGGATCGGAGAACCGGGAGGGATATGTGTCGGAGATCATTTCTTTTGTGCGTGAAGTCACGGCTCAGGGGGTTATTGTCTCCTTCCGGCTGTGGAATCTGACCGAGGACAACCGGACGAATCTGGAGAAAAAGCGGAACCGCGAGACGCTGGCGCTGCTGGAGGAAGCCTTCAATCTGGATTTCAACATTGAAGAAAAGGTGGTCCCCGGCAGCGGGGTGAAGATTGCCCCGCGCGTCTATCTGAACCAGGATCACGAGTTCAGATGGCCTGCCTTAAGCGAGCCGGAGGATGACGGCAAGGGCTTCTGCCACGCGCTGCGCAGCCAGGCGGCGGTGCTGGTCGACGGCACGGTGGTGCCGTGCTGTCTGGATGGCGAGGGTGTGATCAACCTCGGTAATATTCATGAGAAGCCGTTCTCCGAGATTGTTGAGGGTGAACGCGCGAACAATCTGTTCTACGGCTTCTCCCGCCGCGAAGCGGTGGAGGAGCTGTGCCGCAAATGCGGCTACCGGCAGCGGTTCGGGACGTAGACGGAGAATATAGGCAACAATAGAATAAGCGGCAACCCTGGACAGGAAGATAAAGTCCTGGATTGCCGCTTTTTTATTGAGCTATAGTTTCCCGAAACCGAATTGAAGCAACGGGATATCAGGAGCAAAGGATGTCATTCTGCGGAGGTAAATGATGAAGCCAATTTGAGGTCCTCTCTACTTCCGCTGATACCCAAGCATGTCTTGGAAATTCAGAGGAAGAATCAGTTGGACCTCGTGATCCAAACCATTCAGACTGTATTCATGATGCACTCATAGAGGACTTATTTGACCTAGGATACCAGGTGGTTGAAATAACGACTTTAAATTTGTATATATATACTGTTTGTTGTATTATTATTTAATTAATTATTATAGAAAAGAGGCATATCTAATGTCATTTTTAATCAGAACCGCTGAGTCTAATGATTTAAGCAGTTTGACCGGGTTAATGTATGAATACATCGTTGGTTTTTATCAAAACCCTAGGCCACCTATCGAGAAAATACATAATTTAATTCGAACCCTTTTTGACCAGGAACGTGGTGTGCAGTTTGTGGCAGAACAAAATGGAGAGTTAGTCGGTTTTGCTACATTATTCTTTACCTTTAGCACTATGAAAGCAGATAAAATCACCGTTATGAATGACCTCTTTGTAATAGAACAATTTAGAGGTACAGAAGTGGAATCACAGCTTTTTTTAGAATGTCAAAAGTACTCACAAAATCATGGATATGCTAACATGACTTGGATAACTTCTAGTGATAATAAACGGGCTCAAATCTTCTTTGAAAAAATGAGTGCTCGCAAAGGGAAAGATTGGGTTCACTTTTCTATAAGCTAGGCGGTTGTAACACTCGAGTAATTGTGGCACTATGAAAATTATTCCAATCATACATACAACTTTGGAGGCGAGCCCATGCTGAAATCCCTGCAAGCCATTGAAGCCTACCGTGAGGACGGCAAGCTGTCCGGCGGGAGTTATCCCTGGCTGGACTATATTGTTCAAGCGGAAGAAACCATAGTCAATCTTGAGCGGGTTGACTCGCTGCAAGAGCTGGAATATATCAATCCGGTGCTGGAGTATGTGGAGCGGAGCCTTCGCCTGCTTGATAGTCTGCCCCTGTCCTACTGGATTAAGGAGCTGGTGGAGGAAACGCTGATCTGGGCAGAAACGGCTAAGGGCGGAACTCTGCGCCAACGCCGTCTGTGGCAGGCAGAGGGCATTAATATATTTGTACATAATATCGGTTCGGCTGAGTTATACCTGAGACATACTGGTGGAACCGGGATGGGGGTGTATGGCGGGCAGGCGGTTCCGGCGCTGGAGCCGGGCGGTACTGAAGCAGCGAAGCAAGAGATCGTGCACCGGCTGATCGGGACACATGGCCTGATCGGGCAGCAGATTCGCGGTGAGGTGCCGCCATACGTGAACCGGCCGCTGGCGGCGATGGTAGAGGAAGGGCTGCTGACCGCCGATGAGCTGGAGCGGCTGCTGTTCGCGCTAAATCACTGCATTATTTCCGCCGTATCCCCCGAGCTGTGGCAGGCGGTGCGCACCGAGGTGATGGGGCTGATTGCGGTGATCTCTTCCGGAGATCTGCAGGCCGAGGTGCCGATGAAGGACCGTCTGCGCAGGATGCGAGCGGGGGCGATTGCACAAGGTGAGGATTATGGTGCAGAGTGGAGCAGCCTCCTGGAGGAGGGCTTTAATCCCGATGTTCTGGAACCTATGCAGTCTATAACCTTCTGGTATGTGGAACCGGCGCTGCAGACCTTTTCGCTGGAGCAGTTTCTGAAGATTATGGCGCTCACCGCCTGCGGCAGCAAGCTGTCCGGTCTGAATCATATCAGCTACGAAGCAGTCATGAACAGTATTTATTATGACTACAAAGGCGCCAAAAAGATCAATGTGTACAAGAAACGGATTATCGAGAAGTATCTGTCCGGGCTGGCCTGGGAGGATATTCTGAATGGAATCACCCCTTCGGGCAATCCGCATCTGGTTCACCGGCTGCGGCGGGAGGAGCATTTGCCGGACACGCTCTTTTTCAATTTCGAATTCTCTCCAGCCGCAGAGAAGCTGATCGAGTTCTGCATGGAGGCCGAAAAGTCGGCACTGTACGAACGGGCTGTGCTGATGCTGTTCGATTTGTTCGAGCTGCGCCGGGATGCTTTTGACCGGTTCCATAATGAGGATACCTATTTAAGCCAAATGAATGAGACGGCAGACTATAAAGCGGTCATTCTGGAATATGTCACCGGCCGGAAGGTACTGGACATTGGTCCGGGCGGCGGCGTGCTGCTGGATCTGATCGAGGAGCGTTTGCCGGGAGTAATTCCGGTCGGCATCGATATTTCCAGCAATGTGGTGGAGGCACTGCGCCAGAAGAAGCAGCGGGAGGGGCGGCGCTGGGAAGTGCTGCAGGGCGATGCGCTGAACCTGAAAGACTTCGTAGAGCCGGGCACGGTGGATACCGTGATTTTCTCCTCGATTCTGCATGAGCTGTATTCCTATGTGCCGCTGAACGGCACGAAGTTCAATCATGCGACCGTTGCAGCGGCCCTGGTGAGCAGCTTTGAGGTGCTGGCGGACGGCGGGACGATTATTATCCGTGACGGCATTATGACCGAGCCGCTGGATCAGCGGCGGCGGGTCCGTTTTCTGGAGGCAGACGGAATGCCGGCGCTGGAGCGCTATGCCAAGGATTTTGCCGGGCGGGCCATTCAATATGAGCGGATAGATGAACAAGAGGTGCTGATGCCGGTCAACGATGCCATGGAGTTTCTGTACACCTACACCTGGGGAGAAGAAGCCTATATCCATGAGGTTCAGGAGCAGTTCGGCTATTTCACTCCGTCACAGTATACGGCATTCATTCAGCAGACCCTGGGCGAAAAGGCGAAGCTTGAAGTTTTCCGCCACTATTTGCAGGAAGGCTATACGGACGCGCTGCGGGGCCGGGTGGTTGTGATGGATGAGAACGGCCAAGAGGTGCGGCTGCCGGACAGCACGTGTTTTATAGTGATCCGGAAGGAAGGATAGGCTTTAAAGAGACTTTCCCATCATAGAAATTGGAGCAGCTGCGTAAGTAGTATGGGTCTGTTCAACAATCACTGGACAAATAACAGCAGGGCATCGATTAGTTGGAATTTCTCCACTTCATTCGGCTGTTTTCGGCCTAAAAGGGATGTGAAGGCTGAAATAAGTGGAGTTTTTCCATTTAATTCTGATAACAACGCGAATATGGCGAAATTAGTTAACCTTTTTCCACTTAAATTGGCTGGAGGCATTAGCGGTGCTGCGAATGGTTAGTTGGAGGTGTACGAGTAAGATTACTGTGTATGTGCTAGATGAGATGGCTGTAATGGCTGGTTGGCCGTGTATGCGTAAGATGGTTTATATGAATCAATTGGTTTATACGTAAGTGTGCTGTGTACGATTAGTTGGCCGTGTATGCGTAAAGTAGCTGTGTATGGAATATCGCTACTGGCTGTGTAGCCTTAAATTGCAGGTAATGCGCCAGTCTTTCAAGGATGCAGATTCTGGTGTGATGACAGTTCCGGGTAGTTGAATGCCCTCGAACGTGATGGTTGTACCAGGGGAGGGCATTCTGTGCCTAAGGATACAGCTGCCCCTGTGCGGATACCTGTCCCTGTCCTTTGCGAAACTCTGAAGGGGAGCATTTCATCGCCTTGCGGAACACTTTAATGAAATAACTGACGTTGTCGAAGCCTACCTCCAGAGCGATGTCGGAGATTTTGCGTTCGGTCTGCTGCAGCAGATCTGCCGCCTGGCGGATACGGTAGGAGTTGATATAATCGACCGGTGTTTTGCGGGTCATTGCTTTGAAGAAGCGGCAGAATTGCCCTTCACTCATGGGAATCAGCTCGGAGAGATCGCGGGTGCGGATCGGTTCCTGGTAGTTGTCCTGAATATAGAGAATAACCTTTTTGAGCCGGTTGATCTTGGTCGTATCGGCGCTCTCCGACTGGCTGTGGTTCACGGAACGGCCCTCGATAGCGATCTGGGAGAGCATAATGAGTAAAGTCCCTTTCATAAAGGACTCGAATCCGGGCATTTTATTATCATATGCCTCCATCATGCGCTCCAGATGGCGCAGCAGCTCAAGCTGCCATGGAATATCGGGGGTAATATGCCGCGGGAAGCTTTGGCGTTTCTCCAGAAGCGGCAGAATCACAGTCTGCTGAATGGTGTCATATTGGGCGCTGGCCAGGAGATCAGGATGAAAGACCAGTGCGCAGAACCGGCAGGGGCTGTCCTTCAGCGCATAAGCGGCATGGATGTCGCCGGATTCGATGAATACGGCTTCGCCTGGACGGAGCGGAAAATAATCGGTATCCACCTGAAACATAATTTCGCCTTCCAGCAGCAGAAAGAATTCAGCTTCCTCATGCCAATGCGTATCCAGGACAGGGGTTCCGGCTGGAAGCTCAATCCAGTAAGCAGCGAGCGGAAACATTACATCACCATGTACACGGTCTTCCTTCAGCAGACGCTGCGAGGTGCGGTCCATAATAAGCCTCCTTTTCAATGAATTATAAGAAAGTATAAGTTTCACACTATCCTCTAGCCTTCTATTTCCCGCTAAAAAGGATTCCGTCCTTTTATGGACGGCAAAGCCGTTTCTACTTGAATCATCAGAATAGTGTTATAAATGAGCTATAATATATTAGTTTTGTCTAATTATTATCGTTATAATGCAACTATAAACACCAAATTGAAGGGTGGCAAGTACACACATGAAATTTACAGACGGCCTCTGGCTGGTTCGTGACGGAATCAACATCAACGGTGCGGTTCAGAACTATGTGGTAGAAAAAACTTCCGAGGGTTTGACCGCTGTTACGCAGACAACCCCGATTACAGGACGCTCAGCAACACTGAACTCCACGCTTTTGACCGTAAAATTCCATTCCCCGCTTCCGGGCGTGGTAGGCGTTAAGATCATTCATAATGATGGCGTTGTGGATCGCGGTCCAGCCTTTGAATTAACTAAAGGCACCGGCGATCATGTGCAAATCGAAGAAACCGAAACACAGACTGTGCTGGTCAGCGGCGGGCTTCGTGTGGTTATCAATAAAGGCACTCATTGGTCTGTGGACTTCTACCGTGGCGACGAGCGCATTACCGGCAGCGGTTTCAAGTCGATGGCTTACATCACAGATCAGGACGGAAACACGTTCATGCGTGAAGAGCTGGATCTCGGCGTAGGCGAATTCGTCTATGGCCTGGGCGAGCGCTTTACCGCTTTTGTCAAAAACGGACAGGTAGTAGATATCTGGAATAAAGACGGCGGCACCAGCTCCGAGCAGGCATACAAGAACATTCCTTTCTACGTCACAAGCAAAGGCTACGGCGTATTTGTGAACCACCCGGAACTGGTTTCGTATGAAATCGCTTCGGAAAAAGTAAAAAAAGCCCAGTTCAGCGTAGCAGGCGAAAGCCTGGAGTACTTTGTGATTGAGGGTCCTTCCATCAAGGAGGTTATCAGCAAATATACTTCCCTGACCGGCAAGCCCGCGCTGCCTCCGGCATGGACTTTCGGCCTGTGGCTGACGACTTCGTTCACTACCGACTACGATGAAGCGACTGTCAATTCCTTCGTTGAAGGCATGGCCGAACGTGATCTGCCGCTGCATGTCTTCCACTTCGACTGCTTCTGGATGCGTGAATACCAATGGACCGATTTCCAGTGGGACTCGCGCGTATTCCCGGACCCGGTGGGCATGCTGAAACGCCTGAAGGAAAAAGGCCTGAAAATCTGCGTGTGGATCAACTCTTATATTGGTCAGCGTTCGCCGCTGTTTGAAGAAGGCAAGAAAAACGGCTATCTGATCAAAAAAGCAAACGGCGATGTATACCAGACAGACCTGTGGCAGGCGGGGATGGGGCTCGTGGATTTCACAAACCCTGCAGCTTGTGAGTGGTATGCCGGCTACCTGCGCGGCCTGGTGGATATGGGCGTAGACAGCTTCAAGACCGACTTCGGCGAACGCATTCCAACCGATGTGGTGTACTTCGACGGCTCCGACCCGCAGAAGATGCACAACTACTATACCCAATTGTACAACAAGGTTGTCTTCGAAGTACTGGAAGAGAAGCTTGGCAAAAATGAAGCTGCTGTATTCGCACGCTCGGCAACAGCCGGCGGACAGCAGTTCCCGGTTCACTGGGGCGGCGACTGCTACGCGGATTATGAGTCGATGGCAGAAAGCCTCCGCGGCGGCTTGTCGCTCGGATTGTCCGGCTTCGGCTTCTGGAGCCATGATATCGGCGGCTTCGAGAATACCGCTCCGGCGCATGTGTTCAAACGCTGGCTGGCCTTTGGGCTGCTCTCCAGCCACAGCCGCCTGCACGGCAGCACCTCGTACCGTGTGCCTTGGGCATACGATGACGAAGCAGTGGATGTTACCCGCCTCTTCACCAAGCTCAAATGCAGCCTGATGCCTTATCTGTATGATGTGGCCGGACAGGCGCATGAGCAGGGCTGGGCTTCGATGCGTGCGATGGTGATGGAATTCCCGGAAGATCCGACTTGCGAAATATTGGACCGTCAATACATGCTGGGCGATTCCCTGCTGGTGGCTCCGATCTTCCAGGAAAATGGCGAAGTGAAGTACTATCTGCCAGCTGGCCGCTGGACCCATCTGCTTAGCGGTGAAACGGTCCAGGGCGGATCATGGCGCAAGGAAACACATGATTTCTTCAGCCTGCCGCTGTTCGTCCGCCAGAACTCGCTGCTGGCAACAGGCAGTGTGGACACCCGTCCGGATTATGATTTTGCCGACGGCGTGAAATTGGGCCTGTACTCGCTGGAAGACGGTGCGGCAACAACTGCAACGGTCCGCGACATCAAAGGCGCACCTGAACTGACCGTACAAGCTGAGCGTAAAGGCAGTACCATTTCCGTTACCGCTGAAGGCAGCGGCAAGGCATTCACACTCGCTGTGAACGACCTCGGCACAATCGCTTCCGTTGACGGAGCGGAACTGGCAGATGCCACTACAGTGAAAGTGAACGCCGGAGCCAAGTCCGTATCGTTCTCCCTTACGCTGGAATAAGAATAAGAATTCTGCGGAATTCCTGAATGAGCAAAAACCTCTCTGTACAGCATGGCTGCGAAGGCGTCCATGCTGCCCTGAGAGGTTTTTTGCTGTGATGGAACCTGTCCTGCTGGATAGCGGAAACTGCCTGAAAAGAGAGGAACGCTTATCCCAAGATCAAAATTGTGTTATATATCGGCTGATTCGTATTAGTGTTATGCCGATAATGTCCGTATACTGTGATTGTTTACAGATTAGCACGAATGAAGGAGCTGCTTCACTATGCACAATCAAGAGAACCCAGCCGGGGTGTTCAGCCAGTCTGAGTACGCCTCGGCTACGGCGCTGTCCACAGCCGCCAATTATATTATGAACTGGGCGGAGCCATTCACCCACACCTACCGGACATACATCCGTCTGCGGGAGAATGGAAGCCTGACCCTGAAATTCTGGCACAGCAATGCGGTGGATTCGACCTGGGATATGGGAGTTGAAGCCAGAGGGAGCGAGCCCGGAGGAGAATGGAGCATTGAGGCGGCCTATATTGCCGACGGAGGGCTTGAGCCGGATGGTACGGTCGTGCCAGGCACGCAGGTGCCAGTGGCTTTCTCGGGAGGCGCAGCGAAGCAAGTGGCACCTGGGGAGGTTTTTTGGAGTGACGAAGCGGCGCTTGTGCTGCCGGAGGGTCACTATCTGGCTTTTACCTGGACGATTAGAACGGCTGCTCCCGGCAAAACCTTCCCTTACAATGTGGAGGGGATGCTGGTCTCCGCCTACGATGCCCCGGGGAATCACGCCGGGCAGGAATCGGGCGATTCCTTCAGCGTATCGGACAAACTCCTGGTGCTGCCAAGCTATATCGGGTATAAGAAAAAAGTGGCCAAACGGCTTGTCTTCCTGGGAGATTCCATCACGCAAGGGGTACGGACAGCAAAGGATGAATATTCTTACTGGGCGGCGCGGATTGCTGAAGGACTTGGAACCGGGTATGGGCTGTGGAATCTCGGATCAGGCTGGGGAAGAGCCTATGATGCGGCCACTGACGGCGCTTGGCTGAACAAGGCCAAGCAAGGCGATGAAGTGCTGATCGTGCTGGGCGTAAATGATCTCGATATCGGCAAACGCTCGGCTGCGGAATTGCTTAACGATCTCGCAAGGATTATTTCCTTACTCAGAGAGGCGAATCCGGAAGTGGAGGTCATCCTCAGCACGGTGCCGCCATTTAACTTCGAAGGTGAGCGGGAAGAGGCTTGGAGAAGTATGAATGCGCAGATTCTTACGGCTCCGCCTGCAGGAGTCAGCCGCGTATTTGATATCGCGGCCGTACTGTCCATGCCGGCTCCATTGGACCATAGAGTCCGCGCGGAATATATGAGCAATACGGACGACCCGCATCCGAACGGCACTGCCGGCAAGGCGGTGGCGGACGCTTTTCTGGAATGGTACGGGAAGCCATCGGTTAAGTAAGGCTAAACAGCCAGGTATCTAATGAACACCCAAAGCACACTAGGCATACTATGTAGTACTTTTAACAGGAAGGTAGTGCTTGCCATGGGTATCCAAATGGGATCACAGCATAAAGTGCTGTATCAAGCAGACAATAATTATATCCATAACCTGAAATCCGTTAGAGATCACTTACACAGCATATGCAGACAACATGTAAATCAGTTTGTTCGGGTACAAACATTAGACGGTCAAGTGTTCACCGGGAGAATTTTGGGATGCGATAGAGGGCTGGTTTATCTGGGAGTAAAGAATCACGGAGGACAACGGGCTTTTTTCGGAAGTAGTAGCGATGAAGCGATTTTAACTCTTGTGCTCTATGAACTGCTTGTTATAACTCTTTTATACACTTAATAATCGAATGAGAACCTACACGAATGTAGGCTCTCATTTTTTTGGGCCTATGTCTGATTAGAATGTTCTGAGGATAATCACCAAGAGAATATACAGCACCAAGATTGTAGTAGTGGAAGTAACAAGTCCTCCAATATTTCCGCAACCGCTCATTGCAACTACCTCCTTCGCGTTTTTATCCTACAGACCCAAGATATGCACCTTCCCCAATCCCTGTATGGACGATTGACCAGAATGGAAAAAATTGAATGGTCAGGGGGTGATCTGTGTCCGGTAATCCTTGGGAGTGAAGCCTACCTGTTTTTTGAATACCTTGCTGAAATATTTGACATCGTGGAAGCCGACCATCTCCGAGATCTGGGACAGCTTCAGGTTAGGATTCTGCAGCAGCAGCTTGGCTTTGTCGATTCTGACACTGCCGATGTAATCCGAGAAATTAATGCCGTATTCCTGCTTAAATTTGCGTGAGATATATTCGCGGCTGACGTAGAATTTGCCGGCCACTTCTTGCAGCGACAGGTCAGATTGGTAGTTCTGCTCAATATATTTAACAATATCTGTCATCGGGTTGCGCTCCTTCACCGCTCTAGCCGCAAGCTCCTGCGAGAGGTGCTGCAGCATGGCGAAGGACCAGTCGCGCCAGGCGAACATAGAAAAGGAATAGCCGCTGGGCAGCGGAGCCGGGTTCCGGGTGTCCGCCCGCTCCAGCTCTGCCAGGGCGCTGTCTGCCTGTCCGCCCAGAACTTCCCTTACCAGCCTGGAGCGGAACAGGAGGGCATCGGCTTTCCAGGAATTCAGCATCTCCGGTGTAACGACACCCCGGCGGCTTAGCTCATGGGTCCAGTGCTGGGCTGCGGCTGACAGCCCCTCGGGGCTGCCGCTGATCACCGCCATTCTCCATTCCTCCTGCACGTCCGCAAAGAGCATCGGAGGTTCGCTTCCAGTATCCCCAGCCTCAGAGGGAGTGGAGAAATGGCAGTAATCCTCATGTCTTAACAGGTTCCGCCGGAGCAAGGC
>RCUU01001062.1_pt1 | contig 13851 bp, 12 predicted proteins | sample 2166211 | NCBI WGS metagenome assembly RCUU01 (sample SAMN09932620, study PRJNA488358) | compost metagenome | feature: garden; material: soil; isolation source: compost soil in phenylacetic acid-enriched culture | place: Germany: Experimental Botanical Garden Goettingen | collected 2016-01-27
TTGATTTTACAGACTCCGATTACTGCTTTGATACTTCCCCCGGTAGAATAATTTATTTTTATTATAATCCGGAACAATTTTTTAAGTATATCAGACCCGTGCGGTAAATAAAAAAGAACACACCGCTGCAACGGCATAATTTAAAAAACGTTGTTTTGGCGGCTGGTTGAGTGTCCAGCGGCAGCTTGGTTGTGATTTTTTACTTTTCCGAAATTGAATATCAATATTTGAAACAGTAGGAAAAACAATAAACCATCCGCTTCAAAAGCATAAATGCAAACAGGCATATCGTTTTCACGGTATGCCTGTTTTTTAAGCCCCTGTTTTTTAAACCCTGTTTGTCAGCCGTTATAATAATTGAAATTTCCTGGTTTAAACGGCTCCGCCAAACCGCTTACGGTAGCCGCATTTCCGGCAAAGCTCCTCAACCGCCATCCTGCGGGAAAATCCGTCAAGCAGTTGATTCGCTCTTTCTCCCTCGATAATTTCAGAAAATGGCGTTTGATAAGCGTTGCCAAGATTGATGACACCTTCGCCGTCCAGACAGCATGGAATCACAGTTCCATCCACCAGAACACCTGCCTGATTGCGAAGTGCATGACAAAATCCTCGGCCATCATCTTCCGGAGCGTTGAGACTTGGCCAATCAAATTCATGATCCTGATTCAGATATATTCGTTCAGCAAGCTTAATTCCGCTTCCGGGGACAACCTTCTCTTCTATGCGATAATCCAATCCATATTCCTGCTCAATCATGTGGAGTGTAGCACGATTCCTGCTTCGTTCGACATTTGTCTCGTTGTCCTTCGTCAAGTTCCACAATCGATACGATACGATCAGGTCGGAGGATGCCACCGCTTCTCTCACAAAAGAAAGAATCGAACCGATGTACCCTTCCCGATCCGTAGATCCTTCGTGACCATCAAAACTGTGCAGTGAAAAATTCATTTGTCTCAGGGCAGGTTTATCAAGGAGCTTTGAAGCTGCCTTTCTAATCAAAGTTCCGTTCGTCGTAATGTTAACCTTAAAGCCCTTTTCATGACTGATATCAAGCAGCTGATCGATTTTGGGGTGGAGCAGCGGCTCGCCTTTAACATGAAAGTAAATATAATCGGTATACGGCTTAATATCATCTAATAATCGGGTGAAGTCTTCAACCTTGATGAACTGGGATTTTCGCTCCGTAGGCGGGCAAAAGCTGCAAGCCAAATTGCATATGCTCGTTGTTTCGATGTAAAACTTCTTAAACTTTTTCATGGTATGTCCACTTCTCTTTACATTTAATTCATGCTGTTAAATAATTTATCGAAGTATAGTTAATAACATTAATTGTATAAATAAACAAAGTGATTTCCATCACACTCGCCTATTTATCTATTCTAACGTAAAACAGCGTTTGTCCCAATCATTTTTGTCTAATTGAGGCCTTTTTTATTTTTTTCCATTCAGCGAGCGTAGTTCCCTTCGGTATGTTGTACCATTTACACTTTGCTGTACCGATTTGCTGTGAGGTGTATATCCCGCTGTGCCCCGAAAACATATAACTGACAATACAAGCTACAAATATGTAAATCGCTCCCTCTGAGCCAAACAATTCGATCCCCATAATAAAGCAAGTGATCGGCGTATTGGCCGCCCCGCTGAATACCGCGACAAATCCAAGTGCAGCCAGAAAAGGCGCTGATATAGCCAACAGATGTCCTAAGGTATGCCCTAATGATGCACCTATAACAAAAAGTGGTGTAACCTCTCCGCCTTGAAATCCACTGCCTAAAGTAACAGCAGTAAAGATAAGCTTCCACAGAAACGCAAATGGGGACACCTCGCCTTGAAAGGAGTCAACGGCTATCGGAATGCCAAGCCCCAAGTATTCTCTAGTTCCGGATATATAGACGAGTGCTATTACGATGCAGCCGCCTATTGCGCTTTTTACGATTGGATTAGAAAATAATGCAGTGAAGATTCGTTTCAGAAAGTGCGTCAGTTCACTGAACATGCGTGCAGCCAAACCGAACACAATCGCTGCAAGCACAACCTTAATCAGCACTATTATAGATAATTCGGGTATCATTCCTGTTGAATATTGGATATGATGCACATTCCATAACTGTCCGGCTACCAAATCGCCGACGATGCTCGCGACAAAGCAAGGAATTAGCGCCTGATAGCTGATCATGCCAAGTGCAGCAACCTCCAGACCAAAAATCGTTCCCGCAAGCGGTGTGCCAAAGATGGAGCCAAAGCCGCCACTAATGCCGCACATGAGTAAAATTCGACGATCGACCGGGTTAATTCTTATGATTTTACCAAACCACTCGGCAAGACTTCCGCCCATTTGCACAGCTGTCCCTTCACGACCCGCCGAGCCGCCGAATAGATGCGTTACGAGCGAACCAAACAGCACTAAAGGCACCATACGCAGCGGCACTGTCTCTCTATCGTCTTGAATGCTCTCCAGTATCAGATTGTTTCCTTTTCCGGCATTACCGCCGAATTTCATGTATAAATAACTGACTAATGCGCCGCCAAAGGGTAAAAGAAACAGCAGCCAGGGATGGGCCAGCCGGGCATCTGTTACGAAATCCAGGCTTTTTAAAAAGATTGCCGAAGCCGTTCCTGACATTAATCCAATAACACTTCCCAGAATAATCCATTTCAAAAACGATGCCGGGTAAATGGATTGAGGGATTATATTGATAGCGTCCAGCGAGCGCTTCCGAAGTGTATCTGCTATAGTCTTTATTCCCATGCCTGATCCCCTCTTACAATAAAATAGACTCCTACCAGTGCACAGCAAGCCACTCTGGTAGGAGTCATCAGCCTCAACGGCAATTATGGCGAACTCCATCGCCGTCATATTGTGAATATACTAGTGACATTGTATACCAGCCCTACCTCTTCGTCAATAAAATGACGACATAATTATGGCACCTTCCCATGACACTGCATACAATATTGAAAAAGAAGAAAAGGTGATCATTCATTGGCCAGTTTCAGGCAAGCATACCATCATAAACAAAGGATCTCCAAGGGACTATTAAGACGTCGCGGAATCCATGGAATCGGTGTTGGTTACCGCGACCCTGCTGCTCCCAGTAAAGGCGCTGCCGTTATTGTATATGCCGAAAAAGCAACCGCTTCTATTAGCGGCAAGCCTGTGAAGAGAAGAACTCAAAGGCAGGGACATTCTGTTTCTTCACACACCATTCATCAATACAGTAAGAAATACAGCTCTACTAAATCAACTATACCTATTCGTATCGTTCGTTCCTCCAGATTCAATAAAAATAGCCTTCCTTCACACGAAGTCACCACATTCAGACGACGCATTCGTCCTGTGATCGCAGGCTATAGTGTTGGAACTATAGACAGCTCCGGTACTGCCGGGCTCATCGTGAGTGATCAATGCAACCCGCGCAGCCGCTACCTTCTGAGCAACAACCATGTGCTCGTTAATAACAATTCAGCCGTCCCTTTCGAAACGCTGCAGCCAGGCGGTGCTGATGGAGGAATAAGCAGACGGGATCGTATCGGTTTTGTGAATCGTTTTGTCAAGCTCAGCAAAAAGCGCAGCAATTACATTGATGCTGCAACCTCCAAACCGCTGCGGCGCTCCTTGCTAAAGCCACGTTATGCGGTATTTGGTATCGTGCCCGGCTTTGTAAAAACTTATAAGGTTGGCGACCGGTTTAAGAAAGTGGGTCGTACAACCGGGGTAGTTAGCGGAATTGTGGAATCCATCCATACAGACATAAATGTCAATTATGGTGAGTACGGGGGCCTTGGCACGATTCAATTCAAAGACCAAAGTGTAATTCGTGGAAAATGTCCTGTGTCCCTTTCCGGAGATTCGGGATCAGTCTGGCTCACGCGCCGCGGCAATTATGCTGCTGCCGTAAATTTTGCCGGCTCGGACGGTGGGCATTTGTCAATCGCTTATCCCATCGATTGGTTCATGAAGGTTTTTCAGAGCCGGGTAGCTCGCCCATGCCCTGGAGCGCTCAAGCATCCGAACCGAAATAAGACCAACTTTTATATGTATGTCAGGCCTTTATCTCCTCAAGCGATAAAATACGCTAAATCCTGCACCTGTCGTATTAAACGGAAGACCAAAAAAAGGAAATAACAAAACAGAGAGGTTCCGAAGCGATGACTCATCCCTTCGAAACCTCTCCTAGAGCAAAATACTTATATTATGTTTTAGGTTATTCCATAAAATCCTTAAGACGCTTGCTTCGGCTCGGATGTCTCAGCTTCCGCAGCGCCTTGGCTTCGATTTGACGAATCCGTTCTCTGGTAACACCAAACTCCTTGCCAACCTCTTCAAGGGTACGGGTACGGCCATCGTCCATCCCGAAGCGCAGACGAAGTACATTCTCTTCGCGCTCTGTAAGTGTATCGAGTACCTCCTCAAGCTGCTCTTTAAGCAACTCGTAAGCAGCAGCCTCAGCCGGAGCAGGTGCATCATGATCCTCAATAAAGTCGCCCAGATTGGAGTCATTCTCCTCGCCGATTGGCGTTTCAAGCGATACAGGCTCCTGAGCAATCTTCATAATCTCGCGTACTTTATCCGGTGTTAAATCCATTTCCTTAGCTATTTCTTCAGGTGTAGGCTCTCTGCCGATCTCCTGCAGCAATTGTCTGGACACGCGAATAAGCTTGTTAATCGTCTCAACCATATGCACCGGAATACGGATGGTTCTCGCCTGGTCGGCGATCGCTCTCGTTATGGCTTGACGAATCCACCATGTAGCATAAGTACTGAACTTAAAGCCTTTGGAGTAATCAAATTTTTCAACCGCTTTAATCAAGCCCATGTTGCCTTCTTGAATTAAATCAAGGAAAACCATGCCTCGTCCTACATATCGGCGGGCAATACTAACGACAAGACGTAAATTGGCTTCTGCCAATCTGCGCTTTGCCTCCTCATCACCATTCTCGATACGCTGTGCCAGCTGGATTTCCTCATCAGCCGACAATAGCGGAACACGACCGATTTCTTTTAAGTACATACGTACCGGGTCATCAATTTTAACACCTGGCGGCAGCGACAAGTCGCCACTGTAATCAGTCTCACTGTGCTTTGTTAAATCCTCTGTCATGGTTCAGACCCCCACCTTCCAAAAATGGAAAACACAAATAACAGCACCCATTTTTCTCTAAACGTCGGTATACTCTATTTGACAAATTAGTGCGATTATGCTATTATTAAATCAACATTTTACGGAATAAACTTATGATTTGACTAACGGTCATTGTATCATAATATTATAGTTATTACAAGTCTAAATTTTTCCAAACACGCTGACCCCTTGAGGTTCGGCGTTTTCTTTTTCCATAGGATCTGACATGCTTCTCCCCTGTATTCATCTTCCCCATATTTTTATTCTTATACTCACTCCTACACCTGTAACCATATCTGTAACAAACAATAATTTATTTAATATAATAACAATACTCAAACCAAGGTCCTATGTAATCTTTCGAATATTATGTCGATAGATAATCATAGCCTGTTTTATCACCAAAGGAGTGACATCACCATGAAGAAACCCGTATTTTTGTGTCGCCTTGTCGTTCTTGCCACTTGTGTACTGTTGTTAGGCAGCTCCATGCTTTCCTTGGGCAGTATCCCCCGCGTTCATGGAGCAGATTCACAATCAACCGCAAATGCTACTTGGCTGTGGAATACGAAGTTAATCGAGACATCCTCTGATGAATTGATTCAATTCATGAATTCACAGCATGTCGACACGATTTTTCTACAAATCAGCTCCAGTGTTTCCAAGTCGTCCTATTCAAGTTTTATTCGCAGTGCCACTGAGCATCAAATTCAAGTTTATGCCTTGAATGGCGCTCCCGATTGGGCTAAGGAGTCCAGTCTGTCCAAATTGAATTCCTTCATGAACTGGATTAGGGATTATCAAAATTCTGTACAAGGGAATGAAAAATTTTCTGGAATTTCAGTGGACATTGAGCCGTATCTTTTAAAAGAATGGACTTCCAACTGGACGGCTCTTGTCACAGAATGGCAGAGCAATGTCACGTATCTTGCACAAAGAGCAGAGGAAATCAATTTGCCGCTAAATGCCGCATTGCCCTTCTGGCTTGACAAGTACAAAGCTCCCGGGGAGAACGTATCCCTTAGCTATTGGATGATTTCAAAATTTGATTCCGTTTCACTGATGACTTACAGGGACACCGCAACAGCAATTTATGAGCTAGGAAAAATCGAACTGTCAGAAGCTGCGCTTTTAAATAAAAAAGTATACCTTAGTGTTGAAACCAAAGCATCCAACGAAGGTAACTTCGTAACTTTCTATGAAGAGGGGGCTGCCTACATGGGTACGGAACTGCAAAGTGTACGCTCTAAAGCGCTTGTCCATTCTTCTTTTGCAGGAATTGCTGTTCATGACATTGCAGGTTGGATGAATATGGAAATTAATACGGACAATTTAAGGACGTTGCTCCAATAGTAACCTGGCGATAATATAGTATTGTAAACGTTTACAATACTATATAGCGGAGCATCACTCCCTATTCGCTCTCACTCTCCGCGAGAAAGAGAGGGTTATAGGATGTCAGCACACCATTTAAAAAAGAATTGTCGTGTCGTTCAATTGATGTCCAGATGGTTAGTCGCTCTTCTCTTAGTCAGCCTCTCTCCTCTTGCCATTCTGCCTGCAGGCACAGTGTCAGCTGACTCTTCGTTGACCATTGATTCTCCAGCTCATGGGGATCAGCTCTCTCCGGGCATACTCCAAATTTCAGGCCAATACACGGACACCTATGACATTAAACTGATTGTAGATGGCACCAAGCAAATTCCAGTATTAATGGATAATCCGAGTGGTGCGGGAACAGGTACGTGGAGTGCCGAAATCGATACAAGTATCTATGACGATGCCGTATCTCTAGCGGCAAAAGGGAGCCATGTTGTTACCCGCTATGGAGTCACCACTCCAACGATCAGTGTAAATATCAACAATCCAGAGGCCAGCATACCGATTGTTCAGATTGTTAGTCCAAATGATGATGCAACCGTTCATGGAAAGGTTCCGGTAAAAGTGACGGCCACGGGTAAAAATCCGATAAAATCCCTTGAGGTTCGTATCAACGGCGGGCCTTGGGAGCTGGCGAAACGAACAGGCAATCACTATCAGTACAAATGGGACGCCAAGCAGGCCGGTACCCGAACATCCAGTATCGAAGCCAGAGCCACGGACTGCCTGGGCAACGTCGGACGCAGTACGACCGTATATGTCCATACAGGCAATTGGACTCCAGAAAGCATTACGGTTGAAAGACAGGATCGGGCAATGTGGATTTGGGAAAAAGCGGCCTACAATTTATTCCTGAACCCCGGTTCCCGAACAGCGCTTCAAGCGTTGGCCGATGATACAGCAACCTTTGGCTCTGACCCGATTACAACGTTCTATATCGGCGTATTCCCATATGAAGGAGTTGACATTCTGGAAGATCAGCCGGAAAAGGTACGGGACTTTGTAGCGTGGGCACATGAGCATGGCTATAAGGTTCATGCCTGTATTGCCGGCGGCACCGTTCCTCCATATTATGGTGCGCTAGAGCCCTATCATAAATATGCTTTGCGTGAAATGGAAAAGGTAATCAACTACAATCTGTCCGCAGCCTCAAATGAACAGTTTGACGGTGTAAACGTAGATATCGAGCCATATATTCTGCCCGAATTTGCCGCCCAGAAGCCGGCGGTACAGATTCAATACCTGGACGTTCTGGAGAAAATGATCCAGCGAAGAGATGTAGCCGGCATCAACCTCCCCTTCGGGCCGGCCATTCCAAGATGGCTCGACAGCAGCGCTAATGCATCCGATATTCCATGGCATGGAGAGACCAAATGGTTATCCGAGCATGTTCAGGACATTAGCGACTATATCTCCATCATGGATTATCGGGATACCGCGGATGGCAGTGCCGGAATTATCGCACAGGTACAAGGTGAAATGGCATATGCAAATACGATTGGCAAACCTAATTCAGTTGTACTCGGTGTAGAAACGTTAGATATTGCTAACAGCGGTGACCCTGAGACGATCACGTTCCGTGAAGAAGGCAGAACCTATATGGAAGCAGAGCTTGATAAAACCTATGCTGCTTTTAACAGCAACCCGGCCTTTGGCGGCATCGCTATGCACCATTATGATTCCATTCGCTGGCTTCCATCAGAATGGGGACCTAACGGATACAAATGGACGGTCAGTCCTGCAGATACTACGCCCCCTTCCGGCTTAAGCGAAGATCCCGAAGCTTCCGGTGTTGATTTCAGCACGATCGAGCTTCACTATGGCAGAGCGACTGATGATTCGGATATTGAAGAATATATCGTTTATCGCAGCACAGAACCCGGTTTCATTCCTGACGAATCCAATGTCGGCGGCTCTTCCCGAAACCTAAGCTACCGGGATGCCGGACTGCTTCCGGATACCACGTATTATTACAGAATTGCTGCAGTTGATATCAGCGGCAATATAGGTACGGTGTCGGAAGAGACATTCGCCACTACGTTGAGCACGAATTTGACGCCTATGATTATCGGTGGAATGAATATCACCTTTAACGGAACCCGCGCTACTGTGACGGTAGATGTGTATGATTTAAATACAGGCCAAGGTATTTCCGGGGCCGGGGTGCATGGCCGCTTCACTTTTAACGGTGGCAAATATGTTGATCTCATTACAAATCAGACCGGTCGAACAACCGCTCAATCGGAAGCACTCCCTTCGGTATCAGGAGCTGTCGGATTCTGGCCTCAACGGATCGCTTCACCAGGCTACTACTGGGCATCAGCCTACGATCAGCCGCATACAGTCAATATTTCATGGCCTTAATGAAGAAGCGCAGGTTTTTACTGCCTGCACCATTGCTGCTGCATTCTTCTCGATCTGATCATACCGCTCCTCCCTCAGAAGCTCACCATTTACCAATGATCCTCCCAAACCTACAGCAGTAGATCCTGCCGCAAAAAAATCCCCAATGTTATCGAGCCGGACGCCGCCCGTTACGATCAGCGGAATTTGATCGAGCGGCGCCCGGATTTCTTTCAAGTAGCCAATACCCAGGCTCGCCATAGGAAACAGCTTCACAGCCGTTGCACCCGCCTTCCATGCTGCAACGATTTCTGTAGGTGTCATCGCGCCAGGAAACACGGCAATTCCACGTTCACAGGCATAATGAATCACTGCCTCATCCACATTCGGCGATACCAAATACTGTGCACCCGCCTGAACCGCTTCCTTGGCCATATCCACATCAAGAACCGTCCCCGCTCCAATTATCATATTCGAGCTGTGGCTTTCTCTCCACTGGGAAACAATATTTAAAGCTCCCTCAGTATTCATCGTGACCTCAGCAAACACGATGCCTCCCCGGCTTAACGCATCTGCTACCTGTACTGCCTGCTTCTTATGAATTCCCCGCAGGATTGCAATAATTTTGTGCTCCTTCAATTGCTGTAAAATAAGATCCTGATTTTGCATTATATATCTTCCCCTTTAATATAATTCCATTCTATGTCATGTTGATTGATGAATTTGAGCAATTATTTGGCTTACCTGAAATAATTCAGCTATAATAAATCAGATGATATCTTTCCCAGAGGAGGAAAATTATGAAGATTAGTTATCTTGGGCATTCCTGCGTCCACATTCATACCGGTGAGCATCAAATCATTATCGATCCGTTTCTGACCGGCAACCCGGTTGCAGCCTCTCAAGAGGATCAGATCGAAGCGGACTATGTATTATTAACACATGGACATCTTGATCACATTGGTGATGCCGAAAATATCGCCCGCCGAACGGGTGCAACAATTATTGCAATCGTAGAGCTTGCTAATTATTTCGAGGCTAAAGGGCTCAAGGCCATCGGTATGAACCTGGGCGGACAAGCCTCATACCCGTTTGGCAGCATTAAGTTCACACCAGCACTCCATACCTCCTCCGTTACGATTGACGGAAATAATGTCTATCTTGGTGTTGCTGCAGGATTTATTTTAAACATTAAAGACTTCATTATTTATCATTCCGGTGACACAGCTTTGTTCAGCGATATGAAGCTGATCGGCTCTCGCAGCAGCATTGATCTTGCATTTCTGCCAATTGGCGATTTCTTTACGATGGGACCCGAGGATGCACTTACTGCAGCAGAATGGATACAAGCCAAGCATGTTGTCCCTGTGCACTACAACACCTTCGGTGTGATTTCCCAGGATGGAGATAAATTCATAAGTGATTTAAGAAAGCTTGGAATTGCAGGAACCGCCCTTAAACCAGGCGATAGTCTCAATTCCGATGAGTTAACTCTATAATATATCAAAATGCCCTGTTATTCATAACTGAAATGAATAACAGGGCATTTATTTTAATTGCTAATCTACCAGTTCCTTACCTTTGGTCTCCGTTCCTAACCACATCACGGCAAGCGCCCCAAGTACTATCGTAAAGAAGAACAGCCAGAAGATTGTTCCGATCTCTACATCCCGCGCAACCAGCATACCGACAAGAAAGGGTGCAATGATTCCGCCTATTCTGCCAAAGGAAGCGGCTAATCCTACGCCGGTAGAACGGACCTTCGTCGGATAGAGCTCAGGTGTATAAGCGTACATAGCCCCCCATGCCCCCAGGTTAAAGAAAGATAGACATATACCTGCTGCGATCAGCATTCCCTCGGAAGTCGCGCTGCCAAACCACGCTGCACTCGCAGCCGTTGCCAGTAAGTAAATGACAAGCACAAATTTACGCCCGTATTTCTCAATAAAATAAGCCGCTGTGAAGTAACCGGGCAATTGAGCCAACGTCATAATCAGCACATACTCAAAGCTTTTGACAAGACTGAATCCCTTGATCATCATGACCGATGGAAGCCAAAGGAACATTCCGTAATATGAAAATACGACGGTGAACCATAAAGCCCACAGCATAATCGTCGATCGGCGGTGCTCACTCTGCCAGACAGACTTAAAGCGATCCTTGAATGTTAACTTCTGCCCTTTTCTCTCAGCCACTAGCTCCAGATATCGCGGAGGGTCCTGAATAGACTTCCGTAAATATAAAGCATACAATGCGGGTACAGCCCCAATAATGAATGCAGCCTGCCAGCCGTATTTTGGAATGACAAAATATGCAATCAGTGCTGAGGCTATCCATCCTGCGGCCCAAAAGCTCTCCAGCAAGACGACAGCTCGTCCCCTCTCCTTGGCAGGTACTGACTCTGACACCAGCGTCGAAGCTACAGGAAGCTCTCCTCCTAAGCCAAATCCGGCAATAAATCGTAAGATCAATAATACCGTTAGGCTTGTTGCTGCAGCAGACAGCCCGCTTGCTATAGAGAATATTAACAAAGTCCATAATAATACGGCACGTCGACCAAATTTATCGGCCATTACGCCGGCGATTGCGGCTCCGAAGGCCATGCCAACCGAATTTATGCTGGTAAAGAGCCCCGTCTGCTGAGGAGACAGGCTCCATTCAGCCGCCAGCGCAGCCGCGATAAATGAAATAATCCCTACATCCATCGCATCGAACATCCAGCTTAAGCCTGCACTGAACAGCAATTTTCTTGTTTTCCGCTGAGAAGTCGTTTGTGTTGATTCTGCTGATCCTTTTGATCCCGTTGATCCCGATGCTTCCATGATGCTAGCCCCCACTCATCCAATGTCTTATCTCTATATTCTGATTGTTTTCCTGAATTTATCATAGCAAAAATATACATTTTTTTCACAAAAAAAAGCCCAAACAAGAATGATATTCTTATTTGGAGCTAAATTATGGTTGATAATATACGTTCATGCCATCATTCCACGGTCTTTATTCATCATTTTTCGTTGACGCACAAAGAAAGCAATCAATAGCAGGACGATGAATACTACATAAGCCAAAATCAGCTTCCGCAAATCCATACCCGGAAATACGATGGATGCGCTAAGAATGCCGAACATCCAAATGCTCGACAAATTTCCAATCATATTAGACCATGTGTAGGATCTGATTTTGAGGTTGGATACCGCCGACATAAAGGAAATCAAATTGTTAGGCATAATCGGAATGGTGCGCAAAAAAATAACGACCCACACGCCGTACCTGTCCAGACTTTTTTGCCACCTTTCATATTTCTGCAATCTCTTGAACCATTTTCTCTCAAACCAGTCTGCAAATAAAAATTTACATAATAAATAGACGACCATGCCCGCAACCGTGCCGGCAATCCAGCTAGCCAGCAATCCCTCGACGATCCCTAACACAGAAATGTGCAGCATGACTAATGTGGCAAAAGGAAAGATCCCTATAGTGCCCTGAATCACCGCAAGCGGGATCGTAATGAGCAATATCGACATTCCTTCCAATTGAGTCAGATCAATCAGCCACTGGGCGCCATGCTCTATCCACTCGTTCAAGAAATCACTTCTCCAATCGAGTTATCCTCTGCAACTTTTTTTCCTACAATAACCAAGTCCCGCTCGATCCCGTCCAAAACCGCTACTTTTGGCAAATGTGCCCACTTTTCAAATCCATATTTGGCAAGCAGTGATAAGCTGGGTATATTATGTGCAAAAACAAAGCCGAGCAGCGTGTTAATCGACAGACGCGGACATGCCTCGATAGCTTTTCTAATGAGAATACTTCCGATTCCTTGCGAACGATATTTTTCAGAAATATATATACTGATCTCTGCGGTATGCAAATAAGCGGGTCTGCCATAAAACGATTGAAAGCTTAACCAAGCCGCAATGCTGCCTTTGGATTTAACAACCCATAATGGCCTGAATCCCGGCGAATGCTCAAGGAACCAGGCCATCCTGCTCTCAATCGTTACCGGCTCCAAGTCTGCTGTTACCATACGGCTCTCTATTGTCTCATTATAAATGGATACGATGGACTCCAAATCCTCGAGTACGGCATCTTCAATCAAAAACGGTTCATTATTCATGTTGTCTCACACTCTCATTTGTCAGTTGTATGCCTAATCTTAACGTAATGCTCTACCTCAGGAAATGGATCATAAAAATGATGCAGCAGTGCTTTCCATTCCTGATATTGCGGAGATTGTCTAAAGCCAACCTCATGGTGGGTTATGGACTGCCACTTCACGAGCAGTAAATACTTATTTTCATGCTCTACACATTTTTGAAGCTCATGCTCTATGTAGCCGGGCATTTGTGAAATGATCTTCGAAGCCTTACGAAAGCTACTCTCAAAATCATTAATTGTTCCTGGCTTGACCTGTAATTGTGCAACTTCAAGAATCATCCTGCATCCCCTCCGTTTACTGAATATAGCACGGACGTCTGAGCATATCAATCCATTCTTTCCATATCTGGAGCTGCTGGCAGGCTTATACATTTGGAGCTCTCAGCTACTGGTTAACTTCTACATCTGGAGCTCTGGACTCCCGGCTGACTTCTACATTTGGAGCTCTGGACTCCCGGCTAACTTCTACATTTGGAGCTCTGCTGGGTTGCTGGAATTACTGCAAATGTGCAGGCTTTAATCATGGAAATTCGCCAAATAGGCAAAATTGCTGCAAATGTGCAGTTTTTATCTAAATTTCCTTAACAAACTAACCATTCCGAGAAATATTCCTGCACTTTTGCAGGTTTTTTTCCTATTACTTCATTGTCTACTTTAAAAGCTGCACTTTTGCAGTTTTTTCCTGTTATCATACCTATCCACTACCAATGGCTCCCTGCACTCAGGGTTGCATTACTCCTGCTTCTACATCTACAGCTACATTCATCCCACATCTGCTCCTACATCTATATCTGGAGTGCTACGATAAAAATGCAGTCGAAAAACCCCCTCGTATGAAATAAAATGA
>RCUU01001063.1_pt1 | contig 13848 bp, 17 predicted proteins | sample 2166211 | NCBI WGS metagenome assembly RCUU01 (sample SAMN09932620, study PRJNA488358) | compost metagenome | feature: garden; material: soil; isolation source: compost soil in phenylacetic acid-enriched culture | place: Germany: Experimental Botanical Garden Goettingen | collected 2016-01-27
CAAGGACAAGGCCGCCGACCCGATCATCGTGCACCCGGACGTGCGCCGCATGCTGTTGACCATGAAAGCCTTGAACGAAGGCGGCCGTGCGTTCTCCAGCTATGTCGCGTTGCAACTGGACACGGCCAGGTACAGCGAAGACGAAGTCACGCGCAATCGCGCGCAAGAACTGGTGGCACTGTTGACCCCGGTGGCCAAGGCGTTCCTCACCGACATGGGCCTGGAAACCACCTTGCACGGTCAGATGATCTTCGGCGGCCACGGCTACATCCGCGAGTGGGGCCAGGAGCAACTGGTGCGCGACGTGCGCATCACCCAGATCTACGAAGGCACCAACGGCATCCAGTCCCTGGACCTGGCCGGGCGCAAGATCGTCGGCAGCGGCGGGGCGCTCTACCGCTTGTTCGCCTCGGAAATCCGCAACTTTACCGCTAACGCCGCTGCGGACCTCGACGAGTTCACCAAGCCGCTGAATGCCGCCGTGGACACCCTCGACGAGCTGACCGCATGGCTGCTGGACCGGGCCCAGGGCAACCCGAATGAAATCGGCGCGGCCTCGGTCGAGTACCTGCACGTGTTTGGCTACACCGCCTATGCCTACGTATGGGCACTGATGGCCCGCGCCGCGCTGGGCAAGGAAGGGCAGGACGAGTTCTACGCCAGCAAGCTGGGCACCGCACGCTTCTACTTCGCCCGCCTGCTGCCGCGTATCCACTCGCTGACCGCGTCGGTGAAGGCGGGGAGCGAGTCGCTGTATCTGCTGGATGCGGCGCAGTTCTGATAGAGCCTGACAGAACGAAAAGCCCGCTCTATCCGAGCGGGCTTTTTGCTATCTGCGCGCCATCATTTCAATGCGATGTGCCTTCGACAAAGCCGATCTTGTTGCCCACGTTGTATTTACCGGACGGCTTGTTCATTGGTATGCGCTTCACTTCTCGCAGGCTGTGGGCATCGTAGATCACCAGCGCACCGTCCTTGTCCCAGACGCTGAGCAAGGCATAGCGGCCGTCGCGGGTGAACTCGACATGGCCGGCGGTTTTACCCGGCATGGGTTGCAGGCGGTGAGCGATTTCCAGGCTCTGCTTGTCGATCAGCAGGATCTCGTCGTTCTTCTTGCCGAGGAAGGTATCGGTCCAGGCATAGGGAGAATCGGCGTGGCTGCGCATGAAGAAGCCTGGGCCGTCGGTGGGGATTTCCTTGATCGGCTTCCAGTCCTGAAGATCGATGACCGAGATGACTCCGCGGCTGATATTGGGCGTGGCAAATACCCAGCGGCCATCGCGTTGCCAGTAGATGCCCGAGCCCAGGTGAGGCATGCCCGACATTGGAATCTCGGCGATCTTCCTGCCGTTGTCGAGATCGATGACCTCACCGCCGCTGGACTGCCGTGAACTGCCCAGCAGATGCCTGTAGTCCGGGGTGAAGGAGAAGTCGTCGAGGTAGTCCTCAACCTGCAGACGTCGAGGCGTGACCGGCGTGCGCCCTGCGTATGGCAATTCCCATAGCTCGTGAACATCCTTCAGGGCGACCACGAAGCTGTGACGCGGTGGTGCGGTGTATACCGCGCTGACTCGCGACGGATTGCCGGCCAGGTCCTGCGCGGGAATCACCTGTACCAGCGAGAGATCCCGCGCATCCAGCAGCACGAGATTGCCCGGCAGGTAATTGCCTGCCAGCGCCCAGCGGCCGTCATCGCTGACCGCGAGGTTGCGGGTATTCAGCCCGACGCGGATCTCGGCGACAGTCTTCAGGTTGTACAGGTCATAGAGAGTGATCCAGCCATCGCGGGAGGCGAAGTAGACGAAGCGGCCATCGGGCGAGAACTTCGGCCCGCCGTGCAGCGCATAGCGGGACGCGAAGCGGGTGAGAGGTTCGAAGCTCTCGCCATCGAGGATGGTGACATGGTGATCGCCGGATTCGACTACCACGAACAGGTTCAGCGGATCGCTCTTGTGTTGCGGATGTGCGGGAAGGCTGTCCGGCCGGCTGACGATGACATGGCTGGAACGTATGTCGGCAGCTTCCCAGACTGGTCGCACTGCAGGTGGCTGGAAAAGGTAGTCGACCAGCCGGTCGATCTGGCTGTCGTCGAGCTGACCGGCGAAACCGGCCATCTGTGTCGCTGGACGACCGTTGCGAATTACCGCCCGCGCCCGCTCCGGCTTCAGTCGGTCGAGGCTTTCCGGCAGCAGAGCCGGACCGCTGCCTCCGAGCCGTGAGCTACCGTGGCAGGCTTGGCAATGCTGGCGATAGAGCTGCTCGGCATCATCGCCAGCGGCCAGGGCGACAGTGTTGATCAGCAACGTGGCGAACAGGACGATCAGGCGCATAACCCGACCTTACCGATTGATTGAACCGTGATCGGCTGACTGAAATTGGCAAGCATCGCCTCGTCGAACAGAGCCACCACCTTGCCGATCACTATCAGCGTGGGGGGATCGAAGCGATGTTGCGTAGCCAGCTGTGGAAGAGTGCGCAGCTCGCCGCGAAGCACCTGCTGGCTTTGCTGTGTGCCATGGCTGATCAAAGCGGCGGGTGTGGTGGTACACAGACCGTTTTCCATCAACCTTCGGGCGATTTCTTCGAGATTACCCAGGCCCATGTAGAACACCAGGGTGTGCCGGTCACTGGCCAGGGCTGCCCAATCCAGGTCGAGGCGGCCGTCGTTTTGCAGATGGCCGGTGACGAATACACAGGCCTGAGCCAGGTCCCGGTGAGTAAGGGGAATGCCGGCGTAGGTCGTGCAGCCGGATGCGGCGGTGATGCCCGGGATTACCTGACAGGGGATGCCATGGCGCAGCAGTAGATCCAGCTCTTCCGCGCCACGCCCGAAGATGAATGGATCTCCGCCCTTGAGTCGAACCACGCGCCGTCCCCGATGCGCCAGGCCAAGCAACAGCAGGTTGATCTGCTCCTGGGGCAGGCTGTGATGACCACTGCGCTTGCCGACATAGTGCCGCTCGCAATCACGCGGCAGCATTTCGATTATTTCGTCGGCCACCAGGCGGTCGTAGACGACTGCGTCGGCCTGTTGCAACAGGCTCCATCCGCGCAGGGTGAGCAGGCCGGGATCGCCGGGGCCGGCGCCGACCAGCGCCACGCTGCCAGGCTGCAGTGCGGTGCCGAATAGCTGGGTAGGTAATGCGGGAATGTCCATGTCGACGGTCTCACACTGCTTCAAGAGGTATTCGTAGTGGCTCGCTCATCCCGATCTCCGCATCGGTCAGGTGGCATCCAGGGTCCTCGCCCCAGAGATCGCCACCGGCCCAGGCGCGGGTTCGCGTATTGCCATTGCAGATGTCCAGCCAACGGCAGGCCGAGCAGCGTCCGCCGACAGGGCGTGGGTACTGGCGCAATTGCAGGAGCAGTGGGGCGGGTTGTTCGGTCCAGAGTTCGGCGAAACGCTGACGGCGCACGTTGCCGACGCTGTGGTGCCACCAGTAAGTATCCGGATGCACCTCGCCGGTGTTGTCGATGTTGGCGATGCCGGCACCGGAAGCGTTGCCCCCCCATTGCCGCAGCATTCGCTCCAGAGCGGCTCGCTGCGCGGGACGGCGGCGTTCTACCCAGCGGAGCAACAGAACGGCATCGGCGTCGTTGTTGCCCGTGACGAAGTCGCTGTCTCGTCCCGCGCGGATATCTTCGTCGGCCCGGGCGAATAGCAGTTCCACGGCTTCGCGGGCGCGCTGGTGATGGGCGTCGAGCTTGCGGCTGCGGCGTCCGCGACCGCTGTAGTTGAGGTGGGACAGATAGAATTTCTGCACATCCAGCTCGCGCATCATGTCCAGCAGAGCTGGAAGCTGCGGGGCATTTTCTTCCGTCAGCGTGGTGCGCATTCCCACGCGGATGCCGGCTTCGCGGCACAGGCGCATGGCCTCCAGCGCGCTGTCGAAGCTTCCCTTCAATTGGCGGAAACGGTCATGGGTTTCCCGCAGGCCGTCGAGGCTGATGCCGACATAGTCGAATCGCGCATCGATGATGCGCTGGATGTTTTGCGGGCCGATCAGGGTGCCGTTGCTGGACAGCGCTACGAGCATTCCAGACGCACGAGCGTGGGCAGCGATCTCGAACAGGTCGGGATGCAGCAGCGGTTCGCCGCCGGAAAGGATCATCACGCGCACGCCGGCTGTGCGCAGGTCGTCGATGACGCGGAGGATTTCCGCCGTGGGCAGCTCGTCCCTGAATGTGCTGTCGGCCGATGTCGAGTAGCAGTGCTTGCAGGTCAGGTTGCAGCGACGCAGCAGGTTCCAGATCACCACGGGCGGACGCGGTGCACCGGCGGTGGGTGAGCGGGAGGGCTCTTCCGGGAGGACCAGGCTGCGCAGGTAATGACTGATTCTCAGCATGTCGGCCTCTCCGGTAGGCGCAGCCCGGTCTTCTTCAGGATGCGGCGGCTGACCAGCATTTCGTCGGCCCGGCAGCTTTCGCCCAGCAGCACGCGAATCTGTCGGCGGTAGCCGTCGATTTCTTCGCTGCTGCGCCCGTGGACCATGGCGAACAGGTTGTAGGGCCAGTCGGGCAAGTGACGCGGACGTCGATAGCAATGGCTGACGAAGGGCAGGATGCCGACGATGCGGCCGAACCTGTCGACGAGCTGGTCGTCCACGTCCCATACGGTCATGCCATTGTGTCGGTAGCCCAGGCGGTAATGGTTAGGTACGGCGGCGATCCGGCGGATGACGCCGGCTTGCTGTAGCCGCTGGAGCAGGGCAAGGGTTTCCGCGGATGTCAGCTCCAGCCGCTCGGCCAGCCAGTCCCAGGGCTCGTTCACCAGTGGCAGGCCGGCCTGGGTCAGTGCGATCAGGCGGCGGGCCAACAACTGGTCAGAGGGAGAAATGCAGGCCGACATGGTAGGTCCTCTCCTTGGGCAGGGAAATCACCGGCAACCCGGTCTCCTTCTCGATGCGGTCGAGGGTGGCGGAAACCTGTTCCGGACTTTCGCAGGCCAGCACGAACCACATGTTCAATCGGTGCTCGCGCTGATAGTTGTGCGCCACCTCCGGCATGGCCCGCAGTTGTGCCGCAACTTCTGCGAAGCGATTTTGCGGAACGCTCATGGCGGCCAGGGTGAAGGCGCCCCCAAGGGGTTCGATATCGAACATGGGGCCGAAGCGGGTGAGCGTTCCGTCGTCGAGCAGGTACTGCAGGCGTGCGAGCAATACTTCCTCGGTGCAATTCAATTCCGCTGCCAGCAGGGCGTAGGGATGGGGTTCCAGGGGCAGGCCGTGTTGAAGGCGGTCGAGCAGGCGTCGGTCGAATTCATCCATGGCCCGCGTCCTGTCTTTCCGGTGCTGGCGTATAGCGGGCGCCGCATTGCTTGAAGGCCCGCAGGCTGAACAACATGTGGTGTGGCCGGTCGTGCAGGCCGTGGCGTTCGAGCAGTGCGCGCACTTGCTGTTCCACCTGTGCGCGTTCGCGACCGTGAATCATGCAGAACAGGTTGAATCGCCAGTGTGGAAGCCGTCGTGGCCGACGGTAGCAGAGGGATATCGCCGGCTCCTGCCCAAGGCGCTGCCCGACGGCGTCGACCTGGTCGTCGTCGATATCCAGCACCAGCATGGCATTGGCCGTGAAGCCCAGCGCGCGATGGTTGACCACCAGGCCGAGGCGGCGGAACAGCCCGTTGTCGCTCCAGTGCTGCACCTGCTGCAGCACCTGTACCTCGTTGGCGCCAATGCGCTCGGCAAGTTCCCGATATGGGCGGCGCGTCAGCGGCAAACCCTTTTCGAGCAGATGGCGCAGATGTCGGCAGTGCGCTTCATCGAGCGGTACGAATGCAGTCATCAGTGGTTCCGAATGGCGGAAACGCCAGGTCGATGTGATAGGCCTGCAGCATCGGCAGGTCGAGGGGCGACAGCCCGGTATCGGCAGCGATCTCATCCAGCACCGCATCGATGTGGTCACGGTTGTCGGCAGTCAGGACGAACCACAGGTTGTAGAAGTGCTCGCGCTGGTAGTTGTGATTGACTTCGGGATAGCTGCTGATGCGTTGTGCGACGGCCTCCAGTCGTTCGGGAGGAACCGCCAGGGCGGCCAGGGTGCTGGCGCCGGCCAGCCGATGTTCGAATACCGGGCCGACGCGGGAGAGCGCGCCACATTCATGCAACCGCTCAAGGCAGCGCAGGACTTCCTGCTCTTCGCAGCCAAGTGCCTCGGCGATCATGCGATACGGTTCCGCGCAGATAGGCAGCCCCTTCTGGAACCGATCGAGGAGCTGGCGGCTGAGGGTGTCGAGTTCCATGGCCATTCTCCCTACAGGCCTATGCGCTGGGCGCGTTTGCTGAAGAAGATGCCGCTCGGGCTCTGTGCGGGCAGGCTGGATATCTGCTCCAGGCGATAAGGGTCCCAGACCTGCACCTGTTCCCCGTCACGTACCGAAATCCATACCTGCTCGCCGCGCCCGCTGAACTCCATGTGCAGCACTGCGGGGCCGGGCGTCAGGGTCTTGATGATCCGGTGGGTTTCGCTGTCGATGACCTGCACCTTGTCATTGTCCGGGTAGGCGAAGTTCACCCAGATCTGGCGCTCGTCCGGACTGTTCATGACGAATACCGGCTGCCCGGCGACATCGATGGTGTCGGTCTGCTTCCAGTTGCTGCTATCCAGTACCAGCACCTGGTGGTGTCCCACGGCGGGGACGAATGCCTGGTCGCTGGCGATGGTCCAGCCTTCCAGGTGCGGCATCTTGTAGACCGGTAGTTTTTGCGAGCCACGGCCGTAGTCGGCGAGCACACGTTTGATTCCGCGTTCGGGATGCCAGAGATCGAGCTGGGCCATGCCATCCTCGCCGAACAGGCCAGCCATGTAGTAGCGGCCGCTGGGGCTGATCAGCGCATCGTAGGGCTGCTTGCCGATATCGCGGTAGCGGGTGATATGCGAGGACTCGCCCTGGCTGAAATCGGCGACCCAGATTTCCCCGGTATCGAACAGGCTGAATACGAAACGTTGGCCCGGCGCATCCACCAGGCCGACCACGCGGGAGTTCTTCTGTTGCCCGGGAATCGGTGTGGCCGGGATGTCCGCCACCAGACGCAGCGTCTGGGCATCGAACACTTTGACCCCACCGGGTTCGTAGTTGGAAACCGCTATCAGCCGACCATCCTGGCTGATGGCTCCGCCGATGCTGTTGCCGCCCTGGATGATGCGTCGGTCGATGTTCATGGCCAGCAGGTCGACCTTGCTCAACCCTCCATCGCGGCCGAACACGTAGGCAAAACGCTGGTCACGGGAGAACACCACCGAGGCGTGGGATAGATCGCCCAGGCCGTCGACTCGCCCCAGGGCAGTCAGGTTGCTGGTATCCACGACCTGCACGCTGCCATTGGCTCGTTCGATGATCACGCCCAGATCGCCGGTACCGCGCAAGACGGGGGTTTGACTACAACCACTGAGTAATCCGGCGAACAGGCAGAGCGACAGCAGAAGGCGGGTCATGGGGCCGGATTTCCTTGCAACAGGTTGTCGACCAGCCAGGCGGCTTCGCGTTCGTCGAGCAGACCAGCCCAGGGCGGCATGGCGGTGCCAGGGCGGCCATGGAGGACGGTAGCGATCAACGAGTCGCGGGGTTTGCCGTGCAGGGCAGTCGGAGTGAGGGCGGGGCCGAGGCCGCCGGTAAGGCGCAGGCCGTGGCAGGAGCCGCAGTCCTGCAAGAGCAGGTGGCGCAGTTGGGCCTGGTGTTGCGTGTCGATTCCGTCCTCCGCCTGGGCGGCTGGAGGAAGGGCGGCGAGCGTCATCCCGAATACCAGGCCTAGGAGGTAAAGTTCGGGATGCCGCTCGCCGTGTCTGGTCATTTCTGTGAAAGCACCCATTTGGCCAGGGTCGTGGCCTCCTCGGCGGTTACGGAGTTTGGCGGCATGGGGATCGGCCCCCAGACTCCCTGGCTGCCTTCCTTGATCTTCTTGGCGAGCTCCTCTTCGGCACCCGCCTGGCCGGCGAACTTGGCTGCGACGTCCTTGTAGGCGGGGCCGACCATCTTCATATCGATGGCGTGGCAGGCGGCGCAGCCTTTGGCCTTGAACAGGGCCTCTCCAGCCTCGTCGGCAATGGCGGCCTGGCTGGCCAACATGCCTCCGGTGATGGCTAGCGGGAGAAGCAGTCGAATATTCATGAGGTTCCCTCAATCAGGTCGGTATCGGTGTGAGTTCCCACAGTTGCGGGTTATTGCTTTGCGGCATTGATCTGAGCTTCGGCGTTGTCGATGCCCAACTTGTAGCCCAGGGAAACATGGTGGAAACGGCCGGCGGCGCTGTCGTCGTGGATGGCGAAGCCGAAGTTGTAGGTCTTGCCGGATTCCAGGGCGACGTCTCCTTCGCCGCCAACCAGCTTCCGGGTGAACAACACTTCCCAGGTGTCGCCATTGAGCTTGCCTTCGGCACCGAGCAGAGCCTGTCCTCCTTCCATGACACGTTGGTCCGCGACATAGCCGTCGAACGTCTTGTTCTCGCCGCTACGCCACTGGTTGAGGTCGTAGAACACGCCGTCCGCCAGCGAGCCCCCCTTGACGTATTTCGTCCTGTCGCTGGCGGCGCCCGGCATGGTGCGTGCGTCGTTGTGGCAGGTGGCCCAGCAGCCGCTCTGGCCGGCCAGTTCGATCTTGTCGCTGGCTTCCAGCATGTAGGCGATCTTGACCGGGTTCTTCTCGTCCATGCCGGCAGCGCCGGAGGCCTTGGGTTGCTTCCAGGTGAAGCGCAGGTAGAGGTTTTCGCCATCGTGCGCGGCCTGAACCCTGGTCTCGATGTAGGGCGCCTTGCCGGGGATCGGACTGGGTTCGATCTTCTCCCCGCTGACGATCTTCTGGCCCATTTCGACGGCTTCCTCCGAGTGGCAGTCGATGCAGCTCTCGCCTTTCTTCAGCGCGCGCGCACCGCCATGCTCGGTACCCTTGGTGATCCACTCGAGTGGCGATACGCCGGGGTAGAACAAGGTGATTTCGGTAGCCGGGATGGCGTCCCAGCTGGCGGGGGCCGCAGCGATGACGTTGCCTGCCAGCAGGGCGGTCACCATGCCTACGGCGCTGGCTATCCTGTTCCTTTCCATGTCGGGTCCTCATTGTTGAAGCTTGGCAGGCACGGCTTATTCTTCGTCTTCTTCGGTCATGCCTTCGGGTTTGTGGTGTGCAATACCCTTGTGGCAATCGATGCACGTCATGCTGTCTTCGCGCGCCATTTCGTGCTGCTTGTACGCCCGTTGTTTTTGCGCTGTGGTCTTCATGCTTTCGAAGCTGTGGCAGTTGCGGCATTCGCGAGAGTCGGATGCTTTCATCCGCTGCCACTCGTGGCGCGCCAGCTCCAGACGCTTGGCCTGGAATTTCTCGCGGGTATCGATGCTGCCGACCAGCTTGCCCCAGAGCTCCTTGGACGCCTGGGCCTTGCGGACCATCTTGTACGTCCAGTCCTTCGGCACGTGGCAATCGGGGCACGTGGCTCGAACTCCGGTACGGTTGCTGTAATGGATCGTTTGCTGGTATTCGGGATAAACGTTGTCGCGCATCTCATGACACGAGATGCAGAATTTTTCGGTGTTGGTGGCTTCCACGACGGTGTTGAAACCGCCCCAGAAAATCACCCCGCCGATGATGCCCACCGCCAGGATGGCGCCGAGCGAATACCGTGAACTTGGACGACGTAGAAAACCGAGGAGACCAGCCCGTTTCTTCTGACCTGTCATGGCACTTTTCCTTGCCCCGCTGTCCTTCTGCTCCGCCTATCCCGTGGGGTGAGCACGGGATAGGCCCCGGGGTGATACGAGGAGCCGGTCAATACACGTCGTGCATGGTGTTGAAGACGTTGAACTTGCCGGTCGGGGTGACGATTTCCGGACTGGTGATGACCTGCTTCAGCTTGAGGGTCTTGTCGTCGTAGACGACGATCGCCGACTGATCAGCCTTGCCGCCCCACAGCGAAATCCACACTTCATCGCCAGCCACGTTGTACTCGGGCTGCACGGCGCGGCGGATTGCCTTGGTTTCCGGCAAGCCGGAGTCCTTGGCCACATCCAGGCGAACCGGATCCTTGTTCAGGTTGTCCTTGTCGAACACGTAGACGCCTTCGGCGACTTCGCGTTCGGGGTTCATCGGGGCGTCGGCCCAGAAGTGCTTCGACTTGGGATGCGTCTTGACGAACAGGTTGCCTGCGCCCGGCATCTTCAGTTCCTGGACCACCTTCCAGTTGTATTGCTTGAAGCGTGCGTTCTTCGGGTCGTCCGAGGCGGTGGAGATCAGCGAGACCACGGCAGCGCCGAGGTGGCCGGTGGCCCACACCGGGCCGAACTCCGGATGGAACAGGTTGGCGCCGCGGCCAGGGTGCGGAATCTTCGCGGTATCGATGATGGCCGCCAGTTTGCCTTCCTTGGTATCGACCGCAGCCACCTGGTTGGAGGCGTTGGCGGCAACCATGAAGTAGCGTTTGGAAGCATCCCAGCCACCGTCGTGGAGGAACTTGGACGACTCGATGGTGGTGGTCTTGAGGTTCTTCAGGTCGGTGTAGTCGACCAGCATGATCTGCCCGGTCTCCTTCACGTTGACCACCCATTCCGGTTTTTCCGACGAGGCTACGATCGAGGCGACACGGGGTTCCGGGTGGTATTCGCCGTCAATGGTCTGACCGCGGGTGGAAACGATCTTGATCGGCTCCAGCGTCTCGCCATCCATGATCGAGTACTGCGGTGGCCAGTAGGTGCCGCCGATCAGGTACTTGTCCTCGTACCCCTTGAACTTGGACACGTCCACCGAACGAGCATCCGAACCGAGGCGTACGGTGGCGACCGTGGTGGGCTCGGCGTACCACATGTCGATGATGGTGGTCAGGCCATCGCGGCCGACGGTGTACACATAGCGGCCGGACGCCGAGAGGCGCGAGATGTGCACCGCGTAGCCGGTATCGAGAATCTTCCAGACCTTGTGCGTATCGCCGTCGATGAGGGCCAGCTTGCCGGCATCGCGCAGGGTGATGGCGAAGACGTTCTTGAGATTGACGTTGTTCAGCTGCTTCTTCGGCCGTTCGGCCACTGGAACGATGAGCTTCCAGCTGTCCTTCATGTCCTTGAGGGAGAACTCTGGCGGAACATCCGGGGGATTCTGGATGTAGCGCGCCATCAGGTTGATTTCTTCCTTGGTGAGGATGTCGTCGTAGTTGACCATGCCACCTTCGGTTCCGTAGGTGATGATCTTCTCCAGACGTTTGGTCCCCAGGCTGAGCGTGCCGCCTTCGAGTTTGCTGCCGTCTTCCTGGGCCTTTTCCCAGTGTGGTTCCAGGTTCTTGCCGGTGGCGCCCTTGCGCAGCACGCCGTGACAGCCGGCGCATCTCTCGAAGTAGATTTTCTTGGCGACTTCCTTCTCCGCGGCGGTCATTGCCGGGGCGCCCGCATTTCCCGATGTGTCGTTACTCGCATGGGCTACCGCCAGCCCCATCAGCGTCAGCGAGGCAATCAGTGTTCCTGCGAATTGCTTGCCGAATGGCATGGTGTTTCTCCTTAGGGGTCTCACGAGTAGCTCCCCGTGCAGTAGAGGTTTGGCTGCGACGGAACTCCCGGGATTCCAGGCGCGAAATGATCATAAGAACGGCTGAGGGATATGCCGCTTGATCGCAATCAAGTTTGTCTTGCGCGCGGCTTGTTCCTCCGAACCAGGTCCAGATAGCTTGCCGGCGGAAAGCCGGACAGTGCTGGAGCAGTGCATGAATTGGACGTTGGATGGCGGGGCGGGCGCAGGGCCTTTCTATGTGCCCGTGGGTAACGAGGTGGAGGTCTTCGAGCAGGCCTGGAAGCATGGTTTGCCGGTGCTGCTCAAGGGGCCGACCGGTTGCGGCAAGACGCGCTTCGTGCAGTACATGGCGGACCGCCTGGGGCTGCCGCTATACAGCGTGGCTTGCCACGACGACCTGAGCGCCACGGACCTGGTCGGCCGTCACCTGATCGGCGCCGACGGCACCTGGTGGCAGGATGGGCCGCTGACCCGTGCGGTGCGAGAGGGTGGTATCTGTTATCTCGACGAAGTGGTCGAGGCGCGCCAGGACACCACGGTTGTGGTCCACCCGCTGGCCGACGATCGCCGCGAGCTTTATCTGGAACGCATCGGCGAACGGCTGCAGGCGCCGCCATCGTTCATGCTGGTGGTGTCATACAACCCGGGCTATCAGAATCTGTTGAAAGGGATGAAGCCGAGTACCCGGCAACGATTCGTTGCCCTGCGCTTCGATTACCCGGGCGAGGCTGTGGAAACCAACATTCTGATCGGCGAGGCGGGGCTCGACGAGTCTCTGGCCAGGCGTCTCGTTTCGCTGGGACAAGCCCTGCGCCGCCTGGAGCAGCATGATCTCGAGGAAGTCGCGTCGACGCGTTTGCTGATCTTCGCCGGCCGCCTGATTCGCGCAGGACTCGATCCACGCCAAGCCTGCCTGGCAAGCCTGGCCGAGCCGCTATCGGACGACCCGGCAACCGTGGCTGCGCTGATGGATATCGTGGACGTCCATTTTGGCTGATCGGCTGCTGCCCCAGCCCATGCGGTTGCCGGGTGACCTTGCCATGTGGTTCTTCATCCTGGCCGAACTGACGGTGTTCGGCCTGCTGCTGCTGACTTTTGCCGGAGCCCAGGCCATGCAGCCGGAGTTGTTCCAGAGGGGGCGGGCAGAGCTGGACAGCCGCTGGGGCATGTTGCTGACCGCATCGCTGCTGACCTCCGGGCTTTTTGCCGCTCTGGCGGTACACGGAGTGCGCCGTGCACAAGTGCGGCTGGGCACATTGAGCCTGCTCGCGGCGTTGCTGACGGCGGGTGGCTATGTCGGCCTGAAGCTGCATGAGTATGCCCATCTCGCCAGGAAGGGACTGGATATCGAGTACGACACCTTCTTCACCCTTTACTGGAGTCTCACCGGCTTCCATTTCCTGCACGTGCTGCTGGGCATGCTGATCCTCGCCGCCATGGTGCTGCGCTGTTGGCGCGGTCGCTATGGCCCTGGAAACTGCTCGGAACTGGAGGCAGGCACCCTGTACTGGCACATGGTGGACCTAGCCTGGGTGCTGCTGTTTCCGCTGGTCTACGTCCTGCCGTGAGGAGCGACGATGCGGGCATTGTTTCTTTGCTGGGGCATCCTCTTGCTGCTGACGCTGATCAGCGTGACTTTTGGTTCCCACGGGGAGCGCTGGGCGATTGGCCTGGTCCTGGGGAGCAGCGTGGCCAAGGGCTGGCTGATCAGCGAGCGTTTCATGGAGTTGCGTGGCGCACCACGCCTCTGGCGCCTCCTTCTGTTGGCCTGGCCTCTCACGCTGTCCCTGCTGGTTGGCATGGCGCTTTACGCCGGGTTCTGGAAATAACCGACTAAATCGTTTGGGGATTCTTGATTGCCATCAAGCGGGATGCTGCGGGCGGCTTCCTATGATGGCGCCGCATTCGCCATTCAGGAGGCTCCATGTCCGAGACATTTACCAAAGGCATGGCCAGGAACATCTACTTCGGGGGAAGCCTGTTCTTCATCCTGTTGTTCCTGGCCCTGACTTTCCATTCCGAGGGAACCCTGCCCAAGCGGTCCAATCAGGATGCGATGACCGAGGCCGTGGTGCGCGGCAAGCTGGTCTGGGAGCAGAACAACTGCATCGGTTGCCATACCCTGCTCGGCGAGGGTGCCTACTTCGCTCCGGAGCTGGGCAATGTCGCCACGCGCCGTGGGGGGGACGAAGGCTTCAATACCTTCCTGCATGCCTGGATGAAGATCCAGCCGATCAATTCTCCAGGTCGACGCAAGATGCCGCAGTTCAACCTGAGCGAACGCCAGGTGGATGACCTGGCCGAGTTCCTCAAATGGACCTCGAAGATCGATACCAACAACTGGCCGCCGAACAAGGAAGGTTGATATG
>RCUU01001064.1_pt1 | contig 13838 bp, 13 predicted proteins | sample 2166211 | NCBI WGS metagenome assembly RCUU01 (sample SAMN09932620, study PRJNA488358) | compost metagenome | feature: garden; material: soil; isolation source: compost soil in phenylacetic acid-enriched culture | place: Germany: Experimental Botanical Garden Goettingen | collected 2016-01-27
TGGGCATACGCAACGACCGACTTTCGAATTACCTCCCTCGCTTCATCTGCGCACCCCCAACGGCCTATCTTCACCCACTTGCCCGGCTCTAAAGCCTTGTAATATTCGAAATAATGTAGGATCTGGGCGAGCAACAGTACAGGAAGGTCCTCCCACTCCTTTACGTTGCCGTACATAGGGCTAAGGTTTTCGTGAGGTACCGCGATTACTTTGGCTCCCGGGCCAGTTTCGTCGTTTGTGTGCATCACACCAACGGGACGGCTGCGAACTAAAACGCCAGATGGTACTGGATAAGGGCAAATTAAAAGTACGTCCAAAGTGGCGTCATCTTTACATAGGGTATTTGGAATAAATCCGTAGTAGGCCGGATAGAGAGTCGATGCACAGAGAAATCGGTCAACGAAAATCTGCCCACTTAGTTTATCCACCTCGTAATTAACTGGCGAATGGTTGGCAGGGGACTCGATAACTGTAAAAAAATCGTCGGGGATCTCGTTGCCTGCTGTAATGCCCTCAAGACTCATGTTCGTACCTCAACGTTTAAAAAGATTACTCGCTAATCTTGTTCAGTTTGCAATACTCCTCCCAGTCCATTTCTACCATTTCTGCCACTTCTCGATGGAACTCCAGCGTCAGGTATTTCAAATCTTTAGAAGACTCTGAAATCATTATGAGTGTAAGCTCCCATACCTCGATCCCTAGTCGCGTCGCCTCTTGTTCAAAAGCAGACTCAATGCATAGTTTTTTTTCCACTAGATTTAGCCCGTTGACGTCTTCATTGAGTGATGAGTTGCCGTTGAAAAACTTCGAGAGTGCTAATTCTCTTCGTAAGTCATCCGAGTTCATCAGCTTCTCCAGTACTTGGATCCGTCTCGGTATTTTTTGCTCGGAAACTGTCCATGGCTAGGCGATCTTGGTGTCAGTAAACCAACCACGAATCGTTTTGATAAAAAACAAATGCATTGTGTCCCACCAACGTTTCCACCTAGCGCCGGAGTCTCCATCTTCAAGGGTAACTAATGGTCGACTCCCCAACTTTTGGCCATCATCGTACAGTTCTAGCTTTCCAACGATGGTGCCGGCGGCAAGAGGAGCCTCCAGCGGTCCAAAAATTTCAAAACGCCTCTCTATTTTTCGATTTATATTTTTGGGCAGGGTGAGAGTCAGATCATCCAGCAATCCCAGCGCGATCGACCGCTGCTTGCCTTTCCAGAGCTCCGACTCAATGAGTTTCTTCCCGCCTTTTTCATAGGTCTTGGTGTCGTAGAAGCGAAATCCGTAGCCCATCAGCTTTTCCGTTTCTGCTGTGCGCTTATATGCACTGCTTGCGCCAAGGATCACGCTAATCAAGCGTCGCCCGGCTCGGTGCGACGAAGCCACCATGCAATACCCGGCTGCTTCGGTATAGCCGGTTTTCAATCCATCGATACTGGGGTCGCGCCATAAAAGGAGGTTTCGATTAGCCTGTCGAATTCCGTTCCAAGTGAAGTGTTTCTTGGCGTAAAGCAAATAGGAACCAGTTCCTTTGCCAATGATTGCCGCCGCCAATGTAGCCATGTCGCGAGCGGATGAATAATGCTCTGGCTCAGGCAGCCCGGTAGCATTCATAAAGTGTGTATTGCTCATTCCTAACGTATTAGCGGTAGCATTCATCATCCCGACGAAGGTGCCTTCGCTTCCAGCTACATGTTCAGCCAGTGCAACGCTTGCATCATTACCGGAGACGATGACTACACCGTTCAGCAAATCATGAACCGAGACTATGCTGCCAGGGTCAAGGAACATTCGAGAGCCACCCGTACGCCAAGCGTTTTCGCTGACCGTGGCTGTGTCATTTTCTTTCATGCGTCCGGCCTTGATTTCACGTGTAGTGATAAACGCGGTCATCATTTTTGTCAGGCTTGCTGGAGGTAGACGTAGGTCGCTGTTGTGACCGGTGATCACGCTACCCGTCGCCGCGTCAATTAGTATCCAGGCTTTGGCCCCGAGCTTTGGTGCCGCGGGGATCATCGCCCCTTGCGTGCTCGTTTCAGCCCGCGCATGGTTAACACAGGCAAGAGGCGCGGCTACGCAAAACACGGTCAATACAAGCCGGAACAACAGATATTTCACAAGCAGGAAGCCTTGGGTTTAGCAAGAAGTACTGAAAACCTAGTCCACAGCACTGAGGTGCTCAAATTAAACTCAATTAACTTAAATTTAATGTTCGGCCAGTGAGGAATACCACGATCAGTCGGAAACCATCGGGCATTGGATCAATACACGGGTACCGCTGTTCGTAGCCGCAGGTTGAATATCCAGCGAGTAGCCGTGCAATTTTACGATGGCTGCGACCAACGATAATCCGAGCCCATGCCCGGGCTGCATTCTGCTTGCATCTCCTCGATAGAGTCGACGAATGACGTGTGTACGGTCCGTCTCGGGTATGCCGGCACCATCGTCGGCGACTTCAATGAGAACCGTTGAATCCTTGATACTTCCCTGCAGTGTGATATGCCCACCCTCTGGCGTAAATTTGATCGCGTTATCGAGCAAGTTGACCAAGGCCTCAAACAGCAACGAAGCGTCGCCATACAGTTGTGGTAGGTCAGTGGTGATTTCCAGAGAAAGCGTCTGAGAGCGATCGAGTGCCAAGGGTTCGTAAAATTCATGCGCTTGTTGTAACAACGCCATGATGTGGAAAGGTGCAAATGCTGAGCGGCGGCGAATGTCCTCGAGCTCGGCAACCCGAAGCAATCCCTGGAAACGCACCATGATCGATTCGCTTTCCTCAAGAGCCTGATTTAATGTTTGCTCGTGTTCACTATCCAAAGGCAGTTGCTGGAGCTGATAAAGCCGTGCACGCAACCGTGTCAGTGGCGTACGCAGATCATGGGCGACACCATCGCAGACGCTCTTGACCTCATGCATCAGTTGCTCGATATGGTCGAGCATCGTATTGACAGCGTTCGCCAGCATATCCAACTCGTCGCGGCGGGCTGATAGAGGTAAGCGCTCCGACAAATTGCCTGAAACAATACTCTCCGTACAAAGCTGCAACCGTTTGACTCGGCGTAACGGTAGGCGCCGTAGTAAATACCAGCCAATCAATCCGGGGATAAGTGTTAATGAGAATCCCCACATCAATGCCTGCTCAATAATTCCCCCAACCGCTGAAATCGAGCCACCGTCCCGCGCCAAAATAAGAATGTGTCCATCGCGGCGCCGAGTTAATAGGGCATAGCTGCTTCTGGTTTCTTCATCGGGTAACGCAATACTCAATCCGCGCTCAAGGTAATGGACCTTCCCATCATCGGGCAAACTGGTACGCAGCTTGAGCAGGTCTCCTGCGATGTGCTGGCCATCGGCTGTGAACAATCCGTACGCGTCGATTCCGGGCGTTGAATAGGCTTCACTGGCAGCCAGTTCTTTTACCAGTTTTTTATCATCGACTTTTTCATAGTAGTGCGCACGCTGCAATAATGTTCGCTCTGCAACGGTTCCCAAGACTTGGGAGATTTGCCAGTACAATATCCCGGTGAAGAGTGCTCCCCAAACCACAAAAAATATGGCGTAGAACCCGATCAATCGACTACCGGAAGAGCGCCATTCCTCAGTCTTTGGTAGCAAGGACATAGCCAGCACCACGTATCGTATGGATGACGGGAGAGTCTTTATCGCCTTCGAGCTTTTTGCGCAGTCTGCCAATGTGAACATCTATGATGTTCGTTCCCGGATCGAAGTGATAACCCCAGACCTCTTCGAATAGCATGGTGCGTGTGACCAGTTGGCCTGCACTGCGCATTAGGTAATTGAGCAGTTTGAACTCGGTCGGAAGCAGCAGGATGTGCTCGTCGTTTCGAGTCAATTTGTGCTCAACCAGATCCAGTCGCAGATTTCCACAACTGAGATGTGGATGGCTAGAATCGGCACCGGTGCGCCGAAGCAGCGCGTCCAGACGCGCAAGCATCTCGATGGGCGAAAATGGTTTGGTCAAATAGTCATCGCCGCCCGCCCGAAGCCCCTTAACACGTTCATCTACGTCTGAAAGTGCACTGATCATCAGGACCGGTGTCTGGATGCCAAGGCCCCTTAAAGTACTGACAATCGTTAGCCCATCAAAATCGGGGAGCATTCGATCCAGAGTAATGGCGTCATAGCCTCCAGCAATCGCCAAGGCCAGTCCGTCTCGTCCGGTTTTGGCCCATTTGGAGCTGAAACCGTTGCGTTGGAGCGCGGCAATGATGACTTCTGCCGTCACCTCGTCATCCTCTATAACCAACGCGTAACTCATAACGTCCTCCAGATGAATCTGCTTCATTCTCCCTACATATTGCCTAAAGCCGATACGGCTTACCCTAAAGACCAACGCTGCGGCCGAAAATTAAATATTTCTTAATCCACCTTAACCTTGATGCCGTCCAAGGCACGGATATATTTGCCATAGCGGATGCTCAAACGTACCAAGAGGTGGAAAAATGTGACCCCTTATTTGGCTTTCTTTTTGCTGGTGTTCGGCATGGTGTGTACGTACGCGAATTGGATGGCGGAGACAAGCAAACCGGCATAGCTGTACCGGCTCGTACGGGCTGATGCTACGAGCGAAGCGCAGATCGTAGACTTGTGCCGTTTCCCTGGTTGAGCGAAACATAATCGCTAGTGTCTGGATGCGCCCCTGGTATTTAGGATTGAGAGGTCGCCAGTCGACGCAGGCAGTGCCACCTGTCACTCCAGCAAGCAATGTGGGAGGGGTCATCCCTTCGTGGGCAATCGGGATCATCGTGCGGTTTTGCTCTTGGAGAATCCTATGACTCGGCAAGAACATTTTTTAGCAAAAGCGCTGGAAGTACACCATGAGTACCAACAGGCTACAGCTATCATCCACGCCATGATGAGTAAAAACATTACCGTGGGTCCTGAGTGGGATGCTGCTGTCGCGAGGCAGCTCGCAGCGCTTGACTCCTGGATGGAATTGCCTCGAGGGTACGGCGACCTTCGAGCTAACAACTGATTCAATGGTTTGCAGTAGCGCGTTTTAGAAATTTTTGTTGGATCGGAAATCTCTTCTTTTCTCCACTCCTCCTTGCAAGTGACGATCACTTTCAGTCTGCCTCGCATGCCCACATCTGCATAGAAGGTTGACTATGAGACGGTGCTCCAATCCACTTGCTCATGGAATGACATTGGTCGTCAAAACACAGCTGATAATCGCCAGCCTCAGGCGTTCGTCCCAGACTCAGTGGTTGCATAGCTGGCAATGATCGCCGGTAGTGCCAACTGCCTTTTTCCAGTCGAGCATCTTGTGGAATCTCCATCCCCGCGCCATTGCCACGCACACGAGCTTCTTCCAATACCAGGCCCTGCTCGGTGATGCGGTAGTCCTCCTCCCAGCGAATCTTTTCAATGGTGTGATTCCACGCCAGCGTGAAGTGCGAAATCGACAGTTGAGCCCACACGGCGCCTGTAAGGCCCAGGCATAATCCGATCATGCGTTGGCGATTCCTGCCTGACGGGACCGCCAAACGTGTTGAAGTATCATCAATGTCCCAAGGGCGAAGCCCAGCTCATCAGTCAGTGGCAACGCCACAACCAGCAAGGCGCCTGCGGCCACGCACAACAAACGCTCCCAGATAGGCATCTTGCACTGAAGGTAGCCGGTGGACGCCATCCCCCAGAGCCCGACCGCCAACGTCGTCTTGATCAACATGTAGGCGGTTATCCACAGATTGTCGCCTTGCAGCATCAGCGCCGGGTTGTAGACCGCCATGAACGGAATGACGAAACCCGCCAATGCGATTCGAACCGCCCACAGGCTGATCTTGAATCCACTCTCCTTGGCGATCGGTGCGGCCGCAAAGCAGGCGAGAGCGACCGGAGGAGTGAGATCGGCGAGGATGCCGAAATAGAATACGAACATGTGCGACACGATCAGAGGCACACCCAACTCCAGCAGGGCAGGGGCTGCGATCGAGCTGGTGATGATGTAATTGGGAATGGTCGGGATGCCCATGCCCAGCACCAGGCAAGTGATCATCGTCAAGATCAGCGAAAGCAGCAGGTTGTCCCGGCCAATAGCCAAAATGTAACCCGCAAAGGTGGAGGCCACGCCGGTCAGTGACACCACACCGATAATGATGCCCACCAGTGCGCAGGCAATCCCTACCGGTACCGCGTGGCGCGCGCCTTCGACCAGGGCATGCAGGCAGATGGTCAGCGTTTCGTGACCACCCTTGATGAACCAGCAGGTGACCACCAGTACGGCGATGACCGCAAAGATCACACCGATGCCGAGCTGGAAAAAACCGGTACACAAGATGCCGAGCGCTATCCAAAAGGTGCAGCGTAAGCCGAAACTTTGCACTCTGAGAATGATCGCCGAGCCGAGAATTACGATGGCCGTCAGTGCCAGACCGACCATGCCGGAGAACAGGGGTGTGCGCCCGGAAAACAGTAAGTAGACCAATACCAGCAGTGGAATCAGTAGATACCAGTTCTCCTTGACCGCACCCAATGCACTGGGGCATTGGTCCTTGGGAAGGCCTTTGAGATTCGAGCGCTTGGCCTCCAGATGAACCATCCAGAACACCGAGCCGAAATACAGGATGGCGGGAATCAACGCCGCTTTGGCGATCTCTACGAAGGGAACGTTGATGGTTTCAGCCATGATGAAAGCGACGGCCCCCATCACCGGCGGCATCAATTGGCTGCCCATGCTGGAGGTGGCTTCCACCCCACCGGCAAACGCAGCTCGGTAGCCAAAGCGTTTCATGAGTGGGATGGTGAATTGCCCCGTGGTAACGACGTTGGCAATCCCGGAGCCGGTGATGGTACCCATCAACGCCGATGAGGCGACTGCAACTTTGGCTGGCCCGCCCAACTTGTGGCCGAACAGGCCCATGGCAAAATCGGTGAACAGCTTGATCATGCCGGCTTGTTCAAGAAACGCACCGAATAGAATGAAAAGAAAAATGTAGGTAGCCGATACATAGGTGGGTGTGCCGTACAGCCCTTCGGTACCAAATGATAATTGGTTGATGATTTGATCGAAGCCGTAACCGCGGTGGGCCAGGTCGCCGGGTAGATATTCGCCAAACAAGCCATAAGCCAGGAATAGACCGCAAATGATGGGCAGAGCAATGCCCATCACTCGCCGTGCAGCTTCGAACACCAGTGCAATCAGCAAAAGACCCAGCACAGTGTCTGCCAATGTCAGATCGCCAGACCGCTGGATTAGATCAGCCTCGAATACCCATTGGTACATGGCTGTGGCGATGGCCGCTAAACTGAGCACCCAGGCCAGAGGTTGCCAAGGACGCTTCCTGCCGTAAGCCGGGTAGCTCAGAAATACTACCCATAGTAAAAAGCCCACGTGTACGGCACGCAGAACCTGGCTTGAGATCGGCGAAAACGCAGCGGTGAAGATCTGAAAAATCGAGAACAACAATGCCACGCAAAATAGGGCTTTTGGCCAGTCTCGCGGATTCGCGGAGATGCCGTGATGATCTTCACTCATGTGCTGCCTGCCTCATGACTGCATGGAAGGTGGGCGAACAGTCGACGCAGTGATAATCCTGGCCGACACGCCTGGCGCCTTACAGCGCGCCTTTTTCCTTGTAATAACGTTCCGCGCCCGGATGGAGCGCAATTGGCAGGTTCTTGGCAGCGGTTTCCAATTTGATGTCCTTGGCTGCCGAATGAGAGTTGCCCAGGCGTGTCAGGTTTTCGAACAACAACTTGGTCATTTGGTAAGCCACTTCATCCGTCACGTCTGCACGGGTGACCAGGATATTTGTGATCGCCACCGTCGGTACCGCATCAGGTTGCCCGTCATAGGTATTGGCGGGAATCATTGCGCCCTGATAGGCCGGGTTGCCGATTTTCGCGACCACCTCAGTTGGGATTGAGACATAGTTCAGCGGCATGACAGAGGACAGGTCACGAATGGCCGCCATGCCCAATCCGGAAGACTGCAGCGTGGCGTCCAGTTGTCGATTCTTGATCAGCTCGACCGATTCGGCGAATGGTAGGTATTGCACTTTAGCCATATCTTCGTAAGTCAAACCCGCGGCTTTGAAAATCGCCCGTGCGTTGAGCTCAGTGCCCGATTTCGGTGCCCCTACCGAGATGGTCTTGCCTTTAAGGTCGGCCAGCGACTTGATTCCCGATTCCTTGCTGGCCACGATTTGAATGTAGTTGGGATAAGCACCGGCAATCGCACGCAACTTGGTCAGTGGCGCGTTGAAGCCTGCATCTGCAACACCGTTTTTTGCGTCGGCCACTGAGTCCCCCAGCGCCAACGCCAGCTCACCTCGACCGGCCTGCAGCAGGTTCAAATTCTCAACCGAGGCTTTGGTGGCTTGCACCGACGTTTTCACCCCTGGTATTCCGTCACTGTAAATCTGCGACAGACCGACACCAATCGGGTAGTAAACCCCGCTGGTTCCCCCAGTCAATATATTGATGAACACTGGCGCGGCCTGTGTAGTGGTGGCGATAGCCAAGGTTGTGGCAGCGACCAGGAGGGCAAAGCGGCTTTTTACTCGCATCGGAAACTCTCCGTCTTGTTATGGCTTTATGCAGAGTGTTCCAACTGTAGTCGATAGTTACGCAGCGAGTGGGCAGTCCATCACTGGCCGGGAAATCGGCGACCGATTTAGGCGGCGCTTGAATTGTTTTGTAATCATTTGCCCGGCTCCGGTAGGAGCGCAAAACTAATCCGGTTAGTCTTGGCTCACTTCGGTGACGAAATCTTCAACTGGAATCCACTCGAGTGATCAAGCCACTACTTTTGATACGCCGTCGCTTTGCCTCGATCCGGTGGCGTACACGGGTGACGCTTTGGGCAGCCGCTACGCTCGCGGGTCTGTTGGTGGTGATGTTCGCCCGCCTGGCCGATCTGGCTCTCACGCAATTTGCCCAACAGGCAGCCGAGCGGCCTTGGCTGCCCTTCGTCTACACACCGCTAATAGGCATGCTGGTGGTGTGGATGACCACCCGATTTTTTGTGGGCTCCCAAGGCAGCGGGATCCCTCAAGTGATCGCCGCTACCCGCCTGGCTCACCAAGGGAAGCCAGTCGATAAACTGGTGTCGCTGCGGATCGCCTTCGCCAAGATTGGCCTTGGCACTCTGGCGCTGACCGGAGGCTTTTCGGCCGGGCGCGAAGGCCCTTCGGTGCAAGTCGCGGCCTCGATCATGCATTTCTTTCACCGCTATTTGCCCAATGCCCGAATCATCCGCAGCGAAGATCTCATTCTCGCCGGCGGCGCTGCGGGCATTGCTGCCGCGTTCAACACACCGCTGGCCGGCGTTGCCTTTGCGGTCGAAGAATTGGGCCGCAAGTTGGAAACACGCACCAGTGGTGTCTTGCTCAGTACGATCATTCTGTCGGGGATGGTCGCGATAGCCTTGCAAGGTAACTATCACTATTTCGGTCATTTTGGCGTTCAAGACATTCATCTCGACATTATTGCCCCTGTGCTGGTCACCGGTATTGGCTGCGGTCTCCTGGGAGGGTTGTTCAGCCGGATGTTGCTGTGGCCCCAGCGCCATCATCGATTTGTTGTCTGGCAATGGCGACGTACGCACCCCGTCTGGTTCGCTGGCGCTTGCGGATTGATCGTGGCCATTCTCGGTTGGCTTAGCGCAGGGATGTCATTTGGCAGCGGTTATGGCATCACCTCCCAGGTCATCGTGTCCGATATCAGCCTGCCATGGCATGCGCCGATCACGCGTTTTCTGGCGACCGTGGTGACTTACTTTTCCGGGATCCCCGGTGGCATTTTTGCCCCGTCTTTGGCAGTAGGCGCTGCTGTTGGGGCAAATGCCGCCGAATTTTTCGGCCTGGCTGCTCAACCGGTCATTGCCTTGTGCATGGCCGGTTTTCTGGCGGCGGTCACGCAGTCGCCCATCACGTCCGCAATCATCGTGATGGAAATGATCGACAGCCACGGGATGGTGATCAGTCTCATGGCTGTCGCGCTCATTGCCAAAGCGGTCAGTGCAAGGATGGGGCCCGAGTTGTATCAGCAGTTGGCCCGCGGGTTTCTGCAGGCCCAGGACAGTGATGCAACTTCGCGGAAGTCAGGTTGATCTAGCGCACCAGTTGTCGAGCCGTTGCACCGAGCGTCTGTTTGTCCTCCTCCAATGTCAGGGCAAGGTTCGCGCGCTTGAGAAGTAGATCTGCATGCCGGGTACAGGCACCGCCAAACAAATCAGGGTGTATGTGCGCGAGACTGACAAGGGCCTTCATCAAACGAAGGTCCACTTCGAGCAAGCCCGCGCCGTCCCGAGCTATGGGCGCGAAAAAGTCATCGAACAGGTCATCGACCCTCAGGCTGCGCAAGTAAACCTGCTCGCAATCTTTATCGATTTTTGCCGTAGGATCTTGGGGTACGCTCCAACAGGTTAGGCTTCTGAGCCCGCGCCCAATGACGTCGATTGCTGTTCCAGGGTCGTTAACTGCTGGCGATAATGCGCGTGAGGCAATCTCGGAAAGCACCGACAGCCCAAACCGTGGATCATGCTCAAACGTTCGACGCACGCCGATAGTCAGTGCTGCGAGGATTTTTTCGCTGTTCGAAGCGAACGCGTCTGCGTGCTCCTTGTTCAAACTCACAATTCGAGCGATTGGCATGTCCAGATGTACAAAGCTTCCCGGAAGGACGTCCAGGAAGATTTTTATTTCGCAGGTCTTTGCGATGGCGCCTAACGCATGCATATCAATGTGCTGGACATACCCAGTTTGATGACTTGAGATTTTTTGCGCCGTGGGTGGAATCATCCACTCTGATGGGTAAGCAGCACCGCCCAAATGAGGCCATTGGACTCTGTTTTTTATGGCGTCGATGGTTGCCTGTTCGACACGATCAATGGTTTCGCCCACCCGGCCGAGCTTGGACAGGTGATCGATCCAGCGCAAAAGGGTGTAAACAATCAGAATCACGACGGCAATGGTCACCGCAAATAGCAGGACCCTTCCTTGCGTGCCGTATGCCCCGGTACTCAAAGCAATAATGCCTACCAGGCTGAACAGAAATGATCCGATGAAGGTAGCGAGTGCATTTTGAGTCGTGGTGTCCTCCATCACCAGCGTGGTAGCACGAGGCGTTACGCCACTGCTGGCCGCACCGTAGGCAGTCACCATTGTACTTAGGGAAAAAGTGGTCACTGCGAGCATGCTCGAAGCGATAATGCCCAAGATTTTGTCGACGGCGTCGGCGCCGATTCGGGTGGGCAATGATTCAGGAATGTAGTCCTTGAAGGCAACGGCGAGTAACGCAGTTGCTATTCCCAGCAAAGAAAACAGACTCGCTCTGAACCACAGCCGTTTGGTCAGTTGGTGTAACACCCAGCGCCAACGAGCGATCATTTTAATATCCTTGATAGTGACGTGATCGGTCAGTAGTTACGGTTTTGCGTCAGCAAAGGAGGAAGAGGTGATGACCCTTGGTTGAGTATTCCTGGCAGCCGAAGGTTCATTCAGTAGTTTGGTTTGGCCATTTACTTCGTGCTTGTTAGCTCCTTATCATCCGGCTGGGTGCGTTGCTGCATGCGGCACAGCGCAGGTTAAAGCTCAAACGTTGGTCGGGCCGCCAGCGGAGAGTCAATGTGTCTGATAAAAATTCGGCGTCCTCAACTATTCCCCGTCCTCAGGTTTTGACCACTCGTGCATTGGCCGCAATAGAACGGTTTTCACATATCGAAGCGGTTAGCGGAATCGTTTTGCTATTCGCTGCGATGGTTGCACTCATCTGGGCCAACAGCCCGCTTGCTGATTCTTATGAGCACTTCTGGAACACCCCACTCACCTTGGGTCTAGGTGAGTTCACGGTCTCGTGTTCGCTGCATTTTTTGGTCAATGATGGGCTGATGGCTATCTTCTTTCTCGTGGTTGGAGCCGAGATACGCCAGGAAATCAATGACGGTGCGCTTGCGAATCTCAAGTTGGCAACGCTACCCCTGGGTGCTGCGTTAGGGGGCGTCATGATGCCGGCGATTATTTACATGGCGTTCAACCAGGGTACCGAAGCCAGTACAGGGTGGGCAGTACCCACCGCCACCGACATCGCGTTTGCTGTCGGGGTACTCGCACTGTTAGGGAAGTCGATTCCGGGTGGTATTCGCGTGTTGTTGCTGGCACTGGCCATCATCGATGACATCGTCGCCATCTTGATCATTGCCGTTTTTTATACCGCGAGCCTGGATTATCTGGGGTTAGTGGTTGCGTTAAGCGGATTGGCTCTGGTGCTGCTTTTTCAGAAAATGGGCATTGGCAAGGCCTATTTGTACATACTGCCTGGCGCAATTGTATGGTTTGGTCTCCTAAAAACCGGAGTTCATCCCACACTGGCGGGCGTCATTCTCGGTCTGATGACACCGGTAAACTCCAAGCCCGCAACGGAACAACCACTGGATACAATCGGGCGGACTTTCCATGAGCTGATGGATCGTTTCTCCCATTCCTCCAACAGTCCGCAGGAGGTCACCAAGCCGCTGAAGCAACTTCAGCAAGCACAGAGGGAAATATTGCCTCCGGTGCAACGCGTCCAGGTGGGATTGCACCCATGGGTAGCGTTTGGTGTCATGCCGCTCTTCGCTTTGGCCAATGCGGGTGTAGGTCTTGAAGGCATCAATCTGGACGATGATGTCTCTCGGAATATCTTCATGGGTGTCATATCAGCGCTTGTGCTCGGCAAGCCGCTCGGCATCGTTCTTGCGAGCGTCGCCCTCGTCAAGCTCAACATCTGCAAGCTGCCTGAGGGTGTGACATGGAGTGGAATCGGACTGGTGGGGTTGCTGGCCGGCATCGGATTTACGATGTCCATCTTTATCTCATCGTTGGCGTTTTCTGATCCTGCGTTACTTTCTTCGGCAAAACTCAGTGTTCTAGCGGCTTCAGCAGCGGCCGCAATTACCGGATTGATCTGGGGGAAAATAAAGTTCTGACGGTATGCTCTCGGATCAACATCCGATTGGGTGAACATCAACGGCGCACAGGCTGAATGGCCCGTGCGCCGTGTTGATTTACAGTTCGTTCAACTTCCTACTCATTCTCCAGTAGCTCAAGAAAAAAGTTTTACCGACTGCTAATCGGGACCGTGATGCTCCTCCCGAACGCCGAACTGATGGTCACGGTGGGATTGGATGATGGGCCACTGCCGGTGGTAGTCACCGATATCCGCCAACGCGCCCCAGTGCCGATCGGCGTGAGAATCGCGTTGCCGAGGTTGAGCGGGCCGGCGGTAGTGGTCGCGGTTGCCGTGAGGGTGTTGCCGGTGCCGCGTGATGTGGTCCCTGCGAGCTCCCAGGTGTAACGACTGTTGCTGCGAGACGTGACGGAGGCGCTGGTGACCACCAAGTCTTCGTTGACCGCTGCCGGGGTGACCGCCACCGATACCGTTGCCGGTTCCGAGACCGCGTTTTTGGCATCGCTGGCCTGGTAGGTGAAGGCCGCGGTGAAGGGCGCGGTGACGCTGGCCGGTGGCGTGTAGATGACGCGTACGCCGTCAGTACTGGCCGTGCCTTGGCCGGAGTCCGGTTGGGCCAGGCCCACCACTTTGAGTGGTACGTTACCGTCGGGGTCGGTGTCATTGGCCAGGACGTTGATGCTCACCGGTTGCCCGTTGCTGCTGGCCGCACTATCGGCGTTGGCAATCGGTTTTTGGTTCTGGCCTTCGTTGTCGTCATCGTCATCGTCGTCATCATTACCGTTGCCACCACCATTGCGAAAGGTCGGTAGGGCGGCGGAGTTGACATAGGTGACGCCATCCCAACCAGGCAGCGGCGTCGGCATCAACTGGAACTGCCCCGGATGCTCGATATCCCAGCGCAGCAGCATGGAGGTGTCCTCGTGCTGGGT
>RCUU01001065.1_pt1 | contig 13827 bp, 7 predicted proteins | sample 2166211 | NCBI WGS metagenome assembly RCUU01 (sample SAMN09932620, study PRJNA488358) | compost metagenome | feature: garden; material: soil; isolation source: compost soil in phenylacetic acid-enriched culture | place: Germany: Experimental Botanical Garden Goettingen | collected 2016-01-27
GTTCTTCAGGCAACGCTAAACTGAAATCCAAAACGGCTACGTTGTCCGGTGAAGGACGGCGCAGCCGTGTTTTGTTCTGAGCGCTTCGTAGTGGCCGCTCCCCGGCGGGCCCGTTTGTTCCACACGCTGTCCGGTTCCCGGACGGCGGCAACGAATCTTTCAGAAAAAGAAGGAGTTTTGTAGAGTTAATGTAGAGGTCCGTAGGCTACTATTATGAACTAAGAGATATTATACATAAACCGGCTGCGTCCGTTTAGCACAATTTGGTGAACGGCTGCATCGGAAGGGAGGGAAATTACAGGTATAGGAAGGCAGTACATGCGGATTTGAAGTGTCGGCTGATAAATATAACAGTATAGATGAGGAGTACAGAAAAAGATGACAACATCAAAGAAATGGAACAAAAGATGGTCCCGCAGTCTGGCAACCTCTTTATCATTTGCGCTGGTTGCCGTTAACTTCGTGATGCCCGGACCAGCGGCCCATGCGGCAATTGGAAATGATGGAAATGACGGGTCGGAGCAGATTTTTACTTCGGATAAGTATCGGGGTTTTTATAAGGAAGGCGGATCTGTAAACTTGACTTTCCCGGAACTCTTTATAACCGGGGATACCGGTGAAATGATGACTGGTGCCACTGTTGTCATTAACGGGTATCAGACAGGAGATGTAATCACGTTTGCAACTTCAGGTACGGGAATTACAGTGAACTCCAGCAAGGGAAACGGCGTTTATATATTAACGGGCAATGCAAGCATTGAAGTCTATCAGAATGTAATGGAAAGCGCCAAATTTACAATGACGTCGGTTGGAGAGCGCAGCCTAACCTTCGGCTTGGGTCCCGTCCTCGCTTTCAATAAAAATGGCCATTTCTATGAATATGTAGCGGATACAGGCATCACATGGCCGGAAGCCCGGGCGAATGCCGAGCTGCGGACCTATTATGGACGCCAAGGGTATCTGGCGACGATTACCGATCCGGAAGAAAACGCCTTTATCGCCGAAAAGGCACAGGGAATTGGCTGGATCGGCGGCAAGGATGTGGATCGGGTTGAGGATGCAAACGGAAAGGCCACAACGCGTGTTTCCACCTTGCAGAGCAGCGGTATTGGCTATGGCGATTGGCGTTGGGTGACAGGACCGGAAGGGAAGATGCAGTACGGCGGCCAATCCGGGCTTCCCTTCTACAAGGGGTATATCGCTCAAGGCGGCATTAATGATACCGCTACGGTCACCAATGCAACTTACGGCCTCGGTAGTAACAAAACCATGCACAATAACTGGGACGCGGGGGAACCTAATGACTACACTTACGAGCATGTGATGCATATCTTTGCGAACGGCAAGTGGAACGATTATGCAAGCGACAACAAGGTGGATGCCTATCTCGTTGAATACGGCGGCATGGAAGGCGATGCAGCCACCAGCATCAACACAACGATTACACTGGTGGACAAAACGCCGTTGAAACAGGATACCGATACAGTACAGGGTTATTTCGACGTTGCTCCGCCGGTCTATACGAAGGAGTCTCTGGCGGTGTTGAAAGCAGCATCGGATGCAGCCGCAGCCGTCCTGGAAGACGAGCATGCTTCCCCTGAAGAGATTGCGGCTGCCCGCAAGAGTCTGGCAGATGCGATTGACGGACTGGTCAAGCAGCCGCCAGTGGCCGACAGCGCAAGCTATACAGAGGGAACGAACAATCAGATATCGGTCGTTTTTGATAAACCGGTCAAGTTCAATGAAGACGATGCGGATTCTACGGACGACTTCAGAGTTACACTGGACGGAAAATTGGTTGATGTTACGCACGCTGTTGTATCGGACAAAGATCCCCGGGTCATCATCCTGACCTTGGCCAGCCCATTGTCCAATGATCCTGTGGTGAGAATCGAATATGATTCCAAACAATCGGCAATAGAGGCGAAGGATCCTGAAGAGACGCCGGTTACGGATTTTACGCTCATTGCGAACGGGCCATTCGGTGATTCTTTGCAGATTGAGTCTCCAGACTCCGGTACAGAGGTATATGGAGACGACTTCCCGGTGCCGGTATCGGGACAGGCTGCACTGGGCTCGACGGTAACGGCCAGCGTCTATAATGTGGATGCTCATCCCGATGCCTATCTGTTTGACCTCGAGGTGAACGTTACTGTTACCGATGCGGTATATACATGGGGGACTCAACTGCCGGGGCCGCTTGCGCCGGGATCGTATCACATTGCGGTGACTTCCAGTAAGACGTTCGGCGATGAAGTGAGAACAGAAACGAAGCTTGTTCCGTTTACTGTGCCGCAGCTTCAATTGACTCATGTAGCGGCAGATGACGAGAACCCGGCCCAGGCCGTTCTGACATTCAATCAGAATGTCGGCTCTGTGCTGGACGAGACTGATTTTGCCGGACTCAAGATCGATGGGCGGAAAGTGGTCGCCGTTAAATCTATACAAGGCGATAAAGTGGAAGTCGTTCTGGAGAAAGCGCTCGGTCCAAACGATGCATTGATCGTAGAGTACGATGACGCAGCCGGGGATGTTACTGCTGAAGGAAACGTCCTGAACGAGCTGCGGCCGATCAATGCCGGCAACCAGACGGGCATAGCGAAGGACAATGAGATCACTCCGCTCCAGCTGATCGCCGCTTATCCCGAAGAGGGCAAGCTCAAGCTGGTGTTCAACAAGCCGATCAGCGAGGGAGCAGATCTGTCCGGATTCACTTACGGCGGAGCTCCGCTTGTGGAACCTTATAAGATTGAAGGCAATACGCTGATCGTTTCGTTCCCGGTTAAGCATGAGGGCAGCCTGCTGAGCTATGACCCCGCTCTAGGCAATGTTACCGAGAATAACAATGCCAGCAACCCGCTTACGGGTCTGCAGCCGGGAATTGATCTTGGGGAAGATTCGAGTTATATCGCAGACGCAGGCAAACTGCCAGTAAACGGTCTGGGATTGGCTGTCGGGGATAAGGCGGTTCCGCTGACTCCGGGCTTCCAACCGGATGTATCGGGTGGATATAAGGCATCCGTGCCTAATGAAACGGAGAGCATCGCCCTAAACCTTGCTCCGACAGGAAATGATGACACACTGGTCAAAGTAAGCCTGAACGGAGTGGAAGTTCCTGGCGGAGACTGGAGCAAGCTTCCGCTGCAGGAAGGACTGAATATCATCCAAGTGGATGTTGTCGATGCGAAACATCCAGGCGTTAAGCTGGGACAATATCAGATTCAGGTCATTCGCGCAAGAGGAGTTTCACAAGTGCCTTCCGGCGGCGGAGGCAACGTCCCTGCTTCTGATAAAACCGAAGTGATTCAGGTTGATGTCGCCATCGGCGGAGCCAATGCGGCTGGCATCACTAAAGTGCCGGTCCAGCGTACGACCCGCAGCGACGGAACCATTACGGATCTGGTCCGCTTTACCAAAGATAAGGCAGAGGAAGCGGTAAAGAAAGCGAAAGAGACGGGACAAAGCATTGCCCGTGTGGTCATCCCGGATGCGGCAGACAAAGTCAGCGAAGTAAATGTCCAAATTCCGGCGGAGACCGCCAAATTGCTTAAAGACAACGGTATCGTACTTGAAATATATACGGAGAACGCTATTGTCCGCATTCCGAACGCGTCTCTGGACGGAATCGGGCAGGACTTCTATTTCCGGCTCGTGCCGGTAAGAGATGCAGCGGAGCGGAACGAAATCGAGAAAAGAGCCACACTCGAAGCTGTTGTCCGCGAAGTTGCTGGAGACAATAAAATTGAGGTGGCCGCAAGACCGATGACCATCGAAACGAACTTGTCCAGCCGGGCGGTAACCCTGATCCTGCCGCTCAGAGATGTGAAGCTGCCTGCGAATGAAGCGGAGCGCAATGCGTTCCTGGCGCAGCTGGGCATTTTCATCGAGCACACCGATGGCCAGAAAGAAGTTGTAAAAGGAAAGGCGGTCACCTACAAAGAGGGATTGCTTGGGCTGGAATTCTCTGTAACGAAGTTCAGCACCTTTACCATCATCAACTTCAACAATAATCAGGCTACTGCTTCACATGGATCGTACATCGTCGGATTCCCGGACGGCGAATTCAAGCCGGACGAACGAGTAACACGTGCACAGATGGCGCTTATGATCGCCAGAAATCTGGGGTACGATGCCAATGCGGTTGTGGGCAGTCTTCCTTTCGGGGATGTTGCTGTACGGCATTATGCCGCGGGTGCCATTGCTTTTGTTAATGCGCAGGGTGTTATGAAGGGTGATCCGAACGGACAGTTCCGGGCGGCTGCGCCGATCACGAGAGCGGAGATGGCAGCCGTCGCCGCCAATTACATGAAGCTCGCGGTATCGGCAGACGCTAAGTCCAGCTTCAACGATACGACCGGACATTGGGCGCAGGCGGCAATCGAGGCCAACCTGACCGTCGGTCTACTCCAGGGATACCCGGACGGCAGCTTCAAACCGAATGCCTATCTGACCCGGGCTGAAGCTGTGGTGATGGTCAATCAGATGTTTGACCGGGGTCCGTTGTATGGAGCGGATGCCATCAAGTTCCCGGATGTTTCCGAGAACCATTGGGCCTACCTGGATATCCAGGAAGCCGTGATCGATCATCAGTACCGGATTGACGGTGAACAGAAGGAACAACTGGTCTCAGAATAAACTATTGGGGGTTGAAGGAGATGTAATTCTCCTTCAACCCCCAAATCATTACAATTTGAAGTATAATGAAAATACGGTTGTACCGATTTACCCGTTGTGAAGGAGATTCGAATGAAAGCAATCCTGATTGACGATGAAGAATTGGCCTTGAAGTATTTAGAGCATCAGCTGCTTATGATCGGTGACTTTGAAATTGCCGGAAAATATACAGACCCGCTGCAGGGGAAACAAATGGTGGAAGAGACAGACATCGATATCGTGTTTCTGGATATTCATATTCCAGAGCTGAACGGGATCGAGCTGGCTGAAATGCTATTGGAACGCAAGCCTTGTCTGCAGGTTGTATTCGTAACGGCATATGATGAATACGCAATAAAAGCATTTGAGCTCAATGCTCTCGATTATGTGCTGAAACCGGTTCACCTGGACCGCTTGAAGCTTACGGTTCAGAGATTGAATGCCCACCGGAAGGCCGGCATGGCGGCTTCTTCAACGGAACAGTCAAAAAACTGGAAAATCCTGATGTTTGACGAATTCAGGATATATGAAGGAACGCAGGAGCGTGTAACGCTTCAATGGAGAACGGCGAAAGCGCAGGAAGTCTTTTTTTATCTTCTTCATCAACGCGGCAAAGTGGTCAGCAAAGCGACTTTAATCGAATTGCTTTGGGCCGATTTTGATCTGAATAGAGCCTACTCGCAGTTGTATACCGCTGTTTATCATATCCGAAAAACACTTGAGCCTTTCAGTAGAGAACAGATTCTTCTTCAAAACACGGCCGACGGCTATCTGCTGAAGCTGGAAGGGATCTATCTGGATGTCGACGAATTTGACCGTTTTGTCAAGGCCGGCATGGAACTCTCAAACGACACGGTGTCCGAATATGAACGCATCCTGAAATTGTTCAAGAGCGAATATCTGGAAGGATATGACTATGTGTGGGCAGAGCTTGAAAGACAGAGGTTCCAGCTGCAGTGGATCCGGCTGAAGCAGAGCCTGGTTCATTGGTATGTAAAGAACGAAGAGTTTGAACAGGCCTTCAAGCACATTGAGCATATTTGCACCCGCTATCCGTTAGAGGAACAGGCGCAATTATTATATTTGAAAATATGCGACAGGATGGGATTTCATTTTCTGGTGCAAAGGCAGTATGCACTGCTGGAGACGATTATGGAAACGGAGCTGTCCGAGAAGCCAAACCAGGAGATCGTGAAATGGTATAAGGATTGGGAAAAGAAGCGGCAAAAAGGATGAATCCCCGGATTCATCCTTTTTGATATGGAATCTGATAGCTGACGCGGGTCCCCTGCCCCAGAGAGCTGTGTATATCCAAACCCTTGCCGAACTGCTGGATCAATCGGCGGTTAATATTTATAAGGCCTACGCCGCTACGGGCGGAGGACCGGTTGGTATGGGTCAAGAGCTGTTGCGCGTAATCCTTGTCCATTCCGTCTCCGTCATCGATGATTGAAATGTCAACAGCCTCGGATAACTGGCGGATGTTAACCGATACGGTCCCGCCCCGGTTTCGGCTCAAGAGCCCATGCTTGATGGCATTCTCAACCAGAGGCTGGATCGACAAGGGGGGAATGAGGATATCAATCCCGCTTTCGATATTCCACTCCACCTTTAACCGGTTGCCGAAACGCTCTTTTTCAATATAGACATAGGAACGGACGAGAGAAAGCTCATGCTCCAGCGTGACCAGGGGAGTCGCATTCTTGAAGTCAAAGCTTAGGCGCAGGTAGTTGCTGAATTCATCGAGCAAGGTCTGCATTTTATTGAAATCAATCATGCCCAATGCGGCAATGGAGTTCAAAGTATTAAACAGAAAGTGAGGCTGGATTTGCGACTGCAGCCATGCGCTTTCCATTCGCAGACGGTCGTCGATGGAGGTCTTAAGCTGGGTCAATGCATGCACCCGGGCCTTTAGCTCCCAGGCATCCACAGGCTTTTTGACATAGTCGTTCGCCCCTGCCCGGAAGCCGGTTAAGATATCCTCCGTCCGGACTCTGGCCGTTAACAGCAGGATCGGCAGTTCCGAAATATTGAACCGCTTGCGGATGAGCTCCGTCAGCTCGTAACCGGACATATGCGGCATCATGACATCCGTAATGACGAGATCATACCGTTGTTGCTTGATTTCTGCGAGCGCCTGTTCCGCACTTGTAACGGCGCCGATCACATACCCTTCCGTTTCCAGCGTTTGGGCAAGCACATTCAGATTCACCGCATCGTCATCCACAATCAATATCCGGCATACGGCGGCTTCGGATTCATAAGGGATTACAGCCCGTTCAACAGGTGTTTCCACTGTGGCCTCAAGCTTGTCCAAGGATACGGGTACGTTCGTTATAGGTAACAGAGAAGGGGCAGCTTCTTCATGATTGCCGTCCCATAACGGGAGCGTGAACCGGAACAGGGTTCTGTCGCTCACAGACGATTCCGCAGTGATCGTTCCTCCATGAAGCTCCACCAATTGTTTGCAAATACTCAGCCCCAGGCCAAAACCGCCGCTGGCCCGCTTGAAATGGTTATCCGCCTGCTCATAGGGATGGAAAATCTGAAGCAGTGCTTCTTCGGGAATTCCAATTCCGGTATCCTCCACCTGCACCTCGGCCATAGACCCCATTCTTACAGCGCGAACGGTGATGGAGCCTTTATCCGTAAATTTCACCGCGTTATGCAGTAAATTGAACAGGATTTGGATCACCCGCTGTTCATCGGCCTGAACGGCAGGGAAGGTATCGTCAATGTCTGCAAGCAGCCGGACCGGCTTTCCCTCCAGCATGACTTTAATCATATCCAGAACACCGGAGATGACCGACTGCAGCCGGACCGGCTGCAGCTCCAGCGGAATGGTTTGTTCTTTCAGACGGGTGATGTCAATCAAATCATCCAGCATCAAGCTCATCCGGCTGCTGACTTTTTTAACGATCTCGACACGTTCTTTCTGCTTCGGATGAACCGGATGGGTTGGATCATCCAGGATCACCTGCAGCATCGTGGAGATCCCCTGCAGCGGATTGCGCAGTTCATGCGAGGTGTTAACCAGAAATTCATCCTTCCGTTTATCTTCAAGCTGCAGCTTCCCGGCCAGCAGCACCGACTGATGGATCGCGTGGAAGAAGCGCTTGAACCAGAACGCAGCAAAGGCAAGCAGGGCGAAAATCAGGTCAAACGGGTAATGGATGAGTTCATTCTCGGATGAAAGGTGCATGAATGCCGACCAAAGGATATTGATTCCGATGCCAGTGCAGGCTAGCAGCAGGAAGATGACATCCTCCTTTTGCTGAACCGCTCTGCGCAGGATGTGGGCACTCAGAAAAACCGCGGTAAGGCCGAGTACAAGCAATAGCTTGGAGGTAGCCTGAATATACGATGATGGTGATACCAGGATAAATAGGGCATATAGGGTCCAGAAGAAGGCGACCGCTTGCATTGTCCTTTTAGGGACGTGAGAAGGGAACAGGCTGTTGATCAATAGGCACATGAAGGCATTGATACCGATATAGGTTAGGTACACAAGCTTGATCTCCCAGGCATCGCCCATAGTGAACCACTGGAAGAGCAGCCTCTCATCGGAAATCAGCACGCTGAACAGGGTGAATATCATAAAAAAAGCAAAGTAGCTTAACCCTTTGTTGGGGCTCAAGAGACGCAGGATTATTCCGTATAGAGCGTTTATGAAAAGAATAACGCAGAGCAGCAGCTGCAGTCCGACCAGCAGGGAATTCCGTTCTTGAATGGCATTGACCGTACCGAAGCGGATCGCTCTTTCGATCCCCCCTTTGCCGGCATCATGGGATACTTCAATGATCAGGTCCAGTGTGGGGCTCCCGGCAGGAATGGTTAGGGTATAGGGAATGTTTTGCGCCCGATGCTTGTCCGGATTGGATGATGGATGGCCGGAAAAGCCCAGTAATTGACCGTTCACATACACCGCTGAAGCATTGCCTATTCTGGATATTTTCATGCCGAAGGTTTGTTTCGTCTCTGGATCGAGCCTGATTTGCAGGCGGTAAGTTCCGTAATGGAACACTGAGTCATCCTGTGCGAAATATCCGTCCCATAAATCCGGCACGAACACCTTTGCCGCTTGGGCTGCCTTAGCGTTACTATTATCGCTGCCCGAATCAGAAATCAGCAGAGTTGAGGGGTAAAAGGTCCATTCCCCCTTCAGCTGCAGCGTTTGGTGCCCGGTAAAGCTGAAATTCCGCAAGTCCAATACGCCCTCTTGGGCAGCGGGAGCTTGCGGATAATCCATAGTCGTCAGATAGTTCATCCATACCAAACGGACAGCGGTGATGAATAATATAAAAACAATAACAGCGATTAACGGCTTCTTTAGGGTTTCCATATTTTTTACTTCAACCTACGCCTTCTATAATCTGAAATGAATAGCAGTTGGGTCTATTATACTATCCGATTGACGCCAGAACTATAGAAGGGCTGCAAAAAGCATAAAGTCCATTTGGCAGGCAGCCCGGCTGTGCCTGCCGGTTATCGGTCTGCGGCCGATTACTCAGCCCTTTACCGCCGAACTCGCCACGCCCTCGATGATATATTTTTGGCCGATCAGGAAGACGATAATCATCGGAATAATCCCGGCGGTGGCGGCAGCCATCATGCCGTTGTAGTCCACGTTGTTCTCCAGAATGAAGTTTTGCAGACCCAGCGGAACGGTGAACAGATCATGATCGATTAGAAAGACCAGAGCGTTCTCATAATCATTCCAGTGCCAGGAGAAGTCGATGATGGCCAGCGTAGCGATGGACGGTTTGGCCATGGGCAGAATAATCCGCGAGAAGATCCGGAAGTGGCCGGCTCCGTCGATAAAGGCGGCTTCCGAAATCTCATATGGCACAGAGAGGAAGAACTGGCGCATCATGAAAACCCCGAAGATGGTGAACATTCCCGGCAGGATAAGCGCCCAGTGGGTATTGTAGATGCCTGCCCAGTCGAACATGATGAATTTGGGCACGAACAGCACTTGCGGCGGCACCATCATCATGGACAGATACACCATGAACATGGTGTCCCGCCCTCTGAACTGAATTCTCGCGAATCCATACGCGGCGAGTGAGGATAGTGTAACCGCCCCTATGGTACTAAGCACTGCAACTTTAAGGGAATTTAGATAGTAGAGCACAAAACTGTTGTCTCCCGTCCATACCTTTACATGATGGCTCCAGTTGAAGTGGGTAGGAATCCACTGAATCGGATATTGGAATACTTCGGCCGGGGTCTTGAACGAGGTGCTGATCATCCAGAGGAACGGAACGATCATCACGATGCTCAAGAACAGCATTACAAGCGTGATAAGACTTTTATTGAACACAGCTTTATTCATGGCCGCTCCTCCTTTAATAGTGAACCCAGCGTTTTTGACCCAGCCATTGGACGACAGTGAAGATCATGATGATAAAGAACAGCGCCCAAGACACAGCTGACGCATATCCCATCTCGTAATAGCGGAAGGCATTCTGGTAAATAAACAGGGATAATACGGTGGTGCTGTTCCCCGGTCCACCCTGCGTAATCGCCTGAATAATCCCGAACTGCTTAATCGACATAATGAGTCCCGTAATCAGCAGCAGGAATGTCGTTGGGCTGACCAGGGGCCACAAAATGCTGCGGACGGTCTGCCAGGTGCGGGCACCGTCGATTTTGGCCGCTTCCAGCAGTTCACCGGAGACCTCCTGCAGTGCAGCCAGATAGATGATCATATTGTAGCCGAGCATGAACCAGATCCAGATGATATCGATGGCGTACATGGAAGATTCCATGGTAGACAGCCAACCGGGAGGGTTGGCAATGCCTATCGCCCGCAGGATGCCGTTGATAGGGCCGTTATTGGGCTGGAACAAGAGCATCCAGACAAAAGCAACGGCCACCCCGCTGGTGATGTAGGGCATGAAATACAGCGCACGCAGCAGCTTTTTTAAATACACGGAACGGTTGAGCACCACTGCTACAATGAAGGCAAGTCCAATCGATACAGGTACGGACAACAGGAACATCAGGGTGTTCTTGATGGCAATATAGAATACTTCATCGCCCAGCATTCTTTGAATGTTGTCCAGACCGACAAACTTTGTTTCGGGACTCATAAATTTGTAGTCTGTGAACATCAGATAAAAAGAATAGATGGCCGGTATAATGAAAAATAGAATCACGCCAATCATATTTGGCCCGATAAACAGATAGCCCAGATGCTGCTGCCGTTTCATCCAAGATGTTTTCACATCATTCCACTCCTCTTCGTCGTTTGCTTTTACATCTCAAGCATAGCAAGCGGAATGAAAGCGGTTAAGGAACAAAACCCCCGACTTCATGCTACAGAAATATACATTTGCCCCAGGCGGCAGCACGGCTCATTCGTAGTTTTGTTCTATCCGCATACGGAAACAGCGGCCTTCCTGTTACGGAAAGCCGCTGTCTGTACTGCCGGACCGGACCACGGTTCAGATAGTCAGGGGTTCGGGTCTGTTTTTTTGGTTCTGCCTATACTGGCTTGGGGTTTGCGCGGTCAGGCGCTTGAATATTTTGATAAAATAATTGTCGTTGACGAAGCCTACCCGGTTGCCAATCTCATATACGGGCAGGTCCGAATGGCAGAGATACTGGATCGCCTGATTCACGCGCACCTGGTGCAGGTAATGGATCAGGGTTTGCCCGGTCTTCTTTTTGAACAAGGTGCTGACATAATTTTCACCCATCACTACATACTGGGACATTGACTTCACGGTAATATCCTCCGGGTAATGGGCATGAATGTATTGCAGAATCTTCTGGATCTCCGGATGGGAGGTGACTTCTTCATGAAGAAGCGGCGGCAGCTCCCTGGTGTTGGCGTTCAGCCCCCCCATTCCGGACTTTCCCTGCACCGGGGCAGAGCTCATGTTGCGCTTGTCATCGTCCTTCGGCAATTCATTGCTTATCTTCCGCAGCGTCTCCCGCAGTGAATTCACACTCATGGACAGCTTCAAAATGTAATTCGAAGCCCCGTATTCCATTGCCTGCCGGACGTATTCGAAATCGCTCATGCACGTGAGCATTACAAAACGGGAGGCATAGCCTTCTTCCCGGGTTCTTTTTAGTAGCTCGACACCATCCATTTCAGGCATAATAATATCGGTAATCACCAGGTCGGGTACGTCCCGCCGGATCATATCGAGGGCCTCTGCGCCATTTCCCGCTTCCCCGCTAACCGTGAAACCGAGCTCTTCCCAGGCGATGATCTCCCGCACAGACTCCCGTACAAAGACTTCATCTTCAACCAGCAATACTTTCCACATGAATGATAACCTCCCGGTGTATAGGTTGTATTAAGCCGGATGTTCCGTGCCATAGGGTGTGGATAACAGAAAAGGAAGGGTGAACCGGACCGTGACGCCTTGATCAGAGGAGAGGATCTCCATTGATCCTTCTTCCCGGAACAGGAGCCGCAGCCGCTCCTCAATGTTGCTGAGTCCGATGCCGGGACGCCTGCGTTCCGTACGTTTGAGCTTGGATTGCTCGATGCCCACTCCGTTATCCTTAATCTCTACAATGAGCTTGCCGGGCCCCTTCCGGTATACTTTAATCTCTATCAAGCCGTTGCCCGGAAGCGGGCTGATCCCGTGAATAATGGCGTTTTCTACAAGCGGCTGCAGGCTGAGCTTGGGGACCAGCGCATACAGAATGTCTTCATCATACTCACAGGTAACTTCAAATTTATGGCGGTACCGGACCTGCTGGATATGAACGTAGGCCTGCACGAGCTCGATTTCGTCTTTTAGATAGATCAGATCCTTATCGGTGTTCAGACTGGCCTCCAGCAGCTTGCCGAGGGAAAGGGTCATATTGGTGATATCCTCATTCTGTTCCCGGATGGCGATCCATTTAATGGTATTCAGCGTATTCAGCAGAAAATGGGGATTGGTCTGGGCCAGCAGCATTTGAAAATGGACGGCTTCCTTCTGCCGCTCTTCGGTCTTCAGCTTCTGAATCAGCAGGTTGGTGTCATCCAGCATGGTATTGAAGGTCCGGGTGAGATCGAGAATTTCACCTCTGAATTTGTGCTCCGGCAGCCGGATTTTCAGACTTTTCTGCACAGCAGCCTTCATCTTGTTCTGCAAGTGGGACAGCGGGCGGGTAATCGTTGTAGCAATGACGAAGGTCATCATCAGAAAAATGCCCATCAGCGCAAAAAAAGTGATAAAGTACTGCCGCTTCAGCCCCTCGATCTCCACAAACAATACGGATTGCGGGATGCGGTTGACGATGTACCAGTCCAGGGATTCCACATAAATATAATTGATCAGGGAGTTAGAGCTTTTGTCGATAAAATATTGCTGCTGCGGATGCTCCGCGATTCTGGCCTTGACCTGCTCCGGCAAAACGCTCTTCGGAACCGACTGGGAGATATCTTCTCCGGTGTGCGTAATTAAAAAGTATTGCTGCTGAAGATCCGATTGCTTGTGAATGGACTGCAGCCAATACGAATAATCAATGCTGATCCGGGCCATGCCGTAAGGCTTGTTCTGCGTATTCTCCAGATAAGCGTATAAGGACAGCAGGTAGGCACTGGTCGACACATCCCTCAGCACATAGTTGTTGTCATTGGGAACCCAATGATACGAGCTGGGATTCATCAGTCTCCGGTCAAACCCTGGGCTTTTGCGCAAATCCTTGTAAACTAGTGGTTCTCTTGGCGGGTATGAAGTGTATGCGCTTTCATGTAAATCGAGAATCATAAAATAAACCGAAGGATTATAGAGAAAGAAGCTGTTATTCAGATTTTTGAAAATGTTCTCCATCCGCCTTTTGTTTTCAAGCCCGTTTTGCTGCTCGGGATGGGTCAATACCGATCTTACCGTCTCATCCTGCTTGAGGAAGATCAGGGTTTTGAAAGCGATGCTGATCTGATCCTCCAGTGTCCGGTACATCTGCTCCAGCTGATAGTGGCTCTGCTGGCTGATTTTTTTCTGAACCAGGCTTTCAATACGCTGATAGTTGTATAAGTTCAGAGCACAGAAGGGCAGCAGGATCAAAAAAACAAAGGCGGCAAACAGGCGGTATTTCAGCTTCTGGGGAATCAGTAAACGCATTAGTTTTGACACACGGATGCGACCTCCAATACGTTGTGGGTGTTGCTTAAATTATAACATATTAAAAAATATACATACGCAATATCTAAAATTGCAT
>RCUU01001069.1_pt1 | contig 13802 bp, 12 predicted proteins | sample 2166211 | NCBI WGS metagenome assembly RCUU01 (sample SAMN09932620, study PRJNA488358) | compost metagenome | feature: garden; material: soil; isolation source: compost soil in phenylacetic acid-enriched culture | place: Germany: Experimental Botanical Garden Goettingen | collected 2016-01-27
CACATCCTGCCCAACGCGATGGTCTCGACCATGACCTTCATGCCGTTCATCCTCACCGGCGCCATCGGTACGCTGACCGCCCTGGACTTCCTCGGCTTCGGCTTGCCGGCGGGCAGCCCGTCCCTGGGTGAACTGGTGGCCCAGGGCAAATCCAACCTGCAGGCGCCGTGGCTGGGCATCAGCGCCTTCGCCGTGCTGGCCTTGATGTTGAGTCTGCTGGTGTTCATCGGCGAGTCCGCTCGCGATGCCTTCGACCCGAGGAAGTGAAATGAATCAGGACAATCTGATCGAAGTGCGCGACCTGTCCGTCGACTTTGTCATCGGCAACCGCTGCCAGCGGGCGGTCGAAGGCGTCAGCTTCGACATCAAGCGCGGTGAAACCCTGGCGTTGGTCGGCGAGAGCGGTTCCGGCAAGTCGGTCACCGCACACTCGATCCTGCGCCTGCTGCCCTACCCGCTCGCCCGGCATCCGTCCGGCACCATCTTGTATTCCGGGCAGAACCTGCTGGACCTGAAAGAAAAAACCATCCGCCACATTCGCGGCAACCGGATTGCGATGATCTTCCAGGAGCCGATGACCTCGCTCAATCCCCTGCACTCGATCGAGAAACAGATCAACGAAGTGCTGGGCATCCACAAGGGCCTGACCGGCAAGGTCGCGACCAAGCGCACCCTGGAGCTGCTGGAGATGGTCGGCATCCCCGAGCCGCACAAGCGCCTCAAGGCCCTGCCCCACGAATTGTCCGGTGGCCAGCGCCAGCGGGTGATGATCGCCATGGCCCTGGCCAACGAGCCGGAACTGCTGATCGCCGACGAGCCGACCACCGCGCTGGACGTGACCGTTCAGCTGAAAATCCTCGAATTGCTCAAGCAATTGCAGGCCCGCCTGGGCATGGCGCTGCTGCTGATCAGCCACGATTTGAACCTTGTGCGAAGAATTGCGCATCGCGTATGTGTCATGCAGCAAGGTTGCATCGTCGAACAGGCATCGTGCGAAGAATTGTTCCGCGCGCCGCAGCATCCGTACACTCGGGAACTGCTGGCAGCGGAGCCCGGCGGCAAGCCTGCAAGCAACGTGATCGGCCCGCCCTTGCTGGCGGTCGAGGACCTGAAAGTCTGGTTTCCGATCAAGAAAGGCCTGCTCAAGCGCACGGTGGATTACGTCAAGGCGGTCGACGGCATCAATTTCAGCCTGCCCCAGGGCCAGACCCTGGGGATAGTGGGAGAAAGCGGTTCCGGCAAATCGACCCTGGGCCTGGCGATTTTGCGGTTGATCGCCAGCAAAGGCGCCATTCGCTTTGAAGGCCAGCCGCTGGACTGTCTGACGCAACAACAGGTCAGGCCGCTGCGGCGGGAGATGCAAGTGGTGTTTCAGGACCCGTTCGGCAGCCTGAGCCCGCGGATGTGCGTGAGCCAGATCGTTGGCGAAGGCCTGCGGATCCACAAGATGGGCACCGAGGCGGAACAGGAACAAGCGATCATTGCAGCACTCAAGGAGGTAGGTCTGGATCCGGAAACCCGGCACCGCTACCCCCACGAATTTTCCGGCGGGCAACGGCAGAGAATCGCCATTGCCCGGGCATTGGTGTTAAAACCGGCGTTGATTTTGCTGGACGAGCCGACTTCGGCCCTCGACCGCACGGTACAACGCCAGGTAGTGGAGCTTTTGCGTTCACTGCAAACCAAGTACAACCTGACGTATCTGTTTATCAGCCATGACCTGGCTGTGGTGAAAGCGCTGAGCCACCAGTTGATGGTGGTCAAGCATGGCCAAGTGGTCGAACAGGGAGACGCGCAAAGCATTTTTGCCGCCCCCCAACATCCGTATACACAGCAGTTGCTGGAAGCCGCTTTTTTGGCTCCGGCCACTGCGCAATAACCTGAAAGAGGAGCAACACATGGGTTTTCTCGCCGGTAAGCGCGTACTGATCGTCGGTGTCGCCAGCAAGCTGTCCATCGCATCCGGCATCGCTGCCGCCATGCATCGCGAGGGCGCTGAGCTTGCCTTCACTTATCAGAACGACAAACTCAAGGGTCGTGTCGAAGAGTTCGCACAAGGCTGGGGCTCGAGCCCTGAGCTGTGCTTCCCGTGCGACGTGGCCAGCGATGAAGAAATCGCCAAGGTCTTCGAAGCACTGAGCAAGAAGTGGGACGGCCTGGACTGCATCGTCCACTCCGTTGGCTTCGCCCCGGGCGACCAACTGGACGGCGACTTCACCGAAGCCACCACCCGTGAAGGTTTCCGCATTGCTCACGACATCAGCGCCTACAGCTTCGTGGCCCTGGCCAAGGCCGGCCGCGAAATGATGAAAGGCCGCAACGGCAGCCTGCTGACCCTGTCGTACCTGGGCGCCGAGCGCACCATGCCGAACTACAACGTGATGGGCATGGCCAAGGCTTCCCTGGAAGCTGGCGTACGTTACCTGGCCGGCTCCCTGGGCCCGGACGGTACTCGCGTCAACTGTGTATCGGCAGGTCCGATCCGCACCCTCGCCGCTTCCGGCATCAAGAACTTCCGCAAGATGCTGGCCGCCAACGAAGCGCAAACCCCGCTGCGCCGCAACGTCACCATCGAAGAAGTCGGCAACGCCGGCGCCTTCCTGTGCTCGGACCTGGCGTCCGGCATCAGCGGTGAAATCATGTACGTGGACGGTGGCTTCAACACCACGGCCATGGGCAGCATCGAAGAGTAATCTTCGGTCAGCCAAAAAAAACCCGCCGCTTTTGGCGGGTTTTTTATGCCTGCGATTTCCCGGACAAACACAGCCCCCCTGTGGGAGCGAGCTTGCTCGCGAAAGCGGTGTGCCAGCCAACATCAATGCTGAATCTGAAGCCGTCTTCGCGAGCAAGCCCGCTCCCACAGGGTTAGTGTTATGTCAGGCATTGCGCAAACAACTGCTGAATCGGCTGCATCCGCTGGCTATAGCGCTGCAACAGCACGATCTCCCGATGGAAAGTCAGTTCGCCCAGCGGAACGATCCGCACCCCGGCCCCATGCTCAAGCCATAACCCGGCCTCCGGCAACAACGAAACCCCCAACCCACACTCGACCATTTTGACAATGGCCTCCAGTTCATCCAGCTCCAGCGCCACGTGCACCTCGATCTGCCGTTCGCGCAGAAACCGCGTCACCAGCCGCCCGCCAAACGAATTGCGGTCGTAGCGCACATGAGGGTGCTCGGCGAGCAGTTGCAGCGGATCATCGCCGTCCAGGTCCGCCGGTACGATCAGCACGAACGGTTCCCGGCGAATGACCTGCGCAGACAATTCCTTGGGCAACTCAAACGGCGGCTTGATCAGGATCGCCAGGTCCACTTCTCCCGTGTCGACCTGGCTCAGCAGGTTCAGTGACACACCGGGCACCAGCTTGGGCTCCAGCAAGGGCGCCTGTTGGCGCAAGCGCACCAGCGCCTGGGGCAGCAGCCCGGTCTGAGCGGTCGCCACTGCGCCGATTCTCAGTTCGCCACGGTACTCACTGACATCGTCGCTGACGGCCATGCGGCTGAAGGTTTCGAGCATTTCCCTGGCCATCGGCAACGCACGCTGCCCCGCCGCGTTGAGCAGCGCCTGGCGGCCGGTGCGGTCGAACAGACGGATGCCAAGGGCTTGTTCCAGGTTGCGAATCTGCGCGCTGACCGCCGATTGCGTCAGGCCGATGTGCATGCCCGCTGCCGCGAACGTGCCGTAACGCGCCACCGCGATAAAGGTTTTCAGTTCGCGCAGCATGGAGGCCTCGATTGATCGAAATAATTTGAGCTCGACGCAAAAATTATCGTCTTTCAATCAAAAAGCACAGGGCTAAACTCGACACATTCCCACCCACACCGAGGTTCGCCTGATGCAACTGTCCCCTTTTCACCTGGCCATTCCGGTCTACGACTTGCCGGCCGCCCGACATTTCTATGGTTCAGTGTTTGGCCTGGAAGAAGGCCGCTCAAGCGATCAATGGGTGGATTTCAATTTTTTCGGCCATCAACTGGTGATTCACCTGGCACCGAAAAACCCCACGCAAGAAGCCGCGCACACCAATGCCGTGGATGGTCACGATGTGCCGGTGCCGCATTTTGGCGTGGTGCTCGGGATGGCCGAGTGGGAGGCGCTGGCCGAGCGGCTGAAGTCGCTGGAGACACGCTTCGTGATCGAACCGGGGATTCGTTTTCAGGGGCTGGTGGGTGAACAGGCGACGATGTTTCTGTTTGATCCTTGCGGGAATGCGCTGGAGTTCAAGGCGTTCAAGGATATTGGGCAGTTGTTTGCCAAGTAGGCGTTGCCTGTCGGGACGCCATCGCGAGCAAGCTCGCTCCCACAGTGGATTTGTGGCGTTCATAAATCCTGCTCGCGAAGAGGCCCGCTAATGCAACACCGCCCTAACGGCTCATCACACGCTCGGCCTCCTCCAGCAGTTCCTCGATTGAGTCATGAACAGTGGGGTTGTATTCGACCTGGGTCACGCTGAACCGAATGTGATAACTGCGACGCGCCGTGGCGTTGCGCTCATCGAGTATCTCATTGAGTCGCACCTTGATCGCCTCAATCTCAACGGCACTGGACCCGGTCAGCAGCGCCACGAACCGGTCGCCGTCGAGTCGGCCGACCACATCGTTTTCACGAAAGCCGATCCGCAGGACATCGGCGAACGTCTTGAGCGCATCGTCACCTTTGGCCCGGCCATACAGATAGCAGATGAGCTTGAATTCATCGAGGCTGAAGTACAGCAGTGTCGCCGGCGTCTCCAGTTGTCGGCAGGCGTCCAGCCCGAGTTGGGCTAATGCGGTGAAACCATGGCGATTGGACAGTAGCGTCAGCTCGTCCATGCTCGCCATCTGCACCCCTGCCAGTTCTTGTTCGGCCTGGCGAGCCAGTTCGCGCAACCGTTCACGTTCTTGCTGTGGCGTGCGCAACGGGTTGGCTGATCGGCCCGATTTGCCTGTTTTGCCTGAGATCAACATCGTTCACTCCCTTGGCGGGTATGTACGTTAGAGTCGCCCGTACCCACATTGACTCCCTGTAAGCGTGCCGCTGGTCAGCTACCTGCCACCGGGCACGGTCCTCCCGCATCGGCCCAGCGCTTGAACCGGGCGACGAAAATATCGTGGGGCACCGGCACCGGCGCGCGATTGCCGCCGGGGTTCCAGCCCCACAGCACCAGCTTGTCGTCGCTGACGTGCTTGATCAGCGCGGCAAAATCCCGATCGCCGTTGCTGGAGCGATCCTTGATCATCGCGCACAGCCGGTCGGCTGGCAGGCCGATCCAGGCCATGCGGTGCGCGGCCGGTGGCAAACTCCAGTGCGGCGCACCCGGTGGTGCGTGGGGGCCGTAACTGGCCGGCGGATTGCTTTGCGCATGGCAGGTTGCACAGGGCAACCCGGCCGAACCCTTGCCGTCCATGCCACGCACGACATTCATGGCGTGGGGCACGCCGGCATCGAATTGCAGCGGCGAATCCCCGGGAATGTGGCAGTTCTGGCAACGCGGGCTCTGGAAGACCTTCTGCACGGTGTCGAACGCCTGCAAGGCCTCGCGGTCATCGGCGAACACGTGCGATGCGTAGGCGATGAGACAGACCAGGATCACCGCCCCAAGCAACCAGTGATGTCGTTTCATCTCACACCCCCGCCAGCTGCAAGGGCAGCTCCCGCAGGCGCTGCCCGGTCAGGGCAAACACCGCGTTGGCCACCGCTGGCGCCATGGGTGGCACACCGGCTTCGCCGATACCACCGGGTTTGTCGCTGCTGGGCACGATATGCACTTCGACCACCGGCATTTCGTTGAGCCGCAGCACCCGATAGTCGTGATAGTTGGACTGCACCACCTGCCCGTCCTTGAGTGTCAGCTTGCTGTGCAAGGCGAAGCTGAGGCCAAAGGTAATGCACGACTCCATCTGCGCGGCGATGCTCTGGGGGTTTACCGCAATGCCGCAATCCACCGCGCACACCACCCGGTGCACGCGGATGGCGAGGTTGTCCTGGGACACCTCGGCCACCTGGGCCACGTAGCTGCCGAACGACTCATGCACCGCCACACCCAGGGCATGGCCGTCCGGCAGTGGCGCCTTCCAGTTGGCCTTCTCCACCGCGAGGTTCAGCACACCGAGATGGCGCGGATGGTCCTTGAGCAAGGTGCGCCGATATTCCACCGGATCCTTGCCGGCCGCCGTGGCCAGTTCATCGATCAGCGACTCCATGACAAACGCGGTGTGGGTGTGCCCCACCGAACGCAGCCACAACACGCTGATGCCGGTTGTCGGTGAGTGCAGTTCGATCTGGTGATTGGCCAGTCCTTCGATGTAAGGGCTATCGACCACGCCTTCGACGGAGGTCTTGTCGATCCCGTCCTTGACCATGCTCGCTTCAAGCGAGGTCCCGGCCATGATCGACTGCCCGACCATCACATGTTTCCAGGCCAGCGGCAGGCCGTCAGCGCCCAGCCCGATACGCGCATGGTGCAGGAACGCCGAGCGGTAATAGCCGCCGCGGATGTCGTCCTCCCGCGCCCACACGGTTTTCACTGGTGCACCGGCAGCCTTGGCGACATACACCGCTTCGCTGACGAAATCCGACGTCGGATTGGCCCGGCGCCCGAAGCCGCCACCGAGAAACTCGGTATGGATCACCACCTGTTCGGGTTTGAGCCCGGTGATTTTCCCGGCGACCATTTGGTCCAGGGTCTGGAACTGGGTGCCAGTCCAGATTTCGCATTTGTCCTTTGTGATGCTCACCGTGCAGTTCAGTGGCTCCATCGGCGCGTGTGCCAGATAAGGCACGCTGTATTCAACGTCGATCTTCTTGGCCGCTTTCGCCAGCGCAGCCTGGGTATCCCCCGCCTGGCCTGCGTTCAGGCCGGGGGTGGTGGCGAGTTTGCGGAAGTTTTCCAGTAACGCCTGGCTGTCGAGCCCGGCGTTCGGCCCCGGATTCCACTCGATTTTCAGCGCATCGCGCCCCAGCTTCGCCGCCCAAAAATGATCGGCAATCACCGCGATGCCGGTCGGCACTTGCACCACTTTGTGCACACCCGGAATCGCCAGCGCTTCGGCGCCTTCAAAGGATTTGACGCTGCCGCCGAAGGTGGGCGAACGGGCGACCATCGCAGTCATCAGCCCGTCAAACTGCACGTCCATGCCGAACTTCGCCCGGCCGGTGATTTTTTCCGGAGTGTCCAGACGCTGGGTGGGTTTGCCGATCAGCCGCCAGTCTTTCGCGTCCTTGAGTTTGATCGAGGCCGGGTCTGGCCGTGGCAATTGCCCGGCGTCATCGGCCAATTCGCCATAGGTGGCACGGTGCTCACCGGCAATGACCATCCCAGATTCGGTATGAATCTCGGATGGCGCAACGTTGAAACGCTTGGCCGCTGCGTCGATCAACATCAAGCGCGCCGCCGCGCCGGCCTGGCGATAGCGGTCGAACTCCATCCAGGTCGAGGTCGAGCCGCCGGTGATTTGCATCCCGCCAAAACCGGGCAGGCCGTAATCGGCGGCCGAAGCCGGTGCATGCTCGACGCGGATTTTCGTCCAGTCGGCGTCCAGTTCTTCGGCGATCAGCATGGTCAGGCCGGTCCAGATGCCCTGGCCCATTTCCGAGTGCCCCAGCAATACGGTGACACTGTTGTCGTTGCCAATACGCAGGAAGGCATTGGGCGCAAACACGTTGCCCTGGTTTTCCGCGCCCATGGCGAAACGGTGGGCACCGGGCATGGCAAACGCGACCACCAGCCCGCCGCCCAGCATGGCACTGCCCTTGAGAAAACCACGACGCGATAACGCGTTGATGCTGTTCATGGCGCAAGCTCCCTTCAACCCGGCCTCAACCCAGCTCGGCGGCGCGTTTGACCGCCGCGCGGATCCTCGGGTAAGTGCCGCAACGGCAGATGTTCCCGGACAGCGCCTGATCGATGTCGCTGTCGGTCGGTTTCGGAATTTTCGCCAGCAATGCGGCCGCCGACATGATCTGCCCGGACTGACAGTAGCCACACTGGACCACGTCAAGTTCCGCCCAGGCCTGTTGGACCGGGTGCGAACCATCCGCGGAAAGGCCTTCGATGGTGAGAATCTTTTGCCCATGGGCCACGGCCGTGGCCGGTGTGATGCACGAGCGCAGCGGTGCGCCATCGACGTGCACGGTGCAGGCCCCGCATTGGGCGATGCCGCAGCCGAATTTGGTGCCGGTGAGGTGGGCGACATCGCGCAAGACCCAGAGCAGCGGCATGTCGGCGGGGACATCCAGCTCCTGATCCTGGCCATTGATGTTCAGGGTCAGCATGGCGCGGTTCCTCAGACTCAGGGTGATCTGAAGGGGCGTCGCTGCGGCCTTGTAAAACCTGTGCGCGCCTCGGGTTACCCTTCAGCTAAGCGCAATTTTGCCGGCAGGCCGAGGCGCATCGACCACCGGTCACCTGTAGGAGCGAGCTTGCTCGCGAAAAACGTCAGTACAACGCGGTCATTCAGACAGGGCGCGTTATCGTTGACGTCCGTCGCGAGCAAGCTTCGCTCCTACACCCTCGGCTTGAACAAAATACCGGTGTAACGCGACAGAAACAGCCCGAATGCCATACACCAAAGCAGCGCCGACATTCCCAATCCCCACCCGGAAAACGGCACCAGCAACACCCGTGACACACCCGCCACCAGCACCAGGGCAAATCCCACAACGATTACTTTCGAGGGCAGCAACGGCCGCCCGGTGTGCCCCAGGCTGACCCGCGCGATCATCGCCAGAACCAACCCGCCGATGCCGCCGACGGCCAGCGAATGGGTGGCCAGGCTTTGCTGCGGCATCCAGCCCAGGTGCCACAGCGCCATGGCCAGCGTCGCCACCGCGAGCCAGGTGTAAGCCAAGTACAGCGACCACAGCAGCGGCACGCGCCACAGACCGCGATCATGCCAGCGCCACAATCGCAGCAGATGCAAACCGCTGATCAACGCAAACAACAGCGCCAGCCACACACGTGGGGCGTCATTCAAACCGGCGGCAAAAGACACCGCCGCCAGCATCGCGCTGATCAGCAACACCTTGCCCGGCAACGGATGAGCCGCAGGCGTTGCGGGACGGTTCAAACCGCGCTGGATGAAGAACGGAATCACCCGCCCGCCGATCACGCTCATCAGCGCGCCCACCAGCCACAAAGCGGCCAGCACGCCATGCCGCTGCAGATTCACGTCTTCATTGAAAATACCCAGCAACGTCAGCGCCTGACAGCCTGCCAACAACGTGACCATCAGTAAAACCGGATAATTTTCCCGCTTGCCGGCGGCGATCAAATCCCGTCCCAGCACACACGCCAGCAGCGGCAGAAAGGGCACTTGCAAGGCCAGCAACAGGATGGCGGGCATCGGCATCAACCAGGCCAGCCGAGCGATCAGCCATACCAGCACCAGCCCGATCAGCGGCCACCCATTGAGCCCTGGCCGGCCGGTCCAGTTAGGTACCGCCGTCAACAGAAACCCGGCAATGATGGCCGCTGTAAAACCGAACGGCATTTCATGGCGATGCCAGGCGAGCATGCCACCCATTGGTTGTGCGCCGGGGAGTCGACCGTACAACCACAACGCCCAGACCGCCACCGCGATGGCCGCGAACCCGGCACCCGCCAGAAAAAACGGGCGAAAGCCGAGGGAGAAAACAGGTGCAGCAGCGATTCCACGCATCACGCCACCACTCTGGCCGGAGTTTGGCTCAGCCCGTACTGCGACAGCAGCCGCATGACATAGCCGATTTTCAGCAGGGTCGGGCCGAGGATGGTCATGGCGTGCATCGACACCAGGGCGACAATCGACAGGTGCCCTGCGTAGAAATAGGCGCCGTAGACTCCGGCGAGCAACATGACCAGGCCAACGCCGAGTACGCGATTGGAGAGATGCAGAACGTTTTGAGGGTTGCTGAAGAAATGGGACATTTTCCGTACGCCTGTAGCCGCTCAGTTGTACGTTTGATGTTTCATGTTCCGTGCCAGCTCATGAGCCCTTGTAAACCGGCACCTCCAGATCAACGAAGTCAATTTGACTCAACCCCGACATTGTCCTTATGACAACATCAAGAGTCATTACGACAACAACGTCCTCCAGACACGATTCAATCAACCTAAAAGCAAACCAATATCATTTGCACAGACATGGGCCATTTGCTTTAATCGCGATCAATTCTTATTTACACAAGGACGCGAACCGCCCATGGACATGCGCTCACGATGACGGTTGCCGATTCCTCCTGCGTCCAGACCCTCTACGCCACGCATCACCGCTGGTTGCACGCGTTGCTGCGCCGGCGTCTGAACAACGCGTTTGATGCTGCCGACCTGGCCCATGACACCTTCATCCGTGTGCTCAAGCGCCCTCAGGTGTTCGACGGCGAAACCCACGAACGTTCGTATCTGGCGACCATCGCCCGAGGCTTGTGTATCGATCACTGGCGTCGTCGGCAACTTGAACAGGCCTGGCTGGACACCCTCGCAGCGCAGCCCCAAGCCGTTCACCCTTCGCCAGAGCAGCGGGCGATCATCGTCGAAACCCTGTATGAAGTGGACGCCATGTTGCAACGCTTGCCCCAACGGGTACGTGATGCGTTCGTGTTGGCTCAGTTGCAGGGGTTGCCCTACCGCGCCATCGCCGAAGAAATCGGCGTGTGTGAGCGCATGGTGAAGAAGTACCTGGCCCAGGCATTGATGCATTGCGCCATGCTCGAAGCAGAACTCGATGGCCTGCTGATTCAATGACACAGACCGCATCGAACGCCATCAGCCATGCCAGTCTCGAACAAGCTGCGCAATGGTATGTCCAACTCAACGACCAACAGGCCGGGGAACAAGACCGCCAGCATTGGCAAGCCTGGCTGACGCAAAGTAGCGAGCATCAGGCTGCCTGGCATTATGTCGAGCGGGTTGGCCAGCGCTTTGCCGCCTTGCAGAACGATCATCCGCAAGCGGTCAGCCATGTACTGCGCAACACCGAACGTGCCGCCATCAGTCGCCGCCACACCGTGAAGGGTCTGCTGGTTCTGGTGTCGGGAGGTTTGCTGGGGTGGAGTGCCTGGGAGGAAACCGCCCTGGCGCCCACCCTGGTTCGCTGGCGCGCCGACCTCTCCACCGGCACCGGTGAAACCCGCGAAACCCGGCTCAGCGATGGCAGCCAGATCTGGCTCAATGCGTTGAGCGCGCTGAATGTTCGGTTCGACAGCACACAACGACTGCTGCTGTTGCGGCTTGGGGAGGTGTTGATCGATACCGCCAAAGACAGCCACCGCCCGCTGCTGGTGCACACCGCCCAGGGCCGGATGCGCGCGCTGGGCACGCACTTCAGTGTGCGCCAGGAGGATCGGCAGACATTGCTCAACGTCTACGAAGGCGCCGTTGAAGTCCGGACTGCCCAAGGCCAGGTTCAGGTGGTGGAAGCGGGACGCCAAGTGGCATTCAGCGAAAACCACATTCCGATACCGACCGCCGCCACGGCGACTCGTGAAGCCTGGCGCCGTGGCCTGTTGCTGGCAGACAACCTGCCGTTGGGCCAATTGCTCCAGGAGCTGAGCCAATACCGTCACGGGCATCTGGGCTGCGACCCGGCGGTGGCCGGGCTGCCGGTCATGGGTTCGTTCCCGCTCAAGGACACCGATCAGGCCTTGCGCCTGCTGGAAGCGGCATTGCCGGTACGGGTGCAGAAGCCGCTGGACTGGTGGGTCAACGTCGGCCCAAAAGCCTGATGAAGGTTTTTTCTGTCGCGCCGGTTCCCTTTTGCCTTTTTCGTCCGGTTAACCCTTCAAGCACCTCGATTGCCGATTGATCCGACTCCCGGGAACCCCATGTCGCGCGCCACCGTTACCCGCAACCGCTTCGCCTTGCATCCGCTGGTGCTGGCTCTGGCGGTTGTCTTGCCGGGCCTGGACGTGTCGCGGACTCAAGCCGCCCCCCTCGTCAACAGCGAACAACCCGGCAGCCAGGCACGCCATTACACCATCGCGGCCGGATCGCTGGTGAGCGTCCTCAACCGCTTTGCCGAACAGGCCGGGATTTTTCTCGCCGGACACAATGACCTCGCGGCCGGCAAACGCAGCCCTGGTCTTGACGGTGTCTACAGCCAGCAGCAAGCGTTGCAACGACTGCTGCAAGGCAGTGGCCTGCAAGCGCAACGCCAGGGCACCGGCAGCTACGTGCTGCAGGCCACAGCCGTGACACAAGATGCACTGGAACTGGGGGCGACGAACATTTCCGGGCAGGCACCCGGGACGATCAGCGAAGACTCCCGCGCCTACACCGTCGGCTCGACGTCTTCAGCCACTGGCTTGGCGCTGTCCCTGCGCGAAACGCCGCAATCGGTCACGGTCATCACCCGCCAACTCATGGACGATCAGGGGGCCACCAGCATTGTCGATGTCCTGCGCCGCACTCCTGGCATCAGCGTGCAAAACTACGACAGCGAACGCTGGGAGTTTTCCAGTCGTGGCTTGCCGATCACCAATTTCCAGTACGACGGCGTCAATACCGACTACGACGGTGTCTACGACTACGGCACCTCGAGCACCGACATGGCACCCTACGACCGCGTTGAGATCATCAAAGGCGCGACCGGCCTGATGACCGGGGCGGGTGATCCCTCGGCAACCGTCAATCTGATTCGCAAGCGCCCGACCCCGGCATTCAAAGCCTCGGTCACCGGCACCGTCGGCTCCTGGGACAACTATCGCAGCGAAGGCGATATTTCCGGCCCGCTGAGCGCCAGCGCAAATGTCCGCGGGCGTCTGGTCGGGGTCCACCAGGACCGCAGCGCCTACGCCGATCACTACCGCAACACCAAGGACATCGCCTACGGCATTGTCGAAGCCGACTTGACCCCGGACACCCTTGTCACCGTCGGTATCGACCAGCAAGACACCCGTTCCCGGGGCGCCAGCTGGACCGGTTTCCCGATGTACTACAGCGACGGCTCGCGCACCGATTTCTCCCGTTCCTTCAACCCGGCCACCGACTGGAGCCGTCGCGACTTCACCAACCAGACGGTGTTCGCCTCCGTGCAGCAGCAACTGGTCAACGATTGGGCACTCAAGGTCAGTTACGACCGCAAACACCGCCAGCACGATACCTTCCTCGCCTCCGCCAGTGGCGGCAACCCGGACCCGGTCAGCGGTAACGGCATGTTCATGTATATGGGCAAGTTCGAGGGCGATCAGGTTCAGGACAACATCGACGTCAACCTGACCGGTCCATTCACCCTATGGGGTGGCGATCACGAACTGATCGTCGGTTTCATGTCAATGAACACGCGCCAGGACATCCCGGTGTACGGTTCGGTGTACCCGCCAGTGGACGGCAGCATCTTCGACTGGCGCGGCGAGTTTGCGAAACCCGGGATCCCACGGGTGGGCACCGACGACATTGTCCAGCGCCAGACCGGTGCCTACCTGGCCACCCGGCTCAAGCCCGTCGATGACCTGGCGCTGATCCTCGGCACCCGTGTCAGCAACTTCAGCGGACACGACAACCTGGACTACAGCGATCCGCAGACTGCCGACCTGCGCGACAGCTATCGCCAGAGCGGTGTCGTCACGCCTTACGCCGGGCTGGTCTACGACCTCGACGACACCTGGTCGGTGTACACCAGCTACACCAGCATCTATCAGCCGCAAATGAGCAAGGACGCCAACCGGCGACTGCTCGATCCGGTACAAGGCAAAAGTCTTGAAGCGGGCATCAAGGCTGAATACTTCGATGGGCGCCTGAACGCCAGGTTCGCCCTGTACCGCATCGAACAGGACAACATCGCCGAGTATGTCAGCGGCGTTGATACCGAGTCGGTGTACCGCGCCGTCCAGGGCGCCACCAC
>RCUU01001071.1_pt1 | contig 13762 bp, 13 predicted proteins | sample 2166211 | NCBI WGS metagenome assembly RCUU01 (sample SAMN09932620, study PRJNA488358) | compost metagenome | feature: garden; material: soil; isolation source: compost soil in phenylacetic acid-enriched culture | place: Germany: Experimental Botanical Garden Goettingen | collected 2016-01-27
TCACCGACATGCCGCCCTACGAGCGGCCGATCAACATGATGTTCCAGTCCTATGCCTTGTTCCCGCACATGTCGGTGGCCCAGAACATCGCCTTCGGCCTCAAGCAGGACCGTTTGCCCCAGAGTGAAATCGACGCCCGCGTCGAAGAGATGCTCAAGCTGGTGCACATGACCCAATACGCCAAGCGCAAGCCGCACCAGCTCTCCGGCGGCCAGCGCCAGCGCGTGGCCCTGGCCCGCTCGCTGGCCAAGCGGCCGAAGCTGCTGCTGCTCGACGAACCCATGGGCGCGCTGGACAAGAAACTGCGCTCGCAGATGCAGCTGGAACTGGTGGAAATCATCGAGCGCGTCGGCGTGACTTGCGTGATGGTGACCCACGACCAGGAAGAGGCCATGACCATGGCCCAGCGCATCGCCATCATGCACCTGGGCTGGATCGCCCAGATCGGCAGCCCGGTCGACATCTATGAGGCACCGACCAGCCGAATGGTCTGCGAATTCATCGGTAACGTGAACGCCTTCGAAGGCGTGGTCACCGAAGACCAGGAAGGCTATGCGGTGATCCATAGCCAGGACCTGGAGCAGCGCATCTATGTCGGCCACGGGGTCAGTACCTCGGTCGAAGACAAATCCGTGACCTACGCCATCCGCCCGGAAAAAATGCTGGTGGCCACCGAACAGCCCGACGCCCGCTACAACTGGTCCAAGGGCAAGGTCCACGACATCGCCTACCTGGGCGGCCATTCGGTGTTCTACGTGCAACTGCCGAGCGGCAAGATCGTCCAGTCGTTCATGGCCAATGCCGAACGCCGTGGCGCACGCCCCACCTGGGACGACAACGTCTACGTCTGGTGGGAGGATGACAGCGGCGTGGTACTGCGCGCATGAAAAAGCTCAATCGACAATTGAAGCACCTGGTCCCCAGCGGCCGGCAACTGGTCATCGGTGTTCCATTCCTGTGGCTGTGCCTGTTCTTCCTGTTGCCGTTCTTCATCGTCATGAAGATCAGCTTCACCGAAGCGGCCCTGGCCATTCCGCCCTACTCGGAGATCTACACCTACGCCGAGCAGAAATTCCAGCTGTTGCTCAACATCGGCAACTACACCTTGCTCGGCCAGGACGAGCTGTACCTCTCGGCTTATCTCGGTTCGTTGAAGGTCGCGCTGTTCAGCACCCTGATGTGCCTGGTGATCGGCTTCCCGATGGCCTACGCCATCACCAAGGCCAGCAAGGAAGCGCAGAACGTGCTGATGCTGCTGATCATGATGCCGACCTGGACCGCGATCCTGATCCGCGTTTATGCGTGGATGGGCATCCTCAGCAACAACGGCCTGCTCAACGGTTTCCTGATGAGCATGGGCTTGATCGACGAACCGCTGCAGATCCTCAACACCAACCTGGCGGTCTACATCGGCGTGGTTTATTCCTACCTGCCGTTCATGATCCTGCCGCTGTACGCCAACCTGGTGAAGCACGACCAGAGCCTGCTGGAAGCTGCGTCGGACCTGGGTTCGAGCACCTTCAACAGCTTCTGGAAAATCACCGTGCCGCTGGCCAAGAACGGCATCATCGCCGGCTGCATGCTGGTGTTCATTCCGGTGGTGGGTGAGTTCGTCATCCCTGAACTGCTGGGCGGCCCGGAAACCCTGATGATCGGCAAGGTGTTGTGGCAAGAGTTCTTCAACAACCGCGACTGGCCTGTGGCGTCTGCCCTGGCAGTGGTGATGCTGTTGATCCTGATCGTGCCAATCCTGCTGTTCAACCGTAGCCAAGCCAAAGAGATGGAGGGACGGGCATGAACCGTTTCGGCTTTTCCCGACTGATGCTGATCCTGGGCCTTGCGTTCATCTACCTGCCGATGCTGATCCTGGTCATCTACTCGTTCAACGCCTCCAAGCTTGTAACCGTGTGGGGCGGCTGGTCGATCAAGTGGTACACGGGCCTTCTGGACAACAAGCAGTTGATGGGCTCGGTGGTGCGCTCCCTGGAAATCGCCTGCTACACGGCCATTGCCGCCGTGGCGCTGGGCACCCTGGCGGCGTTCGTGCTGACCCGGGTCACCCGCTTCAAGGGCCGCACGCTGTTCGGTGGCCTGGTCACCGCACCGCTGGTAATGCCCGAGGTGATCACCGGCCTGTCGCTGTTGCTGCTGTTCGTGGCCATGGCGCAGATGATCGGCTGGCCCCAGGAACGCGGCATCTTCACCATCTGGATCGCCCACACCACGTTCTGCGCGGCCTATGTGGCGGTGGTGGTGTCGGCACGCCTGCGTGAACTGGACCTGTCGATCGAGGAAGCAGCCATGGACCTGGGTGCACGGCCGTGGAAGGTGTTCTTTTTGATCACCATTCCGATGATCGCGCCGTCCCTGGGTGCCGGCGGCATGATGTCGTTCGCCTTGTCGCTGGACGACCTGGTACTGGCCAGCTTCGTCTCCGGCCCGGGCTCGACCACGCTGCCAATGGAAGTGTTCTCGGCCGTACGCCTTGGCGTGAAGCCGGAAATCAACGCCATCGCCAGCCTGATCCTGCTCGCCGTGTCGTGCGTCACCTTGCTGGTCTGGTACATGGGCCGGCGCGCCGAAGCCAGCCGCAAGCGGGCGATTGCCGAAGCCATGGAACAGACGGCCGCCGAATCCTGGAAACAGCCTTCAGCCCCCATGGCCCGCGCTACTGCCTGATCGCTCGACGTCACACTTAACCTCGCGGCTGCTTCGGCAGCCGTTTTTTTTGCAGCCAGCAATCTGGCCAATGGAGTTTTACCCCCATGAAATCGTTTGGCAGGACCCTCCTTGCCGTGTCCCTTCTGGGCGTGTTCGCGACAGTCGCCCAGGCCAATGACAAGGTGCTGCGCGTCTATAACTGGTCCGACTACATCGCCCCGGATACGGTCAAGAAATTCGAAGACGAAACCGGTATCGACGTCGTCTACGACGTCTTCGACAGCAATGAAACCCTTGAAGCGCGCTTGCTTGCCGGCAAGTCGGGCTACGACATCGTTGTCCCTTCCAACAGCTTCCTGGCCAAGCAGATCAAGGCCGGCGTCTATCAACCGCTGGACAAGTCCAAGCTACCGAACTGGAAGAACCTCAACACCACACTGCTCAAAAACGTCTCGGCCAGCGACCCTGGCAACGCCTACGCCGTGCCCTACATGTGGGGCTCGATTGGCATCGGCTTCAACCCGGACAAGGTCAAGGCGGCACTGGGCGACAACGCTCCGGTCAATTCCTGGGACCTGCTGTTCAAGCCCGAGAACGCCGCCAAGCTGAAATCATGTGGCATCAGCATCCTCGATTCGGCGACCGAGATGCTGCCGCTGGCCTTGCATTACCTGGGCTACCCGGTGAACTCCCAGGACACCCGGCAGCTCGCCGAAGCCCAGGCACTGTTCATGAAGCTCCGCCCTTCGGTGGCTTACTTCCACTCGTCCAAGTACATCTCGGACCTGGCCAACGGCAACCTCTGCGTAGCCGTCGGTTACTCGGGCGATGTGGTCCAGGCCAAGGCCCGTGCCGAGGAAGCTGGCAACAATGTCACGATCGACTACAGCATCCCCAAAGAAGGCGCCGGCAGCTTCTATGACATGGTTGCCATCCCCCACGACGCGGAAAATGTCGAGGCCGCGCACCAGTTCATCAACTTCCTGATGCGCCCGGACATCATGGCCGAGATCACCAACAACGTCGGTTATGCCAACGCCAACGCCGCCGCCACGCCCCTGGTCGACGAAGCGATCCGCAACGACGCCGGTTCCTACCCGCCGGAGTCGGTATTGGCGACCTTGTATGCGATTCCCGACCAGCCCATCAGCTTCGCGCGCATCATGACCCGTGACTGGACCCGGGTGAAATTGGGTAAGTAAGCCTGCTCAGCCATACGCTTAACCTTGTGGAGCGGGCTTGCCCGCGATGCGGTCGACGCGCTTTTCCTGCTACACCGCGCTGACGCTATCGCGAGCAATCGGAATGCAGCCCACCCGCTCCTACAAGGAACGAAATACACCTTCCCAGTCAATATGTAGTGAATAAAATATTCCACTACAAAACTGTTGACGCCTCTGCTGCGCCCTTGCATGATGCAGACGTCTCCCCGATCGGGAGCACTGATGGAAGTGATTCAAGCAGTCTCGACAAGCCGTCGAGTTGTTTTTCGGATGTGTACTGCCCACAAGGCAGATTGATGAAGCTGACCCGCATTGTCGTCCCGTATGGGCGAGAGCGCTGGCCTAACGTCCTCATGATGCTTGTGGCTGACCTGGTTTAAGCCGGCAGTTTGTATCCTGGCGTTCGCTGCCTCTCTCCGTTGTGACGCTACTGTGTAGCAGCTACCTGTCAACGCTACATAAACAGAGTTCGGGACTTTCCCCGGCACTCGACGGGCAGCGTTTGCCTGATTGGCGCCATATTTCGGCGAAACAACTAGATCAACGAGTGGTTAAGGAGCTTGAAAATGAATCTGAACGATCAACCTAACATCGACAAACTGGCTGGATTGTTCGCAGCACACAAGGACACCCACGACAGCCACGTGCTGTGGATCTGCAAGTCGGGTGAAGTCCGTATCGATTGCCTCTCGCCCCACTCGGCGGAAAACGAATTCGAACAGAACCACCCGAGCATGCTGGCACGGTTGAAAATGTACCGTCGTGGCCACGGCTACGTCGGCAAGAAAGCCGCTGCCGACAAGGACTTCATCGGTCGTGTACTGCAAACCCTGACCCAGCAATGGAACCAGCTGCAGCACCAATCCGAAGTGCGCGTCCTCGACCGCTACTACTGATCCTGCCACAGCTGCCCCCGCGGACTTGCGGGGGCAGCTGCCTCGCACCACTGACCGCGCCGCTCGCATCGCTGGCAAGCCAGCTCCCACAGGGTGTAGACGACTCTGTGGGAGCTGGCTTGCCAGCGATGAGGGCCTGATAGCCAACATACAATCTCCGGCTACAAAAAAGCTCCCCCCACCATCGACTAAACTGCTCATCGGCACACCGGCTGTTCAACGACTGGCGCTCAGTCAAACAGAGGGAACCCGTCATGAAGCATTGCGACGTACTGATCATCGGCGCCGGCCCGACCGGGCTGGTACTGGCACTCTGGCTCAGCAAACTGGGCATTGCCGTGCGCATCATCGACAAGACCTTCGAACCCGGCACCACTTCCCGCGCACTGGCCGTGCAAGCCCGCACCCTGGAGTTGTACCGCCAACTGGACCTGGCCGACGCCATCGTGCAAAAGGGCCACCTGGTGCCGGCCGCCAACTTCTGGGTCAAGGGCCAACAAGTCGCGCGCCTGTCGCTGGACGCTATCGGCCAGGGCCTGACGCCCTATCCATTCCTGGAAATCTTCCCTCAGGACGAGCACGAGTTGCTGTTGATCGAGCGGCTGGTGAAATTCAATGTGGCGGTCGAGCGCGACACCGAACTGCTGGGCTTTCTCGACGATGGCGAGCATATCACGGCGCGCCTGCTCACCTCGGCCGGCCATCAGGAAACTTGTGATGCCTGGTACATTGCTGGCTGCGACGGTGCCCGCTCGGCCGTGCGCAAGGCGTTGGGCATCGAGTTCCCCGGCGGCACTTACCAGCAGGTCTTCTACGTCGCCGATGTGCAAGCCCAGGGCGCCGCCTTCAATGGCGAGTTGCACGTGGACCTGGATGAAGCCGACTTTCTCGCCGTCTTTCCCCTGGCCAGCACGGGCCGCGCCCGCCTGATCGGAACCGTGCGCGATGAACGAGCCGAGCATGCCGAGTCGCTCACCTTCGATGATGTCAGCCGCCGCGCCATCGAACACCTCAAGGTCAATGTCAGCAAGGTCAACTGGTTTTCCAGTTACCGCGTGCACCACCGGGTTGCCGAGACGTTTGCCAAGGGCCGCGCCTTTCTGCTTGGTGACGCGGCGCACATCCACAGCCCGGCCGGCGGCCAGGGCATGAACACCGGCATCGGCGATGCCATCAACCTGGCCTGGAAGCTCGCCGCGGTGGTCAAGGGCACAGCCGACCCGGGCCTTTTGGACAGCTACGAGCCGGAGCGAATCGGCTTTGCCCGCCGGTTGGTGGCCACCACCGACCGCGTGTTCAGTTTCGTCACCGCCGACGGGCCCATCGCCAACCTGGTGCGTACCCGCATCGCGCCCCTGTTGCTGCCCAAGATCACGTCGGCGGAACGGGTGCGCGAATTCATGTTCCGCACGGTCTCGCAAATCACCCTGAACTATCGGGCAACCGCGTTGAGCAGTGGCAGCGCCGGCCATGTCCAGGGCGGCGATCGCTTGCCCTGGGTGGTAGAGGGCGATGTCGACAATTTCGATTCGCTGACGTGCATGAGCTGGCAGGTGCATGTCTACGGCAAGGCCAACGTGGAACTGGTGCAGTGGTGCACCGACCATGCCGTGCCCCTACAGGTCTACCCCTGGACGCCGGCCGCTGAAGCAGCCGGGCTGGCGCGCGATGCCTGCTACTTGCTGCGCCCCGACACTTATGTGGCGCTGGCCGATAGCCACGGCTCGGCCGATGCCCTGGCGCGTTACTTCAACCTGCACAAGATACGACCAGGCGATGCCCGGCCCGATGGCTGAGCCACGCTTTACTTTTTCAGGCGGGCCAGGCAGCGCTGGCGGCGCTCGTCCACACGCTTGGCAAACCAGGCCGTCGTGAGCTTGCGCGTGATTTTCGGACTCTCCAGGGTGATGCCCGGCAACATCGCGCGGGGCAATGGCTTGCCTTCGAACTGGTCGGCCAGGGCAAACACCCGCTTGTACAGGTCAGTGTCCTCGAACTCGAGGCTGTCGCCCTGCTCCAGTTGGCGGCGAATGGCGCTATTGCCCAAGCCAATCTTCTTGCCCAGGGTCCGTACCGCAAGTTCGGTAGCACCGGCCGAAAACGTGCTGGGGTCGATCAAGTCGCCATCGCGCGCCAACGTGATACCGGTGGCCTGGCTGACGGCATTCTGGAAGGCGGCATTGCGGCTGGCGTACCAACCGGCATTGAAATCGCCGAAACGGTACAACGCCTTGTCGTAGTGAGTCGGATAGCCCAGCAGATGGGCAATACCGAAATACAAGCCACCCCGGCGGCTGAACACTTCCTGGCGGATCGAGTCCTGGACCGCGTACGGGTAGTCCTTGGCCCGGCTTTCGGCGAATTCGATGCTGACCTGCATCGGCCCGCCGGTATGCACCGGATTGAGCTTGCCGAACAGGGTTTGCCCCAAGGGCGCCATACCGATGAAATCGTCGAAGATGGCACTCAGTTCCTTTTCCGAACGCACCTTGCCCAAGCGTTGGTTGTAGGTCTTGCCATTGGGTGAATCCAACTGCAATGCCGCATTCACCAACAGGTTCGGCACATGCAGCCTGGCGGCACGCTCGTCGATTTCCCGGCGAGCAATCCTCGCCAACCCCGGGACCTGCGGATCGACCTGGAAGGTCGATTCCTGTTCGACCACGGCCAGTACCGAGCACAGGTTTTCATTGGTCGTTGCGATGTCCTGGGCGGCGAAGGCGGCATAGATATCGGTGGCCCAACCTTCGCGGTCCGGGGTTTTCGGCGGCATCAGCCGGACGATCTTGGCCCGCACCTGAGCAGGGCTGGCCGGTGGTTCTTCAGGCGGTTTCGAGGCACAACCGGCCAGTGACAGCACCGTGCCGATTGCCAGGGTGCGCAGAGACAAAGCATTCAATTGCAAGGGTTCCAGGAAAGTGGTGCCCGAAGGCCGTGGCGCCACTATGCCTGAAGGCTGGCACTGACTGCCATGGGGGTTACCGGCCTAACCCCTGTAGGAGCGGGACCGCCGGACCGCCGCGCTAGCTTCAACGCGGTGCATCAGATAATACGGCGCCGTCCGCAATCGCGGGCGAGCCCGCTCCTACAGAGCCCCGATACCCGGCGGGGTTGAATACCCGAGTCAGCACAATCATCGCCCCACACACCACAGCCAACACCACCCAGGCCGTGACAAAGCTGCCGGTCACCTCACGCAGCCAGGCGCTGATCCAGGGTGAGGTGGCATTGATCAAAAAGCCGATGCCCTGCACGAACGCGGCCAGTTGCCCGGCCTGGCGCGGGTCCTTGCGGTGGTCCAGGGTGAGAATCAGGCTCAGGGCAAAGCAGGCGCCCAGGCCGAAGCCGATCAACGCTACCCAGGCAAAGGTGAAGTGGCCTGGCAGCCAGACCAACCCGCAATAACCCAGCACCTGCGCCAGCAGGCTGATCGTCAGCAACGGCCGCCGATCCGCCCGGCGCTGGGCAAGCGCGGGCATCAGCAATGCCGCCAGCACCTGGAAAATGGTCATGAACGCCAACAACGAACCGCTGCGCATCGGGCTCCAGCCCAGTTGCAGGTAATAGGCGGGCAGCCAGGCGACCATGCTGGTGTAGCCAGCGTTGATCAGGCCGAAATACAAGGCCAGCAGCCAGGCCCGGCGTTGCCGGTAAAAGGCCTCGCGGGGTTGCCGGGTGCCGACCGACGGGCGCTTGTCCGCCATCCATAGCCATAACCCCCAGGCCAGCAACGCCGGCACCAGCCAGATTCCCAGGCCGGTTTGCCAATGCTGGAAATGCCCGGCCACCAGTGGGCTCAACAACGCCGCCAGGCCTCCACCGCCCATCAAGGATGCCGAGTAAACGCCCATGGCCAATGGTACGCGCCCCTGGAACTGGCGTTTGATCACCGCTGGTAGCAACGCCTGGATCAACGCCACGCCGGCCCCACCCAGCAGTGCCGTCGCCAGCAACATCGCGCTCTGCCCTTGCAGCCCCCGCACCAGGCTCGCCAGGAAGATCAGCGCCAGGCCCAGGGCAATACCGCGGCGCTCTCCCAGTACAGCCTCGATGCGCACTGCCATCAGCGCCACCAGGCCCATGCACACCACCGGCAAGGTGGTAAGCAACGAGGCGGTCTGGAAGCTCATGCCGGTGGCCAGGCGAATGTCGGCAAGCAAGGGGCTGACCGAACTCAGGATCGGCCGCAAATTCAACCCCAGCGCAATCACCACGAGCCAACCGAGGGCCGCGCGACAGCCTTGCAACTTGCCCATGTCTGTCTCCATGGCGATGAAAATGCGAGTATGAACACCCCACCAATCATGGTGAAATTAAATATAACCATGCCAACCAGTGGCATTCCGAATGGTGAATGGCGATGTTTGATCCAGTATTGCTGCGCAGCTTCGTGGCCGTGGTCGATTCCGGCAACTTCACCCGCGCCGCCGAGCGCCTGCACCTCACCCAATCCACGGTCAGCCAGCAACTGCGCCGTCTGGAGGAGAGCCTGGGCTGCACCGTGCTCGACCGCAGCCAGCGGCAGGTACGTGCGACCCTTGAAGGTGAACGCCTGCTTGGCTACGCCCGGCGCATCCTGGCCTTGCACCTGGAAGCCAGCGATGCCCTGCACAGCCAGCAAAACACCGGTGTGCTGCGCCTGGGCCTGCCGGACGACTTCGCCGCCGAACGCGTCATGCCGCTGCTGGCGGGATTCGCCCGCGACTACCCCGGCGTGCGCCTGGAAGTCACCAGCGGCTTGAGCTCGGAGCTGCTGCGCCAGTACCAGGCCGGGGAGTTCGATATCTTGCTGGTCAAGCAGATGGGCAACAACGAACGCTGCCTGGCCTCCTGGCCGGAACCGCTGTGCTGGGTCGATAGCCGGCGCAACCCGGCGTTGCGGCGAGATCCCCTGCCCCTGGTCGCCTTTCCGGTCGGCGGGTTGTACCGCAACGAAATGCTCCACCACCTTGAAGTCGGCGGCTGGCGCTGGCGCATTGGCTACTCCAGTGCCAGCCTGGCCAGCGTCTGTGCGGCGGTGGCGGCAGGCCTGGGCATCAGCCTGCTGCCGGCGCGGGTGGTGACTGCCGACCATGCCGTCCTGGGCAAAGGCAGCGGCTTGCCCGATGTCCAGGGCGTACGCTTGGCGCTCTACGTCCGCAGCGGCCTCGGCGCGCCGGGTGTCGCCCTGCAAGACCAGTTGCTGGTGTTATGCGAGAACGACCCCGAGCGCCACCTGGCCGGCGCTTAACTGAAAGCGTTGATGAACCAGGTGATCAGCGGCAGCGCGACGATGTCGATGAGCACGGCGCCACACAGGGGCACGATGATGAAGGCCTTGAAGGAAAACACCTTGTAGTGGTCGCAAATGGCCCCCATGTTGGCCACCGCATTGGGCGTCGCTCCCAAACCATGGCCCATGAAGCCGGCACACAGTACCGCCGCGTCATAGTCGCGACCGAACAGGCGGAACAACACGAACACACAGAGCAGGACCATGATCAGCACCTGCACCACCAGGATGACCAGCAACGGCAGCCCGAGCTGCTCCAGCTCCCAGAACTTCAGGCTCATCATGGCCATGGTCAGGAACACGCCGAGGCTGACATCGCCAATCGCGCCCACGGCGTTGTCCGGCAACTCGATCAGGTGGGCACGGTCATTGACGTTGCGCAGGATGATGGCCACGAACATGGCGCCGACGTAGCTGGGCAAGACGATACCCAGGTGCTGGTTGAGGGCACTGCCGATCCAGAAGCCCAGCACCATGATCACCAGAATGCAGGTCAACAGGCGCAACAACATGGGTGCATCGAGGGCCACTTCAGGACGCAGGCTGGCTTTTTCCAGCGCCTGCAGGTCTTGCGCCTGGTCGGCCTGCACCACCAGCTTGTTGCGCTCGATCAACCAACGTGCCAACGGGCTGCCCAGCAAGCCGCCGGCAATCATGCCAAAGGTCGCCGACGCCAGGGCTGCCGTGGTCGCCCCCATGGTGCCGAGGTTCTCGGCAATCGGGCCGAAGGCCGCGGCTGCGCCGAAGCCGCCTTCCAACGATACCGCACCGGCCATGATCCCCAGCAAGGGGTCGATGCCCAGCACCTTGGCGGCGCCCACCCCAACCACGTTTTGCAGCAAGGCCAGGCCCCAGCAGGCACCCAGGTAGATAAACAGAATCTTGCCACCCTGGCGCAGCAGCCCCAGGCTGCCGCCCAGGCCCACCGTGGTGAAGAACGCCACCATCAAGGGCGTTTGCATGGCGGTATCGAGCTTGATGTCGAGCAGTTGCTGGTCACGCAGCAGCCACACGGCCAGGGCAAAGCCGAAGCCGCCGATGACCGGAGCCGGTACGCACAGCTGGCGCAGCCAGTGACTGTGTTTTTTCAACTGGGCGCCAAAAGCCAGCAACAGCAAGGCCAGCGCGGTGGTCGTCAGTGCATCCAATTGCAGGGTCAGCATGGGCAATCTCTTTTTTTTGTAGTCGAACGATTAAAGGCTGCAGGTGCTAGAGGCAGGTTCAGTCAATCAGACTGGCCAACAGTCGAGCGCCGATGCGGGCGGTGCGGTTATCGTGATCAAGGCCGGGGTTGAGCTCGGCGACATCGGCCATGCGCAGCTTGCCGCTGGCCTTGGCCCGGCGCGCCAGGTGCTCGACCAGGGCCACGTCGACGCCATGGGCCGACGGCGCACTGACCCCCGGCGCCTGGCTGGCGGGCAAGACGTCCAGGCACAGGGTCATGTACAGGTGGTCGATGCCCGCCAGAAACTCATCAAGCAAGGCTTCGGCTGCCGGCATATTCCAGGCTTGCAACTGCCGGTCCAGCAGGTAGCGCACATTCAGGCGTTCAGCCTGCTCGAACAGCGCCCCGGTATTGTTGTGTGGGCTGACGCCCAGGCAGCAATACTCGAAGGCCATGCCGGCCTGCTGGCAGTATTCGGCGATCTGCCGGAACGGTGTGCCGGAACTGGCCCGTTCGGCATGGCGCAGGTCGAAGTGCGCATCGAAATTGAGCACGCCGATACGTGGCCGCCCGTGCTGGAGACGCAAGTGCTCGGCCAACCCACTGAAACTGGCGAATGCAATTTCGTGCCCGCCACCCAGGCCCAGGGGCAGGTGTCCTTGCCCGAGCAACTGCGTGACGCGCCTGGCATAGGCCTGTTGGGCCCCTTCGAGGTCGTCATCGCGGCATTCGATGTCACCGCCATCGTACAGCCCGAGGTCGCCATGCCAGGCCAGGTTGGCCAGGGCCTTGCGCAAGGCTGCCGGGCCCTGGTGGGCACCACGGCGCCCCTGGTTGCGGCTGACCCCTTCGTCACAGGCCAGCCCCAGCAGTGCCACGCCAGCCGGCTGGCCAGGCGCTGCGGGCAGGACCTTCTGATGCCAGCGCAGCGCCGCGTTTCCTTCATCCGCGTCGATGCGGCCCTGCCATAAATGCATGGGAGGATTAGTCATGTCGAAACTCCGTATGTTTCAGTCCAGGCGAGCACTCACGCGCAGCGCCACTTCCTGGGTCCAGCGAATCAGGCGCTCGGTGCCCTGCTGTGCACGAAAGGCCGGCGCCATCAGGCTGATCGCGCCGTGCAGGCGGTTGCGGCTATCAAGCAATGGCGCACTGACGCCCCAGATGCCGTCGTCGATTTCACTCAGGCTGATGGCATAGCCAGCCTTGCGAATGTCCGCGAAGCCGCGCTGGTAGTCGCCGAACCGCTCGGCGGCGACACCGTGCGCGGCCAAGGTGGCCAGGCTTTGCGCCTCATCCATGTGGGCCAGCAACACCCGGGCCGAAGCCCCTACCAACAAGGGTTGGGCCAGGCCTTTCTGATAGCAGCAGCGTAATGGCTGCGGGCTGTCGATCAGCTCGATGCAAATGGCCTGGCCATTACTGGGTACCATCAGCGCCACGCTTTCCTGGCTCAGTTCGGCCAGGCGCTTGAGCTCCGGCTTGGCCAGGGTGACCAACACCGCCTCACGATCGAATTTCTTGGCCAGCTGCAGGCAGGCCGGACCCGGCAGGTAGCGGCCCTGTCCGTTGTCTTCGGCCAGGCCCCAGCGCAACAGCGTCTTGAGGTGCCGATAGGTGCTGCTCAAGGGTTGCCCCAGGTTCAGCGAGAGCTCCTTGGCCGACACCGCTTCGTGGGTCTGGCCTAGTGCGACAAGGATTTGCAGCAGTCGATCGGTAGGCGTGTTGTAATTCATGTGTGCTCCTTGCCGGCATGGTGCACAGCTTTTCTCGCCAGGTGAAATCGCATTCCCAGCCAGTGATAATTAAAGACCATTAAACCGGTTAAAACGACAAGCGGTATGCCATATGCCACTTTCCCCTTTGTTCAGGAGCGCCCGATGCGGGTTGTTGCGCTTTTTTCCACGTTTTGTTTTACCTCGTTACTCTTGAGCTTCAGCAACACCGCCCAGGCCCTTGAGTGCCCCACCGGCGAAATCGAAATCTGCCTGGTGGGCTGCCTGTGCGTCCCCAACCCGGAAATCATCAACAAGGAAATCAGCCGCGTCGCCGCCCCGGCCCTGGAGCAATGGCTGATCCAGTCGCGCAATGCCGCCGAGCCCGGCGCCCAGGGCATCCCGCTGAACATCAAGGTGCAATTGTTGCCCTACTACGATGCCAAGGTCCTGGATGCCGCCCTGTACAAGGTGGGCGACAACGTGGAAATGAGTGCAGGCGGCACCATGCTGCAAAACCCCGACACCAAGGCCGTCACCCTGATCGACATCATCGTCTTTCGCACCGAAGAGGACGCCCAGAACGATGTGGCGCTGTGGGCCCACGAGCTCAAGCATGTGCAGCAGTACCAGGACTGGGGTGTAGCGGAGTTCGCGGTGCGCTATACCCGCAACTTCAACGAAGTGGAAGATCCGGCCTACGAGATCCAGGCCGAAGTCACCCGTGCCCTCAAGGATTCGCGCCAGAACATGTAGTGCTATAGTCAGGAGCCTGGGGTAAACGGGGGCAACACGTCGGAGGTATCGCCATGCGCGTCTTCGGTTGGATG
>RCUU01001072.1_pt1 | contig 13761 bp, 14 predicted proteins | sample 2166211 | NCBI WGS metagenome assembly RCUU01 (sample SAMN09932620, study PRJNA488358) | compost metagenome | feature: garden; material: soil; isolation source: compost soil in phenylacetic acid-enriched culture | place: Germany: Experimental Botanical Garden Goettingen | collected 2016-01-27
AAAACCGCTCTCTTATAGAAGAGAACGGCGGTTTGAATGCTATTTTCATATTCCTGTCAGAACACCCGCTTCTGCTCCCGCTCGTCAATAATAATCTGCACCGACTCCTTGAACCGCAGCGCATGTACAATCTCCCGCTCCCGCAGGAACTTCAGGCTGCCCTGCAGATCCACGTCATCGGTCATGTCGATCAGCCACTGGTATGTAGCCCGGGCCTTTTCTTCGGCCGCAATGTCCGCGTAGAGGTCAGCAAGCGGATCAACTTTGGCCTGAATATACGCAGCTGTCCAGGGGACCCCTGCTAAATTCTGGTAGAATAGCGCATGGTCGCGCTGTGCATAGTTCGGGCCAAGCCCGGCAGCTTCGAGTTAACTGATTGATGCATATTTTGTCAATTTATATATCATTGTAGCAATCATTTCTAAATGCGCAAATTCCTCCCTTAGCAGATCCCATCTAAAATTTGAAGTGCGCTTTCATCTGTCGTATCCAGAACAGATGTCGTTGAGACATTTCCACTATGGGCTGAATTCCATGATATCTATTGTACCGAATGTATTCTTAATTTCTTGAAATGCTCTGGTAAGCTGTATTTGTTAGTAATGTTCTTTCAAGACAATATTAAGTCCCTCACAACCCGATAATTTGCAGATAAATTCATGGCGTACAATTTTTCAGCTGTACGCCATTTTTTCGAAACAACCTGTACTTAACCCTTCTGCGATTCCAATTCTTTCAACGTAGGATAATCCGTATAACCCTTGCTTCCGAGCCCAAAGAATGTTGCGGGATCTGCTTCATTTAACGGAGCACCTTCTTTAAGCCGTTCTACTAAATCCGGATTAGCTAATGACCATACACCGACGGGTACCATATCAGCCAGGCCATTATCAAGATCGATACTAAGATCTTCTAGAGCCCGTCCAGCCCGATTGACTAATAATGGATTCGTCCAAATGGAACGGATTTCACGGAGCAGTTTTTCATTTCCGAGATGCATCACATGAAGGTAAGCTAAATCCAGTTGAGCTAACTCTTTTACAAGGTAGAGATAAAGTTCAGGACCTTGTTCACCATCTTGAATCCCCCCAAGAGGTGTCCCTGGCGAAATTCGGAAGCCTGTTTTTTCTGCTCCAATCTCTCGGGCGATGGCTTTCGTGACTTCAATCGCGAAGCGAGCACGATTTTCTATAGATCCCCCATATTCATCCGTCCGAGTATTCGAATTTTCTCCGATAAATTGATTAATGAGATATCCATTTGCTCCGTGAATTTCAACGCCATCCGCACCGGCTTGAATAGCCGCTACTGCTGCTTTTCGGAAATCGGCAATGGTCGTTTGAATATCTTCTTTACTTAACTCGCGCGGAACGGGTATGTCCTGCATTCCTGTAGCCGTAAACATTTCTACACCGGGGGCGATTGCAGATGGTGCAACGGGTTGACGATGATGGGGTGTATTGTCAGGGTGCGACATACGACCGGCATGCATTAATTGGATGTACATAAATCCACCTGCTTTATGCACCGCACTGGTAACCTTTTTCCACCCTTCAATATGCTGTTCAGTATAGATGCCAGGTGACCATAAGTACCCTTGTCCATCATCAGAAGGTTGTGTACCTTCACTAATAAGTAATCCCATAGATGCTCTTTGAGCATAATAAAGGGAACTTAGTTCTCCCGGTGTACCATCTTCCTCAGCTCGGCTGCGTGTCATTGGTGCCATCGCTAAACGATGTGGCAATTCCAGGTTCCCAATTTTCGTTTTACTCCATAATTTTTCCATTCTAATATTCTCCTCTTCAAATGAATTTAAACGGATATATTGATTCGAATTAAAACTCTGAGATTATTGGATAGATTTGATTTCTCAGATTGAAGTCATAGTTCTGGTCAACAATACCTACCACATCGTTGCTATCATAAAGCTCTACCATGAAACCCGCCATTTGTTCGGCAGTGTGGTACTTAGGCATGTTAGCTTTGTAATCGAATTCTTCAACATCTATTGATTTCTTCACAAACTCCGTTTCGGTTATTGCTGGTGCCAACACTTTTGCTTTTAATTTCGCACCTTTAAGCTCTAGTTCTTTGGCAAGCCCTTCGGTGAAGGCACTGACATAATATTTAGATGCAGAATAAGCCACACTCCCCACAGCAATCGCATATCCGAGTCCAGATGATACATTAATTAACTGAGTTCCTTCTACATCAGCATAATCTCGCACAAATAGTGTAGAAAGGATCGTCAAGGATTCAATGTTAACACGTAACATAGTCTCAACTTTATCTAAATTCTGTTCTGCTACAAAAGAAGCTTCACCAAGCCCGGCATTGTTAATCCATGTCTCAATTTGGTATTCCTTTGAAGTGTTATACAGTGTGTAGGCCTGTTCTGTAACAGACAGGTCACTTGAACAAACAATAACATTTACATTAGGATCCATATCCTGAATTTTTGATTTAAGCTCTTCTAATTTGTCTAATCTTCTAGCTATCAAAATTAAGTTTTTGCCACGTGCAGCAAAAGCCAATGCAGTCTCATATCCTATACCTGAGCTTGCTCCTGTAATCACTGTGTACTTCATATTATTCTCTCCCTTTTGATATAAATATTCTGATTAATGTACCAGCAACTTCTTGATCAAGTAACGACAATTCAACAGAACTTTGTTTGCGATTAAACCTGTATCTCATTCATCCCTCTCTTAATAAATTTCTTCAACCATTCAAGAACGATCATTCTAGTTAAAGCAAGAAAAATACACTGTTAGATCTAACTTGCATTAGTATATCAATTATAGAACGATCGGTAAATAATATTTTAAAAGAAAGTTTACTACCCATTGAGAAATACCTATCTTCGTATTAATTTGCCTTAAGAATCATTTTCCCCCAGGTATGCGTGATGAAATCCGGAGTGAACTTCATTGAAAAGCGCATAATCTTAGTAAAACCTGCATTCACGCGTAGTTTGTTTTTCACCATTCCTTTAATACCAGCATTAACAAGCTTCACTAATGGTAAAGAGATCAACTTATTCAGGAACCCTTCATTATAAGTGTCCGTGAGATTGGTTTCAGAAATAACGGGTGGACAAAGTTCCATCACTTGAATATTTTTTCCTTTGGCACGGATTTGCTCACGTAATGCATCACTGAACATGTGGACGCCAGCCTTCGTTGCAGAATAGGTCGGTGCGTTGGCAACTGTAATATTAGCAAGTATTGAGCTGACGTTAACAATCATTGCCTTCTGTTGTTTGGCTAACAATGGCAACAAAGCCTTAGTGACATAGATTGTGCCGTTCAAGTTTGTGGTGATTTCTGCGGTATTGGTGCTCGTAGGTGATACTTTCATCAAATAAGTCAAATTCGTGCATAATACCAGCGTTATTGAAAACAATATCCAGTTTCGGATAGTGTATAGTTAGTTCTTTGGCAAGCTGCTCAACGCTTTTGGGGTCACTAACATCTGCCGCCATCCCAATGAGTCCGGGATTGCTCTTTACTGCCTGGTCGATGCGTTGTTGTGAACGCCCCGTAATGATCACGGTATTTCCCATCTCAAGAAAACGTTTAGCAAAAGCAAAGCCAATCCCGGATGTCCCGCCTGTCACCAATATCGTTCTATTTACTAATTTCATTCTTCATCATCTACTTTCAATATGACTTTCCCTTGGCTATGCCCAGTCGCAATCTTAGCAATCGCGGCATCCACTGCGACATATTCGGCAAACGCCCCCATCTTATCTAGCGGTGGCATGGTGTACACCTGATCCCCTACCTTAAAATTGATGTGATTGATGGAGCAGCGACTGTGTTGATTTGTGTGGCCAGTATTTTGGAATACCGCGAAATTTGTGCAGCCTTCATTGGGTATTCTCCTTAAAATTGGATAATGACCTTTCCTTTGGGATGACCTGTTGCAACAAAATTCAGTGCTTCGTTAATATCTTCAATGTGGAATTCTGTCGGGTCCACCGCTGGTACAACCCCGTTATCTTCAATAATCTTCGTAATTTTCTTTAATTGTTCGCCATCACTGCGAACAAAAATGAAATGATATTGAATCTTCTTTTTCTTCGCTTTGTGATCATACTTAGCCCCGGCAATGGTGAAGAGCTTTTGTTTCCAACCTGGCAAGCCCATATCTTCGGCGAAACGTTTGTTAGGACCGGTCCGCAGAGAAAGAAGACGACCGCCTGCTTTGATAATTGAGAGTTCATGATCAAATTCGCTTGGTCCCAAGGTATCAATCACGTAATCTACACCATGAAGTTGTTCCCAATAGTTCTCAGTCGTGTAATCAATATATTGGTCTGCTCCAGCCGCCATTGTCCGTTCACGTGCTTGCGGGTTTCCACTAACGATGACCTTGAGCTCCATGCTTTTGGCGATAGGAATGGCCATTTGGCCAAATGAACCAGAACCCCCGGGGATAAACACGCTTTCGCCAGCTTTAGCAGCTAATTCTTCATGTAATCCTTGATAGGCAGTCAATCCTGTTAATGGTGCAGCAGCACCGGTCACAAAATCCAGATTAGCGGGTAAGTGCCCGATGGCATCCGCACTAATCGCCGCATATTCCGCAAAGGCACCGATTTTTTGTAGTGGCAGGCGTGAATAAATTGCATCGCCAACTTTGAAACCCTGTACCTTCTTACCAACTTTTTCAATAACACCCGTCAGCTCGTTACCGAGTACCAATGGGAACTCATAATCCTGAATCAGCTTCACACTCCCGGTACCGATGAGCAATTCTAAATGATTAACCGCCGCTGCTTTCACCTTGACCAAGACCTCGTTATCACTTATTCCCGGGACTGGAATATCGTTGACTTCTACTGTGAACTTTTTTGAATATTTGGTAATCTGTGCCGCTTTCATAATTAATGGCCTCCTTTGCACTGAATAATAAGTAACATTTATTAGTTTTTGTAACTTATGCAACAAGCATAATACCGGAGGTTACAAAAGTCAACAATTGTTACTCATTCTCTTTTATGCTAAGATACAGGCACACGTACAAACAGTTATTAAAGAATTTTTTGCAGAAAGAAGGGTTGGCAGCACGGTGTTACGCGGGTTCTTGAGGGCAAATGATGTGCTTCAAAATACCCCTATCCACCGGCCAAATTAAATGGCTAAAATCACACAAGAGCTCATTATTGAAACAGCAGAAGCGTTAATTGAGCGCACCGAAAAATCCGAAGTGACGCTCTCACAAATTGCGGATGAATTAAGTATCACCCACGCCGCGCTCTATAAACACTTTAAAAATAAGCAAGAGCTCTGGGCAGCCGTGTCTAAGAGCTGGTTCAACCGGATGATTTCAGAACAAATCCAAATCGATATGACTAACTCGGCTGATCCAAAGGAATTACTCCACGATTGGCTCTGGGCATTTGCGAATGCCAAAAAACGCGCCTATAACGAGAATCCCAAGATGTTCGCCTTGAATACGCAATACGTGGATAGCAATCCACTGGTATTACGAGATGTTCTATGGGATTCCTACCAAATTATTGACGGATTCATGGACTATCACGATCCCCACTTAGAAAGGGCAGAGGCAATTCTTTCCGCATTTGCGGTATTTAGCCTCCCATCCTTCAAAGAATCCTGGAATTTACCAGACTACCAAGACAGGTTCGAACGTATCTGGAATTTAATCAAACATGGGCTTTGAATCCAACTCCTTTAGTTGGATTTTTAACTCTGTGTTACAAAGTGCATATAGGGAAGTACGTGGGAATACGGTATGAATAAGCCCTAAGGATATGAATTTAAAAAACCGCTCTCTTATAGAAGAGAACGGCGGTTTGAATGCTATTTTCATATTCCTCCTCAGAAGACCTTCTTCTGATTCCGCTCATCAATAATAATCTGCACCGACTCCTGGAACCTGAGCGCATGCACAATCTCCCGCTCCCGCAGGAACTTCAGGCTGTCCTGCAGGTCTACATCATCCGTCATGTCGATCAGCCACTGGTATGTAGCCCGGGCCTTTTCTTCGGCAGCGATGTCCTCGTAGAGGTCAGCCAGCGGATCGCCCTTGGCCTGGATATACGTTGCTGTCCAGGGAACTCCGGCAGCATTCTGATAGAACAGGGCATGGTCCCGCGTCGCGTAGTTCGGGCCGAGGCCAGCGGCTTCCAATTGATCTATGGTGGCGTCCTTCGTCAGCTTGTAAATCATTGTAGCAATCATTTCCAAGTGGGCGAATTCCTCAGTCGAAATATCCGTCAGCACGCCTATGACTTTATCCGGAATGGCATACCGCTGATTCATATACCGCAGCGCAGCTGCCAGTTCCCCGTCCGCCCCCCCGTACTGCTCCATTAGATAACGAGCCATCCGCACGTCGCATTTGCCGACACGCACCGGATATTGCAGTTTTTTCTCATATATCCACATTCGGGAACGATCCCTCCTCAAAGTTTTGTGAGCGTAGACTTCTTCGATTTCGCTTCGTACAAAACCGGCTTCGAAACCAATAAAACAGCTAGACCTGCCAAGGCCAGGGGGCCTGGTTCCATTCCCATGGGCATTTCGAATAGGCACGGCCGAAGTTCTGCAGCGGACCATACAGCTCCTGGAACTGGTTCGCCAGCCGGGTACGCTCCTGGGTCAGCTGGTTGAACTGCTCTATAGCTTTTAAATCCTCAAGATGGGTATCCAGATACAAATTCAGCTCCACCAGTGCAAAATCCAGAATCTGCAGCTGCTCCAGCATCTCATAGTAACGCGGTTCGCAAGGATTTGCTTCCATGGACTACTTGCCTCCTTTGCTCTTCGATTCATACGGGCTGAAAAGCGCAGGCCACAGCGTACCTGCTCTCAAAGCTTCGGGCAGGGAAAACTGCGGCAAGTTCGGCGGCTGGAAATTGATAAACTGATTGGGCGGGACAACATACGTCTTGAACGGCACCGGCGGGCAAGGATCAAACGGGCCCCTGTACGGTATCCATACACGCTCCTGGGAATTCATACTTTTTTCTCCTCCTCTGTTTACGTGCAGCTTCGTATCGGTGTAAACACAGTCCTTTGTAATCAATCTATGACCCTCTGCCAGCCAGTAGACCAAGGAAAGTTCTTCTCCCCGCAAGCCGAAGCGGACGCCAGATGAAGAATCCTCGAGAGAAATGTGAAGACTTGTCGTGAACCTGCCGCTCCCGGGACGGTAAATGTATTTGGTAAACGGCTCCGCCGTCCTTGACTGGATAAGGTATCCGTTTTGGATTTCAGTTTAGCGTTGCCTGGAGAACCCTTTATGAATCCTTCGGCAATGCCAAGTGGAAAAAGGGTCACTAATTTGCCCGAGCACCTTGTTCTCCGCAGGTTAAGTGGAAAAAGGTACACTAATTCAGCTCATTTCGCTCCTGACGAGGTAATATGGACCAATTAAGTTTCCTTTTTCCACTTAAATCTCACAATGGTTTTTTTTGGGGAGAAATAAGTTCCCTTTTTCCAACTAGCACTGCTCACCTGCTTCTTCGCCAGCGCTAGTTGGAATTAGGATATCTAGACCAACTGTTCCCCAACTTTATAAATCATCTTATCTACAAGAAAGGGAATTCATAATTTTCTAAACTACAAAAAAACGCCCCAAGAACCGCTAAACCGGCCCTTGGGACACTTTGCACCCTACTCATTTTAGTTTACATACGTTCTACTGTTCTTTCATATTCCAGATGACCTCTTGTCCGTCCACCCTGATATCCAGTCTGTGCCCAACGTAGCTTAACGAGAGGTTCAACACTTGATCCCTGCGATCCAAATAAAACTGCTCTAGCTGCCATTTCCTCTCATCAGTCCAAAGCTCCGTATCCTGAGGAAGCACGACCGCCGCTATTCCCGAGCTTCCTTCGGTAACCAGCTTAGCAGCAAGGCTCGCGCTCCCCTGCTTGGAGCCATAAATTTCCGATATCCAGCTTGGTACCAGCTCTATGTGGGGATGCTCCGGCTGTGGGTCCTGCCCAACGGCCGTCCAGCACATCTCCAGTCTGATAGCATTAGCGGGATAATCGATCTCCGCCGCCGGATAAGCTTCTTCGTTCGTAATCCGGGAGATTGCCGCATCCGGGTGAAGCTGAAAACGCTGCTCCACCTTATGAATTCCCTCGCCGTCCAGCCAGTCGATCACCAGCAGCAGAGGTACGCTTTTGCCCATCAGCAGCCATCGGCGGTGCAGCACCGGCTGTTCCAGCCGCATATAGCCAGTATGCGAAGCATCGATGAAGTCATAATCCTCCGCGCTTTCCCGGCGGTGGGTCTGGCATTTTGCCATGGGGAGGCCCCACTGCTGTGTGGACACATATGGGGTCTGATCCAGCCCGTCCACCAGAACCGTGTTATGTGCGGCGGTGCTTTTGAAATAATGCCTCCATTCGCCTTCTTCATAGGTATACCTTCCCGGATCGGCGAAGATCAGCTGCCGCTTCCAGTACCACTCCAGATTCAGCGCGTCCGCATGGCCATGTGCGCCTCCCATCGGTGCTGCATCGAAAAAGAGATACTGGTCCGCGTCTCTTATCATATAATAGCCGATCTGCGGAAAGGCTTGACTCTCTGCTTCAATCCCTACAGTTTTCTGCAATTCGGCACACCGTCTGTAGTTCCCGGCACCGAACAGCCACAGAAACTCAGGACTTACAGCGCCTTGGGCGATCAGCTCCTCCTCCTCCAGAATGGCTCCGAGAAAGGCTACCCGCTCTCTTCCGTTGCTGACCCAGTCCGAGTCTCCAATCGCTGTCGAACGATCATCCGGGCGGATCATTGCGAGCGAGAAGGATGCCATGCGCCGCAGCTGGTCTCCATACGAATCGGGAAAAGGATGTCCGGCAAGCTTACCCAGCAGATAGGGCGTACCGAACATTTCGATACTGGCATCGTGATAGTGGGTAGTCAGCTCGGACTGCACCCCCTCCGTACCGATCTGGTGATGCTGGCACAGCTCCAGACGTTCCATGGCGAGCTGGCGCCAATACGGTGCCCGTTCATTGCGGTCATGGAATACGGCAATCATGAACAGGCCCTGCATATGCATAATGGCGTGATTGATCTCCGTCCCGCCCAGATAGCGGGTTAAATACTCTGCATGCTGCTCCAGAGCGGCATGCAGCTCCGAGACAAATGCCGCATCCAGCAGCTCACTCGCTTCCATATAAGCATAAGCTGAAATCCATGATTGTACCCGCAGGCCGGTCTCCAGCAGCCGCCATGGACCCGGCAGCTGGAAGTATACCGCTTCCTCGTAAGGCAGTACCGGAGGCGGATTCTGAGCGCACCATCCGCGGAAATGCTGAATATAGGTCCGGACGTATTTCTCGTCTTTGGTCAGCAGATAAGCTTTGCCCAGGTCGAGCATATGCCAATGCCGGTTAATGCCCCAGATGAACTCGGGATCATTAGAAGGATTATAGAGCCAGTCGACCTGCTCACCCATATTGATCCAGGTTGTGAGATCATTCGTATACGGAATCATCAGTTCATTGACGCAGGCATGGTCTGCAATGAGCAAGGAAGCGTCAGCCAATGCCGGATATTCCTCACGGTATAGCCGTGCAGCCTCTTCCAGCTCTTCTGCGGTAAGATAATAAGTGCTCATTCTTCGTTCGACAGCTTACCCTGCAGATTGACCGAGCTGAAGCCTGGGTCCGCCTGAATGCTTGTCAAACCGGAATCACGGGCTTTCTGGAGTGCGTCATTATAGCGTGTGTTCAGATCCGTGATCACCTTATCCACATCCCCGCCGGCAAGAATGAATTTGGAGAATTCCTCGGCCCATTTCGAACCTTCCACTTGGCTTTCCGTAGCCACTGTAGGATTGGCAGGATAAAGTGCGTCGTACTTTTTCGGGAGGAATCCTTCAATGCCCTTGATTTCCGGCTTCTTGCCTTTCTCCAGAACCGCAGGGATCAGGGATACGCCATAACCGTTCTCATAATAAGCGGTCTGAAGATCCAGGCTGTAAACATACTCCATGAATTTCCAGGCTGCATCCTTGTTGGCTGAATCGTTGCTGATGCCGATGTAAGAGCCGCCAACGATTTGCACCGCACCTTTAAGGGTTCCGTCTTCTGTCGGGGGCTGTGCCGCCGCCCAGTTAATCTCTGTCGGGAATTGTTCCTTGTATACACCAGGCTCACCGGAGTGATTGAAGTACATGCCGATTTTGCCCTGGGCGAATTGTGCACGCAACGGGTCAATGTCCAGACTCTCCACGCCCGGAAGCATGCTGCCGTCCTCCATCATCTGCCGCAGTGCAAGAGCCGTTCCTTTATACATGCTGAAGTCATATTCACCTGTAACATAGTTGAAGCCGTCCACACCTACCGTAGTGCTGGCAGGCGCAATCGTGTTGGCTGGCCGGAAGAAGCCGCTCGAACCCTTGAACGGGCTTGCAAAGCCGTATACCCCCTTGCTTTTGCCCATTTCCGTGATTTTCTTGGCGTCTGCCACCATCTCGTCCAGTGTTGCCGGCGGTTTCTCAATCCCCGCTTCCTTGAACAGGTCCGCGTTGTAAATCAGTCTCCACGTCTGTCCGGTATTAGGCAGGGTATAGATCTGTCCGTCAATTTCGTTCTTATGGTCAATCAGGGTCGATTCAAAGGTCGCCTTCATCTCATCGCTCATATAATCATTAATCGGGGTCAGGTAGCCTTTCTTGACGTATGTCTGAAAATCGTCTATCTGCAGCACATCGGGGGCTTGCTTGCTGGCAAAAGCAATATCGACAGCCTGCGGGTAGTTATCCCCCATCACGCTCATTTCAACCTCAATATTATCGGTGTTTGTCTTATTGAACTCATCCACCTTCGCCTGCATGAATTCTGCGTCATGACGGTCAGGCGTCCAGTAGACAATCTTTGTCTTCGGTGATCCGGACGCTTCTGCGGAATCCCCGCTCTCATTTGCACTATTCGCCGATGAACAAGCAACCAAAGCCAATGTAAGAAGAGCATTCCCTGCTACTGCCAACCATTTCTTTTGCATTTTTAATCCCCCCGGTTATTAGTTTGGGATGTGACTGACGATCCCTTGCTAATAGGATACAAGGTCCAACATGACATGTGAGTATGGTATTTCAACTGCGGTAGAGTGGGGATTTCATCTTTTCTTCGGGTTCATTTGCTCAAAATACTGCTGGCGGAAGGTGGAAGGCGTAACTCCGCAGTGCTTCTTGAACATTTCACTGAAATAGGGACGGTCCTCATAGCCGAGCTGCGCGGAGATCAGCTGCACCTGAATTCCCTCCATCAGCCATTCCTTGGCCTTCTCAATGCGCATATTTGCGATGTAGCTGGCTAGGGTCATCGAGGTTTCTTTCTTGAACAGGTTGGCCAGATAGCTGGGACTGATATGCACCGCCTTGGCACAGCTGTTGACCGTCAGATTGGTATTCAAATTCTGCTCAATATACAGCTTGACTTGAGTAATGAGCTGAGAGTAATCCTTAAGCTGCCGGCTCTGCAACAAATCACAGGAGAACTCGCAGAAGTCCGCCAATGCCTGCATCCATCCCGTATAATTCTGCCGCTGCTGGCTCTGGATTTGCGACATTTTTGCCTCAAGCTCCGCATGCTGCTCGTCCTTGATCAGCTCCAGCATTGTTCTGTAGACTGCGGAGATCAAAGTCTGGAACAGCTGAACAAGCGCTGCCGGGTCCGGCTCTCCGGCCTGCAGAATCCACGTCAGGAATATTTCATCCAGCTTTCCGCGCGTCTGCTCCTTGCTGCCGCTGCGAAGCGCATACAGCAGAGCCCGCTCCTTCTCGGGGGAATAACGGGGAACAGGGCATTCCAGATCAATCCGCGCGTAGCTGTGCATACTGGCACCGGTACTATAGAATCTGTACTCCAGCGCCTTTTCTGCTTCACTGTATGCCATTTGCATGGCAGAAGGCCCGCTTTTGACCAGACTGATTCCCACGGATACGGGATACAGACATAGTTCTTTTAAGGAATTCCAGCATTGCTCCCATAGACTTTCTCCATCACTGTCAGTGGTACTGCGCACCAGCGCTACCAGGCGATGCCCGTTCACCTGAAGCAGAATGGACGGCGCTGCCGCCGCCAGCAGGCTCTCTATCTGTGCTCTGTCGGCTTCCTCCCAGACCAGCCTGTTCGGAGAACCCTCAGTTCCCGGGTCCAATCTGCTTGAACGGTACTCCGCTTCCAGCACCAGCAACTGGTAGGATGGCAGCAGCCCGCTCAGGCCCAGCTCCGCCCATTGTTCATGCGGATTCCCTCCCGCACTCTGGTGCAGCAGACTGCGCAGATATTCGCCCATAAGGTGAGGTTTGCTTCTAAGCACCTCCTGCTCCAGCCGAAGCAGCTTATCCGCCTTTTCCCGCTCCAGCTCAATCGTTTTGCGGACCTTCAGCACACTTTGCAGCACCTGTTTACGGGTAAAGGGCTTCAGTAAATAATCTGAGGCACCCAGCCGCACTGCTTCCTGCGCATAGTCAAAATTATTAAAGCCGCTCATAAAAATCACCTTGGTGGGCAGTTCCTCCCTCACGATCTCGCGGATCATGTCACAGCCGCCCAATTTGGGCATGCAGATGTCGGTTAAGACGATATCAGGACGAAGCTCCCGGATCATCTTGAGCCCCTTATCTCCATCCCCTGCCGTTCCTATGACTTCTATTCCGTGCTCTGCCCAGGGAATCTGGTAAGCCACACCGCTCACCACCATTTGGATATCATCCATTACGCACATTGTCATAACACTCATGATAACTCCTCCTAGTGTAATGGGATTGTGATTACAATCGTAGTCTCCACATGGGGAACGCTCGCGAAGCGGAGCGAAGCCCGGTCACCGTAATTCAGCTGCAGTCTGCTGAAGATATTGTATAAGGCATAGCTGGAGTGCCCTTCAAACTGCTGCTCCACCTGCCGGTTAAGCTTGTCCGCATCCAATCCGCGGCCGTTGTCCTTGACCCGCAGCTCAAGAGAATCTCCGGCACGCAGCGCTTCAATCCTAATATGACCTGGCTCATCCATGTCCTTGAACCCGTGCAGAATTGAATTCTCGACCAGCGGCTGCAGCAGGATTTTCAGAACAGGAGCCTGCAGCAGCCCATCGTCCGGTACTTGAATCGAATAAATGAACAGATCCGCATAACACTGCTGCTGCAGCAGCATATACTGCTCCACATGATCCAGCTCTTGCTGGAGTGTTGTTATTTCTTGTCCGTTGTTCAGTCCAAGCCGGAACAAAAGCGACAGCGAGACGATCATTTCGCCCACCTGCTCACTCCTTCCGCTCTCGCTTTTCCACAGAATCGTGTTGAGCGTATTATACAGAAAATGCGGATTGATCTGTGCCTGAAGCGCCTTGATCTCGAACTTCAGCTTCTCTTCCTCCGAAATCTTGACCTCCTCGATCAGATTCTCGATCTGTGCCAGCATCCGGTTGAACCGCAGCCCGATCACGCCTACCTCGTCCTCATACTTGCTCTCAAACCGCACCTCCAGATCGTTATTTTCGACCCGGAGCATCAGATTATAGAGCTTGTGCAGCGGCTTCAGCAGCAGCTTCGAGAGGAAGCTGGAGAACATCAGCGCTACAGCCATGCAGACAATCATAATGACGAGAATCAGCCAGCGGATTTGCCGCATCGGCCCCAGTAAATCCCCCTTCGTCTGGACACTTACCAGCATCCAGTCCTTACTCACGCCAAGCGCCGAGAAGTTGATCAGCTGTTCATCCTCATGGTTGGCATAGGTGAAGGCCCCCTGATCCT
>RCUU01001073.1_pt1 | contig 13742 bp, 13 predicted proteins | sample 2166211 | NCBI WGS metagenome assembly RCUU01 (sample SAMN09932620, study PRJNA488358) | compost metagenome | feature: garden; material: soil; isolation source: compost soil in phenylacetic acid-enriched culture | place: Germany: Experimental Botanical Garden Goettingen | collected 2016-01-27
GATAATATATGAGTAAGAATCCTGTCGTTTTCAGGAAAAAGATGACAAGGTAGTGAGCTAGACGTGAAATTGAAGGGATGGGTGAAAGATGTCTTCCAAGAATGACATAAAACTAGGAATATTCATTGTAGCTGCTGGCATCGTGATTTTATTCGGTAAGCTGGGGGTTTTCGGATTTTTGGGACGTGCCCTTTGGCCACTAGTGATTTTACTTCCAGGGTTGATTCTACATATGTTATTTTTTAGCCGCCGCGCCTCAGCATCGGTTTTGATTCCCGCGGGGATATTAACGGTGTATGGTTTATTGTTTGGTCTTTGCAATATATGGGGATGGGGGCTGATGAAATATTTATGGCCTGTACTGCTGCTCGGCATCGCTGTAGGCCTGTATGAGTATTCCATAAATACACCAAGACGGACAGGTGGACTATCTGTAATTGCTGTTATATTAGGGGTACTGAGCATAGCGCTTTGTATTTTTAGCCTTATGGGTACGGGCGTGATCTATCTAATTGGGATTGTATTCATCGCTGCAGGCATTTGGCTGATTACTGGTCGAGGCAGAACTCGTGGCCGAAATAGATGGTATCGAAGTTAATTATGTTGGATCTTGTGAAAAAAAACGGAATTTGGTAACTGTTTTTTTCATAAAAAGACTTGCTTTTCATAGTGCTTTCACTATAATATTAATGTTATGTTGAAGCGTCGGCTTTCTGCCTGGCGCTTCTTTTGTGAGACTGCCGTGACATGCTATGAATTTTAACAGTTTTAATTTGATAAATGAGAGGATTTGGATACAAATCATGCATTCAAGAAAAGATATTCGCAACATTGCGATCATTGCCCACGTTGACCATGGCAAAACAACACTCGTCGATCAGCTTCTTCAGCAATCGGGGATCTTCAGCGCACATGAGCACCTTCAAGAACGTGCCATGGACTCTAATGATATCGAGCGGGAACGCGGAATCACTATCCTAGCTAAAAATACAGCAATTACTTATAAAGAGTTTTTGATCAACATTGTGGATACACCTGGACACGCCGACTTTGGTGGCGAAGTAGAACGGATCATGAAAATGGTTGACGGTGTATTGCTGGTTGTTGATGCTTATGAAGGCTGCATGCCACAAACGAAGTTCGTATTGCGTAAAGCTTTGGAGCAGAAGCTGACTCCAATCGTTGTCGTGAACAAGATTGACCGTCCGGCTGCACGTCCGAAGGAAGTTATTGATGAAGTACTGGATCTATTCATCGAGCTTGAAGCTAATGATGAACAATTAGAATTCCCAGTAGTATATGCATCTGCACTAAACGGAACATCAAGTTTGGTCCCTGAGAAACAAGATGATACCATGCTTTCCCTATATGAAACCATTGTAGAGCACATCCCAGCTCCAACTGAGAGTGTTGAAGATCCGCTTCAATTCCTCGTTACTTTGATGGACTACAATGAATACCTGGGACGTATTGCGATTGGCCGTGTAAACCGCGGTGTAATCAAACAAGGTCAATCTGTAACAGTTATTATGCGTGATGGTAAGAGCAAAACTGCACGTATCGAGAAATTGTTCGGCTTCCAAGGTTTGAAACGTATTGAAACAGAGCAAGCGGGTGCAGGTGATATCGTTGCTATCGCGGGTATCAAAGACATCAACATTGGTGAAACCATTGCTGATCCAAATCATCCTGAAGCATTGCCTGTTCTTAAGATCGACGAGCCTACGATGCAAATGACTTTCCTTGTGAATAACAGTCCTTTTGCTGGTAAAGAAGGTAAATGGGTAACTTCCCGTAAGCTGCGTGAGCGTCTCTTCAAAGAACTTGAAACAGATGTGAGTTTGCGTGTGGAAGAAACTGATAGTCCTGATGCATTTATCGTTTCTGGACGCGGTGAGCTTCACCTTGGTATTCTGATCGAGAATATGCGTCGTGAAGGTTATGAAATGCAAGTTTCTAAACCACAAGTAATCATTAAAGAAATCGACGGTGTCAAAATGGAGCCGCTTGAGCGTCTAATGATTGATATTCCAGAAGAAAGCATGGGCGCTGTTATGGAGAGTCTGGGTACTCGTAAAGCCGAAATGGTCAACATGATTAACAACGGTACGGGTCAAGTACGTCTGGAGTTCCTGATTCCTGCACGTGGTTTGATTGGTTACAACACTTTCTTCTTGACTTTGACGCGCGGTTACGGCGTTATGAACCATGCTTTTGACAGCTACGCTCCACTGGTTGCTGGTCAAGTTGGCGGACGTCATCAAGGTGTTCTTGTATCAAGTGAGACTGGATCAACAACTCAATATGGAATAGTGGGTGTTGAGGATCGTGGTACTCTCTTCTTGGATGCAGGTACAGAAATTTATGAAGGTATGATCGTAGGCGAGCATACCCGTGATAACGATATTATCGTTAACATCTGTAAGGAAAAAGCACTTACCAACATGCGTACCTCAGGCAAAGATGATACTGTAAAAATGAAGACACCACGTACCTTCTCTTTGGAAGGCGCACTTGAATATTTGAATGATGATGAATATTGTGAAATCACACCTAAATCCATTCGTTTGCGTAAAAAGATTCTGAACAAAGGCGAACGCGAACGTGTAGAGAAGCAGCGTAAAATGGCACAAGCAAACGCGTAAGATCAACTTAGCATAGTAAAGAGCCGTCGGAGGTTTAACTTTCGGCGGTTTTTTTTATAACAAAAACTTCCCTTACTGATGATATAATGTAAACGTATCTTAAATTTGGGAGGAGTGCGGTATCTATGCAGGTCTGGTTTGCTGAGCATCCAATCGTCGCTTATATTGTTATTTTTATATTGCTTACATTTGTGTATAATCAGGTCTTTCGTGTGAATCAAAAGTTATCGATTGGCAAAGAGATTATGCTGTACATAATGATGGCGATCGGTTCCGGCATGCTCCTCATTTTTCAACATGATAAGCTACCGATCATCCAGTGTCTGCTGGTCGCTGTCGGATTGATGTTGCTCGTACGGGTGCGTTATATCGTAGAAGCCCGACAGAAGAGAAAGGCTGCAACTGCAGCAAAAAGACAGTAAACGAAACTTTTACTGCTTATGGAACGTCTATTTAAGTGTAGCGATTTTAATTCTAAATGAAATGAAGAGGACTTTATTCTACTATGAGTACACGAAACAGCAGTTTACCTCCAAGAGCAAGTGGTCAACAACCCAATCATAGAAAACAGCCTGTAAAGGGTGCTCCTAAGAAAAAAAAGCGTAAGAAACCGCAAAAGAGAGGTTTTTTTGGCAGATTAGTTAGAATCTTGTTAACCTTACTCATTATTGCGATTCTTGGTGTATTGGGCTACGGTGGCTATCTGTATTGGAAGCTTGAGAATGGTGTCTTTAATGCAGGTAGTAAAGGAACAGTTGCCCCAGGACATTCGGCTACAGAAAAACCACTGACAATGCTTATACTGGGTACGGATAATAGACCGAAGCATGAATCAAGATTGACAGATGTTATTATGGTTGCAGCACTTAATCCTAAGACAAAATCAGCAACCATTGTCTCCCTTCCACGCGATACCTTAGTTGAGCTCAGTGGATACAAGCAAACGAAGATTAACGAATTCTATGCTCGCTTTAAGGGGAAGGAGAAGTCCTCTGGTATTTTGGCGGAAGATGAGATGAAGACCATGATGGGGAAATATCTAGATATTGATGTGGATTATACAACCATTCTGGATTTTCAAGGCTTCCGTGATGTGGTGGACGAGCTTGGCGGGGTCAAAGTCAACATTAGCGACAATATGTGTTATACAGACAGCGTAGACGGTACGAATATCAATCTGAAAAAAGGTCCGCAAGAGCTTGACGGCGATAAAGCGCTGGATTATGTGCGATACCGTAAATCAAATTGCAAACCTAAGACTAAGGCTTCAGATGATTTTGATCGGAACAAACGTCAGAATGAGGTCCTTCATTCACTGGTGGATCAGATGCAATCCCTTGGGGGTGTATTGAAAATAGGGAAGGTTCTTGACGCAGTGGACAATAACATGCAGACGGATATCGAAAATTCACAGATTAAAGATATGATTGCGACTTATTGGAAGATTTCCAAAGAGAATATCGAATTTAAGCCAGTTACTGGAACGTGGCGGAGTCCGTATGTATATATTAATGATAAGGAGCTTGAGGCAGCCAAGAAAAGCCTGCAGGATCGGTTAGCAGGAGTTTCTGCTGGTTCTGCTTCAGAATCCACTGAGGCGCCTTAAAGACCTAAATAACACTTCTCTCTAAAATTGAATGCAAGTTTCAGCCTGTGCTATAATATAATAAATCGAATGAATTTACGCCGCATAGGGGGCCAGTACTTATGTCCGAAGCCGTTGCTCAGCTGAACGAAACCTTGTTATCGATGCTGCAATCGGAAACTTTTGTTCTTCTCAACACAGTTGATGCGGAATCTGGAGGTCCAACATCCACGGCCATATCGTGGATTTATGCAGTTAGTCCTAGTACTGTGCGTCTGGCTGTAGATCATCGTTCCAGACTCGTGAACAACATGAAGGTTAACCCGTTAGTAACCGTTACTGTGTTTGGTGAGGGTACGGTCTATGCTATAAACGGCAATGCCGTTGTGAAGCAGGACCCCCTTCAAGATGTACCTTTCAAGATGTGCTGCTTTGATGTTGAAATTATGGCGGTGCGTAACGCGCTTTTTTATGGAGCGCAGCTTGAATCCGCCCCAAGATATGCAAAGGTTTATGATGGACGTGCCGCTGAGAAGCTGGACGGACAAGTATTTGCTGCCATGAAAAAAGCCTAGTGAGAATATCACTGGGCTTTTTTTGTCCTCTACTGTGCATTTTTCCGTGGCTTAGTATCTTCTGGTAATTGCGGCATAATTCGACCGATGATATCAGCCAATTCGGATGAGAATCCGGAAATTGGGTTTCCCTCGGAGATATGGCGGCTCATGTCCGCTAATCTGCTGGAGAGATCCATATCGGCTGTGACAAGTGCCCGTACACTTCTCGGGTCTTTTCGGATAGCTTCTGCAACAGTGTATTTAATGCTTCCAACACGTGACCGGTCTAGAGAACCTTCTACGTCAAGACCTACAATGGCGACCTTGTTCATGACTACACAATGTGCGCCATTCACACCAGGAACTCTTTTGGCCAACTGTTCGAAATGGTCTTTAAGTGCAATTTCACTTTCACCCTTAACAGTGACGGTGTGACCAGCTTTTGAGGTAGCCTTAGGGTTAGTAACACCATCATTGGACAATTGCAGAACCTCATGGTTTTCCGTACCCTTTACAGCATTCGCAGATTGTTTATTCTGAGGAGAGGGTGATGTCTTTTTATTAGCGATACCGCAGCTTGTCAGCAGCAGCAGTACCAGCAACAGACATATTGATTTTCTCATATGTGATTACTCCTTTCAGCCAAATCGTTTCTGTTCCTTATCTTTTCCCTTGGCGGAAAGAGTTATGTATGATCAATCAAACCAGGCGCTGTGGAGGGGATAATATGAACAAGATATTTGTGCTAGATACCAACGTGCTTTTGCACGACCCCAATTCGATTTTCTCTTTCAAGGAGCATGAGGTGGTTATTCCAGCGGTTGTGCTGGAAGAAATCGACTCCAAAAAGCGCAACGCTGACGAAATCGGTCGGAATGCCCGCACGGTTTCCCGATTGCTGGATGGGCTTCGTGAACTAGGTCATCTGCATAGTGGTGTGGAGCTGGAGCATGGAGGCAAGCTGAAGGTAGAACTTAACCATCGCAGTTTTGTGAAGGTACAGGAAATGTTTGGAGAGGTGTCTAACGACAATCGGATTTTGGCTGTAGCTCTCAATTATTTAATTGAAGAGAAAGAGAAGCCTGATCCGCGTCCCGTAGTGCTTGTGAGTAAGGATGTGCTGGTCCGTATAAAAGCGGATGTGCTAGGCATTACGCCAGAGGATTATTTGTCAGATCGTACTGGAGATTTAAATGAACTTTACACTGGTTACCAATCTTTGCAGGTTCATCCGGCATTGATTGATGAATATTACAGTCACCGTTCTTTAACGGTTAAACAGCTCGCATTGTCGTATCCTTTGTACCCTCATGAATTTGTGATCCTCAAGGATGAGATAGGCACGGGCAAATCAGCACTTCTTAAAGTGAATAGTGATGCAACCCGTCTGGAGCCACTCTATTTGGGCAATGATTCGGTGTGGGGAATCAGCGCACGAAATGCTCAACAACGGATGGCATTGGAGCTGCTGCTAAATGATGAAATCCCACTTGTAACCATTACAGGTAAGGCTGGTACAGGGAAGACATTATTGGCGCTTGCTGCCGGACTATTCAAAGTAGAGGATGAACATAAATACAAAAAACTGCTCATTGCTCGTCCAGTTGTTCCAATGGGGAAAGACATTGGTTATTTACCCGGAGAGAAGGATGAGAAGCTCAGACCTTGGATGCAACCTATTTATGACAATCTGGAGTTCCTGTTCGATACCAAAAAAGCTGGTGATATAGATAAAATATTAATGGGCTTAGGCAGCATACAGGTAGAAGCCTTAACTTATATTCGTGGACGGTCTATCCCTTCACAGTTCATTATTATTGATGAGGCTCAGAACCTTTCCCGTCATGAGGTGAAGACAATTGTCTCCAGAGCGGGTGAAGGAAGTAAGGTCATTCTTATGGGTGATCCGGAGCAAATTGATCATCCGTATCTGGATGCTGCGAGCAACGGGCTTAGTTATATCGTTGAGAAGTTTAAGCAGCAAGGGATTAGCGGACATATTACTTTAGAAAAAGGGGAGCGTTCCCGTCTGGCTCAATTGGCCGCGGATCTACTCTAAACAACTTTCAATCCTTTATGAGCCGGGAGAAGCATAACTCCCGGCTTTTTCCTGCCCGCCCAGAAACGGCGGAGGAATTTGGTAGGTTGGTTGTGGTGATTCGAGACATGGAAAGAAAGTTTGGAACTGTAGAAGCGAAGCGTTCGCCTTTATCCGCGGATTTCAAAATATGCGGTAATTAAATCAGGAAATCTGAGGATAACAGCGATCGGAAGTCCAAAGCTTTATTGTAATGGCGGTTAGATCACCTTCATACTTTTAATGCCTCCATCGGTTTCCCTATATAATAGAAAGAGAACGTTTTCACATTCTAAAGACAAGCAGCGATGGGTTTGGTAAAATAGGGGAGACGAATCATGGGGAAGGTGGGAAATCGTGCTGAAACGCAAAAATTATTGGCTGCTTTTTGCAATTTTACTACTATCGCTGACAAGCTTGTCGCCCAGTATGGAATTGAGTACCAATAACGACCCACATCCTATGAAAAAACCCCAAAGTCAGTCGATAAATCCTTCTTCAGGAGAAGAGGGAACGATAGATAGTCTGCGCATAACCGTTTCGCTCAATAGCGAGGAATTCAGAGAACTGGAGCTTCTTAGCAATCGTTATACTTTAGAAAGTGGAGTAAAGGTAGTGTTAAGTAATATTGATAGCGAGGATGCAGACGAAGTTTTGAAACATGATCTAACCATTGGTGCCAGCCCGGATATCGTCATGGCGGATGGACGAAGTATTCTCGACTGGGCTACACGTGGATATTTACTGCCAGTGGATGTCTATCAGAGTATTCCAGGAAGTGCACCGTTAACTCAGTTAATCCCATGGATGCAATGGAACGGATATAACTGGGGAGTACCGCTGGATATTGATCCTTATGTACTTGTTTATTCCCCGCAGCGACTTGCGGAACTGGGCTTCTCCACCTTACCAAGGAGTCTGGAACAGTGGAACATTTTGCTTCAGAATGTGCTTAAAGAACAAGGGAAATATTTGCTTGCCATGGATACACGCAATCCATATGGTTTGTCGGCAGTTATGGAGAGTATGAACAGCAGCTTGCTGTCGGATAACCAAGAAGTGATGAATTGGACTGAGAATGCTCGTAGTTATTTTTATCTTACCAGTCGATATAACAAAGAGGTTTGGGATATGATTCAGGGGGGGAGCGTAGCTGTTGCTTCCTTGCCGTTATCAGAGTGGAAAAAACATGGGAATTCATCTTTAGTAGCTGAAGCGCCACTGGCTGCAAATAGCGGAAGAGGTCTTGAATCCTATTACAGCCGTTCCTTTGCACTTCCAGCTCAGTCCCAAAGTCCAAAGGAAGCCGTGAATTGGCTGACGTTTATCACCTCTGAAGAGGCTCAGATGGAGTGGTTGGAGAACACGGGGAGCTTGCCTGCACTGGATGTCCTTTATCGTTCGGAGCATGATTTCAAATATAAGCTTCCTTTCGGAGTCGAGCTATTGCTGACAGAAGAAACCGCCCCGGAGGTCGAATTCCAAGGCGGCTGGAGTAAGATTGTTGAAGCGGTATCCTTACTACTTACAGGAAAAATTGATGTGGCAGGATACAAAGACTTCATTAATGAGGGCCTAGAATGAAATAGAAAGTTTGACCTGCAGGATGCCCTCTTTACTCTCTACTTCTGTGGCACGTAGGAAAGAAACGATTTTTCCAGGGTAAAACCCTAAATCAAATTCCTCCTCCAGTGTTCTTCTAGTAGTGTCAGGTAATTCGAGACCGTTGAATACAACATGATCTACTTGGAATATAAGTCCGTTGATGGGTTCTTCCTGAATGATGTAATGACCGGTTAATGAAAGGGCTAAAGCACCGCTTTTTCCAGTGGCAGTGATCGTTCCGTCATTGAAATGAAATGCAAAATCCTTAAATAGCGTATTCTGGGACTGGAGAAATTCGTTTAGATCCTCTTCCTTTAGATTCAGAACATAAGTCATCCCTTTACGAGTAAGGACTCCCTCTCGATTCTGGACAAATTGTGGTAATTTATTCATTGCTGAAGATAACGCTTTGAAATAGGTCTTTACCTCGCGTAAGCCAATATTCTCCCAATATAATGTGAATTCTTGAAGAAGAGCGCTCATATTATCAGGATCACTACTGTTTTTAATTCCACCCTCGATTTCTTTATGAAGTGCGCTTACCCGAATTTTCTGTTCCTCCAGAGCGGTACGCAGCTGTGCAAGATCCTTCGTGCTGCGCTGTGCAGCCTGAAGGGTCTTTTTTAGATCCTTATACTGATCTTCGTATTGTGTGAGAATGTCTCGGTCATTTCCCATAATAATCTCATAATAATCGAATAGAGCCAGGAATCTGCTTATGCTTTTCGCGGATAGAAATGCGGCCAAGAGTCCGTCTCTATCCCCCATATAATAAGAACGCAAGACTGCACCCGCACGCTCTTGTTGGTCGGCAATGGCTGATTTTTTCTGGGTGACCTGGTCTTCGAGGTATTCTACCTTTTGTGCAAGAGCTTTCTGATCGGCTGTAATCTTAATGATTTCCCGTTCGATTTCCGCGGAAGATAAGGTTTGCTCCAGCAGTTTGCGGGTTTCTTCATTATCTGTTATTGAGGAATTGAAAAAAGAACCGCTAGGATCGGCAGACAGGTACATCGTAGATTGTAATGGAAACAATGTACAGCAGAAGAGAATTAGTATGGTTGCCATCATGCGGCTTTGGGAATTGCGGGAGCGCACCACACCACCACCTTTTTTTGAAATATAAGAATTTATCTGTTTCACTCCATAAATCATCCTTCTATTTCTCGTAGAAACGGAAACCGTCCCTAAAAGGACGGCAAAGCCGGTTCTTCTTGAATTGATATATGTATGTACTAATAATATGTGTAACCCTTCTAAAATAGCATATAAACAAAAATATCCCCACAAAGTGAGCCTAATCTTCGAATATAGAAAGTATAAGTTTCACGTTATACATTATCCTTATATTTCACGCATAAACGCTTGCCGTCCTTTAGGGACGCCGAAGGCGTTATTGCTTGGATGCGTACTCAAGTACTTTGTGGGGGCTCCAAATATATATATTAACTGATAAACAAAAAAACGGAAGTGATCCTTATTAGATAAGGACCTCATCCGCTTCAAGAGAGTACTGCAATTTATAGTGGAAGACCCATTTCAAAGATCGTCCAATAGCTGAAACCGGTGAAAGTCAAAATCATGTATGCCCAGAAAAGTAGGACATAAGTTTTTTCAGTAAATTTCAAATAACCGAGAATTACGAAAAAAGCGGTTTGCAAAAAGAAAAGCAAGGCCATTTCTGTCAGACCTCCGGCGAAAGCCATCAATCCAATAGCCAATGTAAAAAAACCTAATACCCGAAACATGCGGTCCAAGAGAGAGTCCCCCTTCCAGTATGTATCTCACGAATATTCCTTCGATTTATTATACCCGTTCCATAAAAATGTGTAAACGAATTCATTGAAAAAAATGTACTAATCTTCAAAAAATGTGATTTTTATAATTGACTTGGGTGGTTAGTGCTTAAAAAAAGAGAATTTATAACTTAAAGCGTATGATGTGAGCAGATAATGGAAATACAATTTAGTATCAAATAGATTCTATGAACTCTATGAGAAGCATAGAAATGGAGTAAGCAGCTTTTATCCCTATTCACTACCCGGCAGAGCTGTCGGTTATGGAGATGGTTATTTCAAGATGTTGTTAGGAGGTTTGGTTGGATGACAGCCGTTAGACAGGATGCTTGGAGTGCAGAAGATGATCTAATACTGGCAGAAGTAACCTTGCGCCATATTCGGGAGGGCAGTACACAACTTGCTGCTTTTGAAGAGGTGGGCGAGAAAATCGGCAGAACGTCGGCTGCTTGCGGATTCCGCTGGAACAGCTGTGTTCGAAAAAGCTATGAAGGCGCAATCGGAATTGCTAAAGGTCAACGTCAGAAGCGAAGTTACCTGAAAAAGCAACCATCCGTAAGAGGAGCACAGGTTGCAGGTCTGATTCTCGGCGATACCGATGAGGAATTCGGACGAGGCGAAGGATTGAGTGAGAACACATTATCCATTGATGCGGTTATACGTTTCCTGAGACAATGGAAAGGTACGATCCAGGAGGCAGGACGCCAGCTGAAAATGCTGGAGAGGGATTTGCGCGAGAAGGAAGATGAATTAACAGAATTAAGATCTGAGAATGAGCGGTTGTCAAAAGAGGTTAATCTTGCTCAAAGTGACTACCGGGTAGTCAACGATGATTACAAAGCTTTAATTCAGATTATGGATCGTGCTCGTAGGCTCGCTTTCTTAAACGAAGAAGAAGAAGAAATGAAGACACGTTTCAAAATGGATGGGAATGGAAATTTAGAACGTATCGAATAAAAGATAGGAAACTAAAACACCCGTAAGTGGTCGCTTTATTAGCGCCATTTGCGGGCGTTTTGGTGTTGTAATGTCCTTCATAAAGGAGGACAACGCTGTTTCTTCTTGGTATATTAAGGCTATACTTAGAAAAATGTGCTTGAGATCAACAGGAGGGTCAAATGAGAATCGATATAATCGGTGCAGGTTCACTTGGACTGCTTTTGGCAGGGAGGCTGATCCAGTCCGGGAATAAAGTGAGATTGTGGTGTCGTGGGATAGAACAGTGCCGGCAATTAGAAGATGAGGGCTTGACTGTGAGTTATGAAGATAGCCGTGATCCGATTTCGATTTCGGGGGAGCGATTTACATCTGCACCCATAGAGGAGTTTGCAGATACTTATCATCGTGAGCCAAGTGATTGGATTATAGTGACGGTTAAACAGAATATACTACATCATGTTTTACCTCAATTTCTATCCCGCCTCAGGGAAGAACGGGCACACATCATTTGTTTTCAAAATGGCATAGGACATATGGAGATGCTTGAAGACTTGCTGCCGAAAGCTAGTTTATATGCTGCCGTAACAACAGAAGCTGCGAAGCGACAATCTTTAACCAAGGTTATTCATGCAGGTGCGGGGGAGGTATGGATAGGAGAATGGAGCTTAGGGAAGGGACAAGCTCATAGCATACATATGGATTTACAAGCGAATTATTTATTAAGAGTCCTCACAATGGCAGGATTCTCAGCCTTTTTGTCGAATGAAGTGGGTACCATGATTTACCGGAAGCTCCTAATCAATGCCGTTATTAATCCGCTCACAGCGATTTGGCGTATTCCAAATGGTGAACTGTTAGCATCAGAAGAGCGCCTGCAGTTAATGAGAGAACTTTTTAGAGAAGCTACTATGGTATATGATGCCTGCGGAGTTACTTATGATCCTGATGCGTGGGACAACATCCTTGAAGTGTGCAGGACAACGGCTGGCAATACCTCATCTATGCTGGCAGATGTTCTCACTTCGAGAACTACAGAAATTCACTGGATCAATGGAAGTCTTGTAGAAATGGCGGAACGAACTGGAACACGGGTTCCTTTACATCGCTCGATCTGTCAATTGGTAGAGGGAATGAAGGTTATGATCTCGGAGGAGAGGTGAAGCTATGGGATTGCTGATGAATTCGGTCGTTGCTTTAAGCTTGATTCCAATAATACCGTTTTTAATTGTTTATTTCATTGGAAAAGGCTTAAAAAAAGATAAAAAGAAAACTTTTATGCTCGCTATGGATGTGACTACATTTTTTTTATTATTATCGGTCTCCGCATTGTTTAACAACTTGTTTAATAACGGTTTTGGGTTTTATCTTATACTACTTATTGTATTAATATCCACTGGATTGATTGGCGGCGCTCAGAATCGACTGAAAGGAAAAGTAGATGGGAAGCGGTTATTTCGGGCAGTTTGGAGACTTTCCTTCTTTTTTATGAGCGCCGGATATTTATTATTTATGTTTGTAGGGCTAATTAAGTACATATCACAAGCGATGTAATGTTCCACTGCTCCGGTGAAGCGGCAACGTCACAAAAGTTTAAAGTTTTAATAAAAAAAGAATTTTCTGAAAACATACCACTAGATTTTTTTGACCACTGGTTGTATAATCATAAACCATATACCACATTCTATTTAGGGGGAACTGCTAGATGAAGAAGAGTAAAAGTCTATTGCTAATGCTTGCATTAGTACTTGTTATCGGCACAGTGCTTGCTGGCTGCGGCGGAAACAACGCGAACAGCGGCAATAAAGGTAACGCTGGTAACACTGGTAACACGGGAACTGGTAATGCAGCTACAGAAGAGAAATTGGCTGCAGACCAAACACTGAGAATCAACCTAAGCTCTGAGCCTCCAACATTTGATCCGGGATTGGCACAAGATAGCCAAGCTAATACAGTCCTGAAGACTATGTATGAAGGTCTGACTCGTATGAATGATGAATCTGGTCAAGCTGAACCAGGTGTTGCTGAAAGCTGGGATGTTTCCGCTGACGGTCTGGTATATACTTTCAAACTCCGTGACTCACAATGGAGCAATGGCGATCCTGTAACTACAGAAGACTTCGTTCGCGCTTGGAAACGCGTGCTCGATCCTGCTGCTGCATCCGCAGCGCCTTACGCTTATCAATTGTATTACATCAAAAATGCTGAAAAGTATTACAACAAAGAAATTACCGATTTCAGTCAAGTTGGTATCAAAGCGGTTGACGAGAAAACTCTAGAGGTTACTCTTGAAGCGCCAACTCCTTACTTCCTTGGATTGCTTTCCTTCTATACTTATTACCCTGTACACAAATCTATTGAGGGTAATCCTAAATGGGCAACCAAGAAAGAATCTATGATCGTTAACGGTGCTTTCACTCTTACTGAGTGGACTACTGGACAAACTCTTGTTGTAACTAAAAATGATAAATATTGGGATAAAGATTCCATTAAACTTAGCAAAATCGACTTCTCCCTTGTAAACAGCGGTGCAACTGAACT
>RCUU01001074.1_pt1 | contig 13735 bp, 16 predicted proteins | sample 2166211 | NCBI WGS metagenome assembly RCUU01 (sample SAMN09932620, study PRJNA488358) | compost metagenome | feature: garden; material: soil; isolation source: compost soil in phenylacetic acid-enriched culture | place: Germany: Experimental Botanical Garden Goettingen | collected 2016-01-27
TGAATTGCGGAACGAGCCAACCCACAACAAGCAATACAATGGCTGAGACGATAAAACGTACAACATGTCCCAGAAAATGCATGGTACTTGGCCTCCTTTATTAAGTGCATGTTTCTGTCCTTGCTTAGGATGTTCCAAAGTAGAGGTTCTTATGTACCATGCTGTAAAATGGCGAAATACGAGCGGTTTCGTTATAATAAAATCATAGCTCGAGAGGAGTTGTGAAGTACTTGGACAACAAAATTTTAAAAACGATGGAGTACCATAAAATTATAGATCAATTGGCCAAATATACGCAGACATCATTAGGCAGACAAGCTGCAGAATCCTTGCGCCCTTCGATTCAATTGGAGGATGTAAAGAGATTGCTTCAAGCCACTGATGAATCGTTTAAGGTCGACCGGATAAAGGGCTCTCCTTCCTTTGGCGGAATTGTCGATATTACCGCAGCTGTTAAGAGGGCTAGAATCGGAGGAACACTTAATCCGCATGAGCTTCTTGGGATAGCGACAACGCTGGAGGGTGCTCGCCGAATAAAACGTTATTTGTCGGGCATTCATGAGGATGAGCCTATTGAGCTGCTGTATGCTTTAAGTGAAAATTTAAGCGAACAAAAGCCATTGGAGGAAGCGATCAAGCGCTGTATTGACGATAGCGCCGAGGTCATGGACTCCGCCAGCAGCGAGCTTGCGCAAATTCGGCGCGAGCTTAGAGGCGGCGAGGTTCGAATTCGTGAAAAGCTGGATGCGATGATCCGTTCATCAACTGTTTCCAAGATGCTTCAGGATCAGTTGATTACTATACGGGGAGACCGTTTTGTTATACCGGTAAAGGCGGAATACCGTTCTCATTTTGGCGGAATAGTGCATGACCAGTCCGGCTCTGGAGCGACCCTGTTTATAGAGCCTGAGTCCATCGTTGCGATGAACAATAAGCTTCGGGAGACCCGACTACGCGAAGAGCGCGAAATTGAAGTGATTTTGCAGAAGCTGACGGCGATGACAGGTGATCAGACTGAGCTGCTTCTATATGACTGCGATGTGCTGGCTCAGCTTGATTTTATTTTTGCCAAGGCCCGTTTGGCACGTGAGCTAAAAGCAACGCTGCCGCGCATGAATGACCGTGGCTTTATGAAGCTGAAGAAGGGCCGTCACCCTTTGATTAACCAGGATCAGGTTGTTCCGATCGATGTTGAATTGGGCAATCAATATTCCACCATCATCGTAACAGGACCCAATACAGGCGGTAAGACGGTTACACTCAAAACGATTGGTCTCCTTAGTCTGATGGCTATGTCAGGTTTGTTCGTTCCTGCAGAGGACGGAAGCCAATTATGTGTATTTGATGCTATATATGCCGATATCGGGGATGAGCAAAGTATCGAGCAAAGCTTGAGTACCTTCTCAAGTCATATGACCAATATTATTTCAATCCTATCAGGCATGACTCCAAAAAGCCTTGTGCTGCTGGATGAGCTGGGGGCGGGAACTGATCCGGCTGAAGGTTCAGCGCTTGCAATTGCTATTCTGGAGCATATTCATTCGCTTGGCTGCCGTATGGTAGCGACCACACATTATAGTGAATTAAAAGCTTACGCCTATGAGCGTCAGGGTGTTATTAATGCGAGTATGGAATTTGATGTGAACACGTTAAGTCCAACCTATAGACTGCTTGTTGGCGTTCCGGGACGAAGTAATGCTTTTGCGATCGCCGAGAGACTGGGCCTGCCGATTTCCATATTGGATTATGCCAGAGGAGAAGTGAAGGAAGAAGACCAGCGCGTAGAGCATATGATCGCTTCCTTGGAGGAAAATAGAAATGTAGCTGAACAAGAACGCGAAACGGCGGAGAAGCTGAGAAAAGAGCTTGAGGTGCTTCGAGGACGTCATTCCGCGGAGCTGGAAAAATTAGAGCAGCAAAGGGGACGCCGCTTGGAGAAAGCCGAAGACGAGGCAGCCGCAATTATTGCCAAGGCGCGCAGCGAGGCTGAAAAAATTATCGAGGACTTAAGAAGGCTTGCACAAGAGGAAGGCGCATCCGTTAAAGAGCATAAGCTCATTGCTGCACGCAAGCAGCTGGATGAGGCCGAGCCGCAGCGAAGAACCAAGGGAAGCGTAGCAAGAAAAGCCGCCAAGCCGCCAAAGAAAATGGAACCAGGTGACGAGGTCATGGTGTACAGCCTTAATCAGAAGGGGCACGTGGTTGAGCTTGCCGGCAAGGAAGCGACTGTTCAGCTTGGCATTATGAAAATGAAGGTTGCCGTGGATGATTTGGAGCTGATCAACGCTGCTCCTGCTAGCAAGCCGCAGCAGCGCACCGTCACTAATCTCAAAAGAACCAGGGATGATAACACTCGCAGCGAGCTAGACCTGCGTGGCGCTAATCTGGAGGAGGCTTTGATCGAGGTTGATCGCTTTATTGATGAAGCATACCTTGGAAACCTGGGGCAGATCTATATTATTCACGGAAAAGGCACAGGCATTTTGCGTACCGGGATATCGGATTACCTGCGTAAACATAAACATATTAAAGGCTATCGTCTTGGCAATTACGGTGAAGGCGGTACCGGGGTTACGGTGGCTGAATTAAAGTAAAATAAAGTGACTGTTGTGACTGAATTGACGGAGAGGAGAAAGTCATGAAGGTAACACTCGATCTTTTTCTTGAACAGCCCTTTGGATTGATGATAGGATATTTTTCTGTGGCAGTATTGGAGCTCATTGTTTTTTTATCCTGCTTCGAGCTGGTGGCTAAATACCGCTGCTGGGATGAAATCAAGCAAGGAAATTTGGCGGCATCCCTCGCAACGGGCGGCAAAATATTCGGGTTATGCAATGTTATACGATACGCGGTATCCGAGCCTTCGATATATGACTTTATGCTGATTTCCTTTTTGGGAGCAATACTGTTGTTTGGAGCCTACATATTGTTTGAATTTCTGACGCCGGTATTTAAGATCGATAAGGAAATCGCAAACGGCAATACAGCGGTTGGATTTATATCCCTGGCTGTTTCAGTATCTGTGTCATTCGTGATCGGAGCTTGTATAACTTAGGGGGAATAGGCATGCTGAAAAATTTGGTCAAGGTGCTGTTTGTAGCCGCCGTGCTGTTTTTTGCTGCTGGTATTATCTTTTTATGGAATGCGTGATGTTTCCTTGTTTGACAAAGGATTATTTAAATTATCTAAAAAGAGAAGGGGATGGGCTTGAATGGATACAACTATATGCCCGTGGTGTCAGACTGAAATCGTGTGGGACGAGGAATTGGGGCCGGAGGAAGAATGCCCTTATTGTCATAATGAATTGAAAGGCTACCGTACTTTGAGTATCAGTCTTGGTTCTTCTGAAGATGAGCTCGAAGACGATGATTACGAAGAGGATCATGACCACGATCACGAGCATCATGATCATGACCCCCTTCAAGGTCTTTGGGGTGAGGATGAAGGAGGGCATATGGGCGCAATTCGGAGAGTCGAGGCTTTTACCGAAGCTGGCGGTGATCTGCTCGCTTATGAATCCGGTGTAGAAGGTATTCTCGATAATCAGGAGGAGGTTCCAGAGTGCCCGCACTGCCGGGAGTATATGCTGTTTGCCGGAACCCAATCTGTAGGTGAGGACTTTGCTCCTGCTGTACCCGGAGGCTTAGACAAAGCACTTCTGAAGAAAAATGCCAAGTTTAACGTTTATGTATGCTCCGCTTGCTTTAGTGTCAGCCGATTTTTGTCGGAGGACGATCGGATTTCACTAATCCGTACATTAAGTGAAAGCAACGAATAACACGAAACAGAGTGAAACTTGAAGTTGAATAAAAAAACAGCTAAGCTCGCCGATGGCGAGCTTTTTTTATGCCCGGATTATGATAATGCAGCAATACCCTCAAATAAGGAAGGGGAAGGCTTGGAGGTTCGGGTTAATGAGAACAACTCCATGTCGGGACGAGGCTTGCCGCACAATTTGTCAGCGATCATCTGCGCCGCCGGCTATAATTCTTCCATCCTCAGTAGTTAGAGCTTGGGGATAGTAGCAGGGCTGCTCGCAAGAAATATAGTGGGCCGTTCTACAATCAAATTTTGATAAACAAGGAGATTCCGGTACGATTCCTGAGGCAGCCCGGCGTAATGCCGATGCAGGTGTCCTCCAATTTCCTTTAGCTTTTGCAGCGCCTGATAACACAATTTGTAAAAATGTACCGAAGCCTTCTCTCCAAAAGTATGGATAAACGAAGTCAGTATTTTATCACTTGTGTATTGAAGCAAGCCCGTATTGACCATGCTGCTGCCGCTGGCAACCGCATTCTTTTCAACCAGTATCGTATTCAATACTTGTAAAGTGAGCAGATAGGCGCAAAGAGCACCTCCAATCCCGCCTCCGATAATTAAGCAATCGCAATGTATATTTCCATCTAAAGCCGGGTATTTAGGAATGTCCTCCATGTATTCAGGCCATAAATAGGTTCCAGCGTGGAGCTTCATAGGGTATTCCTCCCTCAATAGCTTTGATATTAATATAACCACAGGGCAGGCGAATCAATAATAAAAACAGGTTTTAAGGTTAAACTATGTCCGAAAAATCATTTTCAGGAGGTAGTACATCATGAACTACATGCAAATGCAGCCGCTCTCCAGTAAAGAATTGAACTACATTGCAGATTCTATTGCCAATGAGGAAGCATTGATCAAGCTGTGCACCGCTGCGGCTTCAGTCTGCACGAATGAACAAATCGGACAAGAGATTCAGAGTCATATCCAGTGTCACGAGGATCACATGAAAAAGCTGGTTGATTGCTTGCAGCAGCATCAGCCGTTAGCCTCAGCAACAACCCACTAATTTTGCAGACATAGTAACTTGAATCTCAATCATCTTAATTAGGAGGAAGCAACAATATGAATCCAATGCACAGCGGAAATGAGTCACTGAATCAGGATGATTTTCTAAAAGTAATATTGGCTGACCTGCGCCGAACTGTACGGGAATACACAACAGCTACTACAGAATCTTCATGTTCTTCAGTTAGACAGATGTTTACGGAGCTGACTAACAGCACGCTGCGTGCTCAGGGGGATTTATACAACCTGATGTCACAGAATCAAATTTACGCAGCACCTGAAAAAGCAACACGGCAGGAAGTAGACAAAAAATTGCAGGAGGCGAAGCAAGCTCATCAACAAATTCTTGATTATGTACAGCAGCACGCCTCTGCGTCCAATTACATTCCTTCAATGTCTTCTCAATCCAGCATGCAAAATCAAAGATTTACCTAATCCAAATCAGGATTCTTGAAGGATATCTTAAGTGAAATAAAAGACAACCGTTCGTTCCACGAAATCTTTAGCGTGATCGAACGGTTTTTCTTTGCAGGATTCTTAAATTCATGTAATATTAGTATTAAATTTAGATTCCGGGACTTGGTTTTTGGGGCAAGTCAAACGGAACAGCGCTGGAGGATAGAATATGAAACCACTTAGCGAACTGAAGCTGAAAGTGCTGGATCTCTTGAAGGAGGATGCCAGAAGGGACCCTGATTTGCTGGCGACCTTGCTGGGAGTAACGGCGGCGGAGGTGGCCGAAGCGATTAGTGAGCTTGAAGAAGATCACGTCATCGTGAAATACGCGACCGTTATTAATTCAAGCAAGCTGGATGATGAGAAGGTAACAGCGCTTATTGAAGTGCAGATCACACCGGAACGTGGAAGAGGCTTTGAGGCGATCGCAGAAAGGATCTATCTGTTTCCTCAGGTTATGTCTGTCTATCTCATGTCAGGCGCCTATGATCTGCTTGTTGAAGTAGAGGGGCGTAATTTAAAAGAGGTTGCGGGCTTTGTTTCAGATAAATTGTCTCCGCTGGAATCTGTGTTATCAACCAAAACGCACTTTATTCTTAAGAAATACAAGCAGGATGGCATCATATTTGAGGATCCCGAAGAAGATCGCCGCCTGTTGATATCTCCGTAAAGGAAGTAATATTATGATCGTAAATTCAAAGCAGAAGGCTGAACAAACACAAAATGGCAAGTCAATGAATGATTATTTAGCGCCGCGAGTAAGAGAAATTCAGCCGTCTGGAATACGCCGTTTTTTTGATTTGGCTAGCGGGAATAAGGACATTATCACGCTTGGTGTGGGTGAGCCTGATTTCATAACCCCGTGGCATGTACGGGAAGCGTGCGTGTATTCCCTGGAGCGCGGCTATACAAGTTATACATCAAATGCGGGAACTCCGGAGCTTAGAGAAGCGATTGCAGAGTATTTGTATAACGGATTTGATGTAAAATACGATCCCAAGGATGAAATTCTAGTAACCGTGGGTGGTAGTGAAGCAATTGATCTGGCTCTCAGAGCACTTATAGAACCAGGTGATGAAATCTTGGTTCCTGTCCCTTGTTACATTTCATATACTCCGATCATTTCGATTGGCGGAGGCATACCTGTTGAGATCGAAACCTATGCAGAAGACAACTTTAAATTGCTGGCTGAGAATTTAAAGGCTAAAATAACGCCGAAATCTAAAGTGTTGGTTCTGAGCTATCCTAGTAATCCTACAGGCGGAACGATGAACTACGAGGATTGGCTGCCGATTGCTAAGCTTGTTGAAGAGCACGATTTGATCGTTATTTCAGATGAAATATATGCTGAGCTTACTTATGGAGATAAGCATGTCAGCTTCCCGTCGCTACCTGGAATGAAGGATCGTACGATTCTCGTAAGCGGATTTTCCAAAGCCTTCGCTATGACCGGCTGGAGAATGGGATATGCTTGCGGTCACCCTGAGCTTATATATGCCATGCTGAAAATTCACCAATATACTGTAATGTGTGCTCCAGCAATGGGGCAGGTCGCAGCACTTGAGGCGCTTAAAAACGGACTTGAAGACAAGGATCATATGGTTGAGTCATATAATCAACGCAGAAGATTGATTGTACAGGGTCTTAGAGATATTGGTCTGGATTGTCATGAACCTCAAGGTGCGTTTTATGCATTCCCAAGCATCAAATCAACAGGGTTGTCTTCAGAAGAGTTCGCAAAGGGATTATTGCTTGAAGCCAAAGTAGCGGCAGTACCGGGTAATGTGTTTGGAGCAGGTGGCGAAGGCTACTTGCGCTGCTCTTATGCTACATCGGTGAGTCAGCTGAACGAAGCGCTGCATCGTATGGGACAATTTATTCATAAATTGAAACAAGGTTAATCGATAGTTCGATCTTACCGGGAAATTGGCTTCATTTAACAATTCTTTCATTTTTTAATTGATCATTGTTCAATAGACATGGTATAATTTTACTTTGGAAGAGGGTTAAAGTTTCTCAGGGAGGGATTACTGTTGGGTTGTGGTGGATATGAATTATCACTTGAACGTTCCAGGTTTATGATCGCGGAGGACAATGAACTCAATCAATGGACAAACGAAGCGAGCCATAAGACTTCACCACAAGCTGCAACCTTGGAGGAAGAAATTCGCTTGCTTCGGAGTAAGATGGAATTGTTATTCCAGCAGGAGAAATCCTTTACATCAGACATTGTTATTGAGATCAGCAGATTGCTTGATTTGAAAATTAACGAGTTTATGATGAATTATAAACATTATAAGAAGAAGTAGCCGTGCAAGTAAATAAAACCAAGGAGATCCTAGCGGGTCTCCTTTCTTTCATTTTGTGTTATATTGGAACATAGCGAATGAGTATCGGAGGAATGTATGGATGAAGATTTACACACGTACCGGTGATCAAGGGCAAACCTCAGTAATCGGTGGAAGAGTTAACAAGGACGATGACCGTGTGGAAGCATACGGCACGATAGATGAATTGAACAGCTTTGTAGGGCTTGCTGTAAGCAAGGCTGACCCGGAGATTTTTGGCGATTTAAAAGAAGATCTACTGCAAATCCAACAGGAGCTGTTCGACTGTGGTTCCGATTTGGCTTATAAGCGACTCAAGGAAGATCGCTTCAAGGTCCACCCGGACATGATTGAGCGTCTAGAATCTTGGATTGATCGATATGAAGCCCAGAATCCGGCTTTGGAGAAGTTTATTTTGCCGGGCGGTACGGAGCTGTCCTCTACACTGCATATTTGCCGGACTATTTGCCGCCGTGCGGAGCGTCGTGCGGTTACATTGAGTCATAGTTCAGAAATTAACTATGAGGCTGTGAAGTACCTGAACCGTCTTTCCGATTTCTTTTTTTCAGTAGCGCGTACCGCTAATGTGCGTGTACAATTCCCCGAAGTAGAATATGAGCGAAGCGCGAAGGTGTTCCGTAACAGATCATGACAGCCTATTATGAACCAATTACCTTTCATGTTACTGAAGAGGAAGATGGCTGGCTGCTTAAGACAGTACTCCAGCGCAAGCTTGGCGTATCCCGCAAGCTGCTATCTCGTATTAAGCTGACGGAACGCGGAGTCATGCTAAACGGAGAGAGAGTCTACATCAGCGAAAAGGTGAAGAACGGGGATCTCGTAGCTATTTCATTAGAGCAGGAATCGTCGGATGATATTTTGCCGCAGCCTATTTCGTTTGAAATTCTGCATGAGGATGCAGCGCTGCTTATTGTGAATAAGGCTCCGGGTATTATCGTTCATCCGACTCACGGGCATTATACAGAAACATTAGCTAATGGTGTTGTACACTATTGGAAGGAAAAAGGGGAAGCATTTCGGTTTAGACCGGTGCATCGTCTCGATCAGGAGACGAGCGGCGTTATCGCTATTGCGAAGAATGCATATATTCATCAACATATTTCAGGGCAATTAATAGCGGGTGAGGTATCGAAAAGGTATGTGGCTCTGGTTCATGGATGTCCGGATTTGCAGGACGGATCCATCGATGGGCCGATTGATCGTGATCCGGATGAGCCGCATCGACGTATTGTAACTGAAGCCGGATATCCGGCGTTAACCTTTTATAAGGTACGATGTTCAACAGAGCAAGCCTCGTTGGTAGAATTACGGCTGGGAACGGGTAGAACTCATCAAATTCGAGTTCATATGACATCGATAGGACACCCCCTTATCGGAGATAAAATGTATCAGGTCGAAGGAATCACCGATAGCAGTGAGTTGAACAGCTATATAACCAGACAATCGCTTCATGCCTATGAATTAGGCTTCAAGCATCCGCTTACCGGGAAGCATTTTACGTTTACAGCGCCTCTTCCGGAGGATATGAGGCTATTAATGTCAAAGCTTAACTTAGGAGGTATATAGATATGAGCGAGCTTATTGTATATCAATATCCGAAATGCGGAACCTGTCGGAATGCAGTGAAATGGCTGAACGGGCAGGGGCATACTCTTGATTTACGTGATATTAAAGAGGCTCCGCCAGCAGTGTCGGAGCTGTTGCAAATTGTAGATAACAGCGGACTGGAGCTAAAGAAATTTTTTAATACAAGTGGCGAGGTCTACAAAGAGCTGGGGCTTAAAGATAAATTACAAGAGCTCTCACGTCAGGAGCAGATCGAATTGTTATCGTCGAACGGTATGCTGATTAAGCGTCCGATCGTTACGGACGGCAGCAAAGTGACAGTTGGATATAAGGCTGAAGTGTATGAGCAGACGTGGGGAAATCAATAACCGACTTATTTGAAATAATCACAAAATTTCATGGGACTATTATTTTGGAGGGAGTCATAGAGCGTGAATGAAATGAAAAAAAGAATGTTAATTGTGGATGGAATGGCCTTGCTATTTAGAGCATTTTACGCCACCTCCTATTCAGGCTATATCCGCAAGACCAGCTCCGGATTGCCTACTAATGCCGTTTACGGTTTTATTCAATATTTTTTTGATGCAATAAATACCTTTAACCCTACGCATATCGTTTGCTGCTGGGATATGGGAGCCAGCACTTTCCGAAACGAGACTTATAGCCAATATAAACAAAATCGTTCTGAAGCTCCTCCTGAGCTTCAGCCGCAATTCGACCTGGTCAAAGAAGTAGTTGCAGAAATGGGCGTGCCCAACATTGGTATAGTCGGATATGAAGCGGACGATTGTATAGGCACTATATCCAATAAACTGCAGAAGGATTCTGAAGTGTTTATTCTAACAGGGGATCATGACATGCTTCAGTTGATCACTGAACAGGTTAAGGTAGTAATTATGAACAAGGGAAGATCTAATTATACGGTGTATGATTTGGAGACACTGTTTGCTGCTAAACAACTAACTCCGCTGCAAGTGATCGATCTAAAGGCATTTATGGGTGACACCGCTGATAATTATCCGGGCGTAAAAGGTATTGGTGAAAAAACGGCATTGAAGCTAATCAGTGAGTACCAATCTATTGAAGGCTGCCTTGAAAATTTGGATGAGCTTCCGAAAAGCGTCAGAAGTAAAATAGAAACCCATTTGGACATGCTTCATCTTTCGAGAGACTTAGCCCGTATCAGGCTTGATGTTCCTATCGAATGCGAGCTAGACCATTGTATTTGGAGTTTACAGCGTGAAGCAGCAGCCAAAAAATTTGATGAGCTGGAGTTTGGTGGGCTTGTTAAACTTTTCGATGTAAGTTAGTCAGAGTGTTAGAATAAACAGAGAGCTAGCCGTTGGTTAGCTCTTTTTGCATTTGGGAAGCTGTAGATAGAATCATGGACTGGTTTTCCATCACCCCTTCTTCCGTTTGTACATGTTCACAAAAATAGCAGCAGACGCTATTCGAAGTTGGCAGAGACCGATTCAATAGCGTCTGGATTTGTTTCATCGGGATTATTAAGCCAGCTGACCAATTAATCCGTAAAATAAGCGTCGCCTACAACCTGATATAGAAATGTACGCAGCTCTTCCGCTTCCTCTTCTTTTAGACTGAATATATGCTCCAAATAGCCATCCTCTTCGAGATCATCGGTTCCAAGTATGGCTGTTTTTCCGTTTTGCAAATCGGCTACGAGCTTCTTGCCGTAGAAACGGTTCGTATTGGTAACGGCAAGATCAAAGCGCTTTAGTGAATGTCCGATAAAGGTAACGAATCTTGTAGAGGTGCTCTCAGTGCTATCTGACAAGAAATCTAATTCATGATGGGGATTAGTCATTTACAGGCCTCCTCGAATACATGTCTATTGACCATTATATCTAAAAATCAAGTTAGTGGGTAAATGGGATAATGGATTGACAGATTTCCGAATAATGGTATTATTAGATATAACAGTATATGAATGGAGGAAGCACCTCTCTTGTGAATGAACAAGAGTGGTGCTTTTTTGCGTTGTATGGCCTATTCGTTGCTGATTGACCTAAGGAGGAAGCAGAATGCGAATTGTTTTTTTGAACAGTATGGAGAAGGATGAAATGGGTGAAATTACGGCAGGCGCGAAGGTATGGATCGGAGAGGAAGAAGGGCTGTGGAGAATGGGATGGAATGAATTAACTGCAGACGGTGAAGAGGAGACTTTATGGTATGAAGGAGGGTCCTGGTCTGAAATGCTTCATATATACCGTCATCGACTTGTCGGGAAGCTTGTTGAAGGCTATCGGCCAATCATTGAAGGGATTTGGGGGGAGAGGGAGCGATTATCCGGTCGAGGTATGGCATCACAGAAGCTGGTCTGCTACAGCGAGCACCATGAGAATGAATCACTTTATGCTGAGCTCAGCAGCTGGAGAAGGAAGAAGTCTTCTGTGCTTCACAGAGCACCTTACCTCATAGCAAGCAATCGACTGCTTCGGTTAATTAGTACTTTTTGCCCCAGAACGATGGAGGAGTTATTGGAGCTGCCTGGTGTAGGCTCCGGTAAAGCTGCTGAGTTCGGAGACGAAATATTGGAAATGACGAAGCATCGGGAGCGACCGGGGGATTTTCCGCTGGATTGGGTTGAGCATGAGGTAGATGATGATACCTTTCGAACCTGGTTATACCGACAGAAGGAAATAAAATACAAGCTTGAAATGGACAAGTTTACACTACGCCGGTGTGTACTGGAGTCTCTTGCTGAAGGAAGAAGCCTTGAAGGAATTTGTGACCGGGCAGGCATTGACCGGAAACAAGCCATTGAGCTTATGGAGCAGATGGAGAAAGAAGGTTATAGCTTTGAAGCTTTAATTCAGAGCGAGCTTATGGAGGTGCCAAAGGAAGAGCAGGATGAGATTTGGAAGGCATATGAGGAAATGGGAGATGCATTTTTGAAGCCGGTACTGCAGCGAGTGTACGATAAAGAAGCAGCCGAGGGGAAGAACCTGGATATACTCTACGAGCGTCTCCGTCTTCTTCGTATTTCATATCGGCGCTACGGAGGTAATGAAGCCACTCGTAAAGCAGTTTGATGTAGTGAGGCAGACTTGGTTATAACAAAAGTGCGCTGAATGGCGTGTTATTAAACAGCCTCCTTCAACGCACTTTTGCTTATATATTATATCCAGTCGCGCTTCCGGAACAAATAATACATTCCTGCGCCCAGCGCTGCCATTATGCCGATGACTACGTAATACCCGTACTTCCAATGGATTTCCGGCATATTATCAAAGTTCATTCCATAAATCCCTGTAATGAGAGTAAGCGGAATGAAAATAGTCGTAATCGCGGTAAACACGCGCATGATTTCATTCGCCCGATTGGCGATAGCGGATTGATAAGCTTCCCGTAGGTTGCCCATCAGCTCGCGGAACGTATCGAAGTTTTCAGAGATTTTTACGGCGTTCTCATATATATCGCTGAAATACTTTTGCAATTGATCATCGATCAGGCGCAGATCCTTTTTGTTAAGAATGTTTATAACCTCTTTTTGAGGTCCGAGAACCTTTTTCAGCCATAAAATTTCACTTCGCAGACCGATGATTTCACTTAAGTGCGAGCGTTTGGTATGCATCAGAATATCTTCTTCGAGCTTTTCGATTTTAACCTCGATTCTGTCGCCAACGGTAAAGTAATTGTCAACAACAAGGTCGATCAGGTAATAAAGGAACCGGTCAGGCTCGCTTACCTCCTGCTCCCACAAAATCGGTTTTACAGCACGGAGCTCATTAATTTTTTGTTTGGTTACGGTAATGATATAATGCCGGCCTAAGAAAATGTTAAGCGAGCGCAGGAAAATTTCCTCATCATCGTAACGAATGCTGTTCACAACTATAAAGTAATGGTTGTCGTACGTTTCAATCTTGGGACGTTGTTCTTCCTCTGAAAGACAGTCTTCTACTGCAAGATCATGCAGTGAGAAGAGCGGCTGCAATAATACGAGATCCTCCACATCGGCATCAATCCAATAAAATCCTTCTTCAGGTGCTGTTGTTGTGGTCTCTACGTCTTCAACTGGAGTAAAAACGCCGGCTGTTACATGACGGATTTTCATTCAGTTCACTCCCTTTTTGCTCCAATAATGGAGGGTATGCTCTTTTGAATGGAGCATAGGAAGGGATCAGCCTAACGTCAGTACAGCAGCGGGGAAAACGTCCATAATCGTTATAATAAGAGCACCCATCCGGACAAGAAGGGCCGCGAGCTGCCTGCAGAGCGCTTGCTGATCGATTTCCTATGCAATTGTAGTTGGCTTCTACTCGGACTCGGGTCGCCTTCCATCTCGGATTCACCTCTTTTATCAAATAATTAAATAAGAACGGTTTTAAACACTTGTCTAGTATAACGCTGTGCTATGAAATGTTTCAAGCCAAAATGTTGCTTTTAAAAAGCTGGGATACAGCTTGTGAAACTGCATAAAACATGTATAATAGAAATTAACATTTTAATTATTTAAAGTGTGACAATTGAATATCAAATACGATTTTCTTATCAAGAGTAGGTGGAGGGACTAGCCC
>RCUU01001075.1_pt1 | contig 13728 bp, 11 predicted proteins | sample 2166211 | NCBI WGS metagenome assembly RCUU01 (sample SAMN09932620, study PRJNA488358) | compost metagenome | feature: garden; material: soil; isolation source: compost soil in phenylacetic acid-enriched culture | place: Germany: Experimental Botanical Garden Goettingen | collected 2016-01-27
TTCCAGGTCAGCACATAAGCGAGTGTGAAACCGAGCAAATTGGTCAGCACCAGACCGAATAAGGTGAACTTGGCCGTGAACCAGAACGAATTCAGAAAGGAAGGGTCCTTGGTGAAAATATGGATATAGTTGCGCAGCCCGGTCCACGACGCATGCCGCGAGATTCCATTCCAGCTGGTGAACGAATAGTAGAGCCCCAAAAAGAACGGAATCAGCACAATCACAAAGAAAAACAGGGAAGTTGGCCCGACAAAAATAAACTGCTGCATCAGGCGTGATCTTCTTTTAAGGTCCATCGTTACTCACCCCTCTGTGTAAAGTAAATATTTCATTAAATAACCGGACGTTAGTTAACCGAAACAAAAAAATCTAGAATTTACCATATTTTGCTCCCAGGAATGGCGGGGCCGGCATTAATTATGGATAAGCTGAATGGTTGAATGGAGCAGGTACGTATGGCGTGGAAATAAGTATGCTCATGTTCACAATATCAAGCTACGGTAATGTCATTGACGCCAGTGAACTGCGGGCACTATAATCTAAAAAAACGGACGAAGAACGTCCCGTATCCCATGGTTTTTTGGGGTGCGGGATTTTTTTGTGCCAAGGAGGAAGGTTGAGATGGGATTTGCCGAAGAGCACCATAAATGGCTGGAGTATCATAAGAACCGGAGAAGCGGAGAACGTCTGGACCGGCTGGAGCGCGGACATCGGCATGGAGAGCAGATGTTTGTGGAGCGGGTGTGGTGGCCGATCTTTGGGCAAATGGATGATCTGCACCCGGAGTATGAGGTCGTTGATTGGCGTGGCCGGCCTTATTTTGTGGATTTTGTCTGGAAACCGGGACAGGTGAAGTTTGCTTTTGAGATCAAAGGGTATGGGCCTCATGTGCAAAATACGGACCGTACCCGCTACCGGCAGGAGTTAAATAGAGAAACTTATCTGCAAATTGCCGGGTATCGTGTAGTCGCGGTTCCCTATGATGATCTGGAGTCGGGGCCGGAGCTGACCATTTCACTATTCAAATCCTTGCTCGCTCCATGTATGTTGAAGAATGCAGAGGGGGAGGGCCGTCAGTATACAAGGATGGAGAATGACATACTGCGGTTAGCGGCACGTTGGAACGGGTTCATCCGGCCTGTTGATCTGGTAAACGAGCTTGGAGTGAATCCGCGTACCGTCAGAAAACAGATGAACTCTTTATGTGAAAAAGGGAAATTCAGACCGGTTCCTGCCCCTGGCAGCAATCGAGTCTGCCGATATGAATATATTCATTCTTTTATGGATAATGAGTTATGGTAGGCTGCGGAGCCAAATGAGAGGTAGAAATACCCTTGATTCCACCGGAAACGGGCTTTGGAGTGAAATGAGAGGTAGAAATACCTCTAATCTGGCCGCAAACGGCCTGCGGGGATTTTGCCGCAAACCGCGCTCTCATCGCAGGCTTGACAGCCTTTTCATCGTGCGGGTATGGTAGACTGGTCAGAATACAAGGAGGTTATGATGCATGTCAGGATGGCTGGGCAATCATTTTATTACGCAGATTGGGATTCTGGTGAATGACATTGAGAAGGTTAGCAGGGCGTATGCGGACTTTTTTGGACTGGACAAGCCGGAAATTGTCGTGACCGATACGGCAGATATTGCCCAGACCCGGTATAACGGCGGGACGACGGAGGCGCGGGCGAAGCTCGCTTTTTTCGATATGGGTTCCCTGCAGCTGGAACTGATTGAACCGGATCATCAGCCGAGCACATGGCGCGATTATCTGAATGAGCATGGAGAAGGGCCGCATCATATTGCTTTTGTCGTCGAAGGGATGAAGGAAAAGATTATGCTGCTCGAAGGCAAGGGATTCCCGCTCCAGCAGAAGGGGGAGTATACCGGAGGGCGTTATGCTTACATGGATACGTTCAAGGAATTAAAGGTGCTGGTGGAGTTGCTGGAAAACGACAAGAAATAGTCGGATTATAGATAGGAGGATTGTCTGTGAATATTCTAATTACCGGTGCCGGGCGGGGGCTGGGTGCTGAATTGGCTGCTGAAGCGTTGGAACGTGGGCATGGTGTCATCGCCGGAGTCCGCCATCCTAAGCAGGAACAGGGAGCATTGGCTCAACTTGCGGCAATCTATGGAGACAAGCTGACCATTGCCGAACTTGATGTAACAGACGAAGAGGGAATAGCCGCGCTGGCTGCAAATCTGCAGTCCCAAGGCCGGGCGCTTGGTGCGATTATTAACAACGCGGCGGTCCTGACCGCCCGTGACACCCAGATTGAAGCGCTGGACCTGCAGGATATGCTGACTACGATGGATATTAATTTGTACGGCCCGATGCGGGTGGTGAAGCATTTTCTGCCGCTCCTCACGGAACCCGGGCTGTCGATCATCAACATCTCGTCCGAAGCAGGCAGCATCTCGAATGCGTATCCCGGCGACTATCCCTATGCCATTTCCAAAACAGCGCTCAATATGTTCTCACAGCAGTTGCATGTATATATGCAGGAACGCGGCATACAAGTGCTCAGCGTGCATCCCGGCTGGATGCATACGGACATGGGCGGGGAAGAGGCACCGACGGACCCGCGCAGCAGCGCCGAGGGCATTATCAGCCTGATTGAGCAGCGCACTGCTCCGCAAGGCCGGTTTAGGTTCGTGGATTACACAGGTAAGGACATGGATATTTAGGCTGGAGGGGCTTCTCTTTTTTTTGAAATTCCCATTTAGTAATTACAAAAAGTTGCTAGTTTACCCATGGAGGCTGAAACCGCTTACCTTTATAATGTGCCTGAAAGCACGAAATAAAGAATGCCAAGGGAGATATTTCAATGATACCGAATCGTACTTTGGATACGCCGGGGGCCGGAGCACCGGGAAGTCTGCTGGAAGTGGAGCCGCCGGAGTCCGCGTCTGGCAAGGAATTCACACTTGTGAAGCACGGGAAGGCGGCCAAGATTTACTTAGATCCCAAGGGGGCGGATTATGACGGATTGTGCCGGGTGGCTAAGTCCTTTGCCGCAGATATAGATCTGGTGACCGGAACAAAGCCTGCGATCTGTACCCAAACCGGAGAACTGGATGGAAAGGTGGTCATCGCCGGATCTATCGGCAGTAATGAGCTTATTGACCGGCTGATTGCCGGGGGAAGCCTGGACGTATCCGCCATTCAAGGCAAGCGGGAATGCTACCGGACCCAGGTGGTTGAACGGCCTGTTCCAGGGGTGGAGCAGGCGCTTGTGATTACAGGCAGCGATAAACGGGGCACGATCTACGGCATCTATTCGATTTCCGAAAGGATCGGAGTCAGTCCCTGGGTATATTGGGCGGATGTTGTCCCGGAGAAAAAGCCGCTGCTGGCCCTTTCTGCAAGCGTGCTGAATACCACCTCCAAAGAGCCATCCGTAAAATACAGAGGCATCTTTCTGAATGACGACTGGCCGTCACTGGGCTCTTGGGTGACCCAGGCGTTCGGGGATTTCAATGAAGAGTTTTATGACAAGGTTTTTGAGCTGATCCTCCGGTTGAAGGGGAATTATCTGTGGCCTGCGATGTGGAGCGCCGAATTCAGCCTGAACGGCAAAAGCAGCCCGATTGCCAATGCGAAGCATGCTGAAGAGTACGGCATTATCATGGGAACCTCCCATCATGAACCTTTGTTCCGGGCGGGCAGCGAATGGCAGAAGGTGTACAAGCAGTACGGCACAAGCAACCTGTGGGATTTTGCCCGGAATAAAGAGGCCATCACCGCGTTCTGGGAAGACGGGATCAAGCGCAATAAGAATTTCCACAATCTGATCACCCTCGGCATGCGGGGTGAGGAGGATTCGGCGCTGGGGGGCTCCGACCGGGATAATATTGAGCTGCTTAAGGACATCATCCTGACGCAGAAAGCTTTGCTGAAGCAATACCAACTGGAGCATGCGCCGCAAATCCTGGCCGTCTATAAGGAAGTCGAGAAATATTGGTATGGCACTCCAGAGGTGGAGGGCCTGAAAGACTGGGAGGTCCTGAATGACGTCACCATTCTGCTAGCGGACGACAACTTCGGCAATCTCCGCAAAATCCCGGCCGTACACGAGCAGCGCCGCAGCGCAGGCTGGGGGATGTATTACCATTTTGACTATCATGGCGGTCCGCATTCCTATGAATGGGTGAACACCACTCCGCTTGAGAAGGTTTGGGAGCAGATGTCCATGGCCTTCGATTACGGCATCCGTGAAGTATGGATCGTCAATGTCGGGGATTTGAAGCCGATGGAGCTGCCGGTGTCCTACTTTCTGGATTTGGCCTATGACTTTGAGGCATGGGGCACGGAGGCGGTCAACCGGACCGGAGAATATACCAAGCGGTGGGTGGAGCAGCAGTTCGGCCATACCCTGGAGCCAAGCACCGTTCAAGGAATCGCGCAGATATTATCCGGTTACACACGGATGAACGGACGGCGCAAACCGGAAATCATCCGTCCTTCCACCTTCAGCCCCCTTCATTACCATGAGGCGCAGCGGGTCCTGAGGCAGGCGATAGAGCTTGAGCAAGCAGCCGATACATCTGACGCGTTGATCCCCGAACCGTACAAGGATGCCTATTATCAGCTCGTCTACTATCCTGCAGCAGCGTCGGCCAATGTGGTCAAAATGAACATTTTTGCGGGATTAAGCAGTCTTTATGCAGAACGGGGTGGTGCACTTGCCAACACTTATGCCAACCTGGCAAAAGAGGCGATTGAGAGGGATAAGCATCTGCAGCAGGTCTATAATACCGGAATCTCCGGAGGCAAATGGCAGGGCATGATGAGTTCGGCTCATGTAGGATATGTCAACTGGGATGCCGAAGGGTGGAAGTATCCGGAGGTAAGCACGTTAACCCCTGTTCAGGGCCCGCTGATGATTGTTGATGTGGAAGGTACGGAGCAAGGGTATGTATCAGGTACGGCCAGCCTCCCGGCATTTACCAATCTGCTGAAAGAAACCTATGACATTACCATCAGCAACGGCGGAGCAGAGGGTTTTGAATATTACGCAGAGAGCAGTGCGGATTGGATTAAGCTTGAGAAAAGCGAAGGGCGGATTGACACAGGGGAGACACTTAGGGTGTGTGTGGACTGGGACAAAGTACATGGGGCAGTTGCCGGGGAAATTACCCTCTCAGGTGCCGGAGGAATCGTGAAGGTGAAGGCAGCCATTGACTGGACGGATCTGCAAAATGTGCCGCCGAAGACGTTCATTGAAGCCCATCAGGTCATATCCATAGAGGCGGAGCATGCTATAAGCCGGGTATCGAAATCAGGAGTAGAGTGGAGAATTATCGGGAACTACGGGCGCTCTTTATCCTCGGTAAAAATGTTCCCGGACGGGATCTCTTTTGCCGGGCCGGAGCAGGCGCCTTATCTGGAATACCGGATTCTCGTGCGTGAAGATGGGGAATACACCCTGACCGCCTATATTGCCCCGACGAATAACCTCTCACCGGCCAGCGGATTGAAATATGCTGCAGGTCTGGACAATGAACCCCCGGTGGTTGCGGATGCCCTGCCGATGGGCTATGAGGGCGGCAATCATGATCATGAACCGTGGTGCCGAGCCGTAATGGATAATATCCATACCTCTGTCACTTCTCATATGCTGGCCAAAGGGCTGCATACCCTCCGATTCTACGGGCTGGATGCCGGACTGGTTCTGCAAAAGCTGGTAGTGTCCGCTGCTCCGCTGCCCTATTCGTACCTGGGTCCTGAAGAGAGCTTTTATACGGGTCAGACCGGACATTAAGAGGGCTGGGCAGCCTTAGGCGGAGAAGGATAACTTTTTTAGCCGAGGGGCCCTCCGTTATTTCAAGGCAGATGACGGGGGATAGCCCTTTATCGTTTTGAATACATTGCTGAAATAGGCCACGTCATGATACCCGCAATGCTCCGCGACTTCCGACACATTGAAACCGCCTGCCGACAAAATCATCTCGGCGTTGTTCACCCGCACTTTGTTCAGGAATTCCTTGCAGGCCAGGCCGGTGTTCTGCTTGAACAGCTTGCCCAGGTATACGGGATTCAGACCGACCCAAGCGGCCAGGTCCGCAATCGTCACGTTCTCCGAATAATGATCCATGATATAGGCCATCACTTTATGGACTCTCGGGTCAATCAGCGGTGCCTCCTGGTGATGGGCGATGCTAAGCAGCCGGTACACAATCAACTGGAAAATAGCCCGGGCCTTCATCCGGTAGAACGGCTGCTTGCCCATCCATACATGCGAGAAATCCCGGATATCCTTCAGGATCTCTTTGGTCCTCCAGTTCCTCGTTACCGTTCCAAAAGGCAGCCGGACATGGTTCTCCGCTCCCTCCCAGAAAAAATTAAACGCATAGGAATGCATTGGAGACGCTTTGCAGGTCCGGGCTTCCCGGATGCTCCCGGAAGGCGCGTAGAGCATGTCGCCCGCTTCTACCGTAAACTTCTGGCCGTTAATATAATAATCCGCCTGGCCTTCAAGGATGAATGTAAGATCATGGAAATCGATTTGGCTTCTCGCAATCTCCCAGTCCGGAAAGCATTTGCGGTCAACGAACAGAAAGACATTCGGAATAAGGTTCTCATATTGGCTAGTATCCATGGCAGCGCTTCCTCCCCCGTAGATCATCATAGCATCATGGATTGGAATGTTAAATGCCTGGCCGATAATGAAAAATAAAAGGTGTGGGAAGCCTATGGACGGTGAGCATTCACAATCCCAGACAGGTGAGGACTGAATTGATTTGGACAAAGCTTCCGGCAATGCAAAAGGCGACAAAAAACTGAAATGGTGGCAGCTAAGCCTGCTGGGCATTGCCGGTACCATTGGTACCGGTTACTTTCTGGGGTCGGGCCTTGCGATTTCCATCGGAGGACCTGCGGTTTTGCTGGCGTACATTCTTGCCGCTGCCGGTACTTATATAGTATTTGATGCCTTATCGAGGATGACGGCGGATCATCCGGAGCAGGGATCTTTCCGTTCCTATGCCAAAAAAGCCTTCGGAAGCTGGGCGGGCTTTGCCAGCGGCTGGGTGTACTGGTTCTCGGAGCTTCTGATCATGGGAAGCCAGCTGACTGCCTTGTCCATTTTTGCCCGGTTCTGGTTTCCGGCTGTGCCCATGTGGATCTTCGCAGCAGGCTTTGGCTTGCTGGGGCTCACGATTGTATTCTTCGGCAATAAAGGATTTGACCGTGTCGAAAATGTGCTGGCGGTCATCAAGATAGCTGCCATACTAATGTTTATGGTTCTGGCAGCGGCTTTGCTGGCGGGATGGATCGGGGGCGGCAAATATACACCTAAACTTCCGCTTACGTATCCGGCCTTGTTCCCAGCCGGTGGCATAGGCCTGTGGTCGGCATTTCTGTTTGCCTTCTATGCGTATGGCGGCATTGAAGTGCTGGGAATCATGTCTTACCGGCTGAACAAACCGGAGGAGGCGCCCAAGGCAGGAAAAGTGATGCTGCTGACGCTGACTGCCGTATATGTCGTCTCTATCGCCCTGGCAGTGACCATGGTGCCATTAAGTGCTTTTAATCCTAAAGAAAGCCCGTTTGTGCTCGCGCTCAGCAGTGATCATCTGGCCTTTGTGCCCCATTTGTTCAACGGCGTGCTGATCATCGCCGGATTCTCAACGATGACCGCTTCGCTCTACGCCGTGACTTCGATGATGCTTACCCTGGCCCAGGAAGGCGATGCGCCCCGGCTGTTCTCCAAGAAGCTGAAGGAAAAATATCCACTGTATGCACTGTGCCTGATTTCCGTCGGGTTAATTGCCGCGATAGTAATGTCTCTGCTGCTTCCGGGGAAGGTCTATGAGTACATCACTACAGCTGCCGGATTAATGCTCTTATACAACTGGGCTTTTATTCTGCTGTCATCCGGGAAGCTGCTCAAGCCTGCCAAATTAAGCGGGTTCAAACGCTGGACAGGTCTGGTGCTTATTGCTGCGGCAGTTGCCGGGTCTCTTTTCCATAAGATCAGCCGGCCAGGCTTCTATATCAGTCTGTTGCTGATCGCTCTGATTGGTGCAAGTGATCTCATCGTACACAAGGTGCGCAAGAAGGGAAACACCTCTTCATCCGGAGACAGCTCTTCAGAGGAACAGGAAAATCAGCTCCAGAGGCTGGCAGGAGGCCCGCAGTTCAAGATTAAAGGCATCCGCATGCGTATGCGCAAAAGCAGGCTCTAATGGAAAAACAGCAGCCGCATGGCTTGTACCCCAAAATAAAATCCAAAGACGACCAGCGAGAGTCCGGACAGCACCGAGATGGTCTTAAGCACCCGGTCAGTCAGCAATTTGCGGAAGAAGCTTGAGGCTGCCGCCATGCAGACATCCCAGAGCAGGATTCCCAATACAATAGCCCCGCTGTAAATCAGCAACTGCTGCAAAGGATACTCGTTGGCGGCTTTTGCCAGGACGGAGCCGTAAATACCCAGCCAGAACAGGATGGACAGCGGATTGAATAGAGACATCAGAAAGCCGGCCAGAAATGACTTGGCGAGGGAGGCTTCACTGCCTCTCATTTCCGAAGCCGCGAGCGTGCCAGCGCTTTTGATGCTCTCCACACCTGTGTACACCAGCACAAAAAAACCAAACAGCCATAAAAAGGCCCGGACGAAAGGAGCATCCAGCAAATGGATGACTCCAAAATAAACCAGAAGCATATAAATGATATCGGCGCTGATGGCTCCAAGCCCCAAAATCCAGGCATGCAGAAAGCCGCCCCGGATACCCTTGTCCAATTGTGCGGCGTTGATAGGGCCAATCGGAGCCGAAAGCGACAGCCCCAGAAAGATATAGCCTATGAATACATGAATAGTGCCCGCCCTCCTTTTACCATTCTGTAGTTAGCTTATTCTCGCAGGAAAGGTTATAGGACAACAAAAATAAAAGCTCTCCGGGACATTTTACCTAATGGCTTAGGGTGCATAAATCGTCCAGAAGAAACCACAATATCAACATGTGATTAATGACAAAGGTGGTTCTACCATGAAGGGAAAGAAAGGGGCTCTGGCTGCACTTGCTTCCATCCCGCTGATCATGACACTGGGCAATTCCATGCTGTTGCCTATTTTGCCGCAAATCTCGAAAGAGCTTGGGATCAGCGCTTTTCAGGTCAGTATGATTATCACCGTGTACGGACTAATTGCGATTTTGATGATTCCAATTGCGGGGTACTTATCCGACCGTTTTGGGCGGAAAAAGGTTATTCTGCCAAGCTTGATTATTGCCGCAGTAGGCGGAGCAGGATGTGTTGCTGCAGCTTGGTTTATGGATGGTGTCAGCGCTTACTGGGTTATACTGGCCGGGCGCTTCATTCAGGGGATCGGGGCTGCCGGCGCCTTCCCGATTGTCATTCCTTTTATCGGGGATTTGTTCAAGGATGAGAAGGAGGTCAGCAAAGGACTGGGTGTCGTGGAAACCTCCAATACCTTTGGCAAGGTGCTTAGCCCCATTTTGGGCGCTTATTTGGGCACGCTGCTGTGGTATGCCCCTTTTATTGCCATCCCGATTCTATGTCTGATCTCATTTGTGCTGGTTGTGCTGCTGGTCAAGAAACCAGAGGCTGACGAACAGCCGGAGAAAAAGGCCTTGCGCCAGTTTTTAAAAGAAATCAAGGAGATTTTGCATGAAAAGGGCCGCTGGCTTTATGCCATTTTTACGATTGGCGGGATTTGTATGTTTGTTACCTTCGGCGTTTTGTTTTATTTATCGGAAACCCTGGAAGCGAAATATAATCTACACGGCTCCTCCAAAGGTTTCGTTCTGGCGATACCGCTGGCTTTGCTGTGTCTGGCCTCTTATGGCAGCGGCAAAATCATTGGACAAAACAAGGCTCTTATGAAATGGCTGGGCTTCGGAGGGATGGTGTTATTGACTGCCGCCATGGTCATCACCGGCTTCAATGATAATATTTATTTCATGGTCGGTTTTCTGAGTCTAAGCGGAATCGGGATTGGCGTGGCCTTGCCCTGCATGGATGCGTTGATTACGGAAAGCATTGAGAAGGAGAACCGGGGGACTATTACCTCTTTATACAGCAGTATGCGGTTTATTGGGGTGGCACTGGGTCCGCCCGTTGTTTCCCTTTTAATGAACAGAGGGCACTGGGTGCTGTTCGGGACCATGGCGGCTACCGGTACAGTGGGGGGGCTGTTGACGCTGTTTGCAGTAAAGCCGAGCGAAGGCGGGAACGAGGAAAAACACCCATTTCAGCCTGGAAAAGCAAAAAGCAACCTATTGCAGCGGCAGCGCGCACGGTGAAATGATGAAGAGCACGGGACTGGCTTCGATCCAGAGAACCTGCAGGATCATTACCGTAACCGCCGTATGCATTACGGGTTTACTCTGGCCTCCGCACTTGAGGAGCCAGCCTGAATCTGGCCTTGCGATTCTTGCTGTCCAGAAGGCGGCAGGCAACCCCAAAGCCTGCTTTGGCGCAGGAGAAGGATATAATCTCATTATGGTGCAGCTGGAATCGGTCCAGAATTTCGTGCTGAACCAAATGGTCCAGGGACAGCCGCTGACGCCTGTTCTGAACAAGCTGGCGTCGGAAAGCCTATATTTCCCTTATCTATTTCAGCAAATAGGCCGTGGAAATACTTCCGATGCCGAGTTTACAGCCAATACCTCCATTTACCCGGTGGGGGGGAATCCCATGTCATCCAAATACGGAAACCGGAAGTTGCCCAGCCTGGCAAGATTGCTGCATAAGCGGGATTATATTGCCGTTACATTCCATGTGAATAATGCGAGCTTCTGGGACCGGAATCAGATGTATCCGGCATTGGGCTTCGACACCTACTATGACCGGCCTTATTTCCGCAAAGAGAAATTCAACCGTTTTGGGGCTTCTGATGAGGAATTGTACCGTGCAGGCTTCAATAAGCTGAATGCTTTGGCTAAACAGCACCAGAAGTTTTATGCCCAGTTTGTTACAGTCTCCAGCCATTCCCCTTTTACCATCCCGGATGGCGCCAAGCGGTTGAAGCTGAACGAAGCCTTAAATGGCAAGACGTTAGGGGATTATCTTACAGCAGTCAATTATGCCGACTATGCCCTTGGAACCTTCATCGGCCGGCTGAAACAAACGGGACTGTGGAATAACAGTGTGCTGGTGGTATACGGGGACCATTTTGGCCTCAGCAAGAAAAAGTATAATCCTCAAAAAATAAGCGATGCTCTGGGTATTCCCTACCATAAGCACATCAGCACCTTTAATGTGCCGCTGCTGATCCATCTGCCCGGTCAGGTCAGCGGGAGAATCATCGACCGGACCGGAGGACAGATCGATATTCTTCCGACCGTCGCCAATATTATGGGGTTGGATCTGAAGGATGAAGGGTTTACAGCTTTTGGGCAAGATCTGATGAATAAACGCCATAATCTTGTTGGCATTCGGTATTATCTGCCCACAGGCACATTTATTAATGATGAGGTTCTCTTTGTTCCCGGAAAGGAAGGATTTAAGGATGGGAAAGCAACCTCGATCAGAACCCTTAAGCGGGTCGGGGATATTACGCCCTATAAGTCAGACTATGACCAGATTGTTACACGGATGAAGCGGTCCGACAGCTATGTGGAGCATCTCCCCGAACGTCTGGAAGTGAACAAAAAAACGATACCCTGAGGAGAGAAATGCCCATGGATGATCCAACATTGATGCAAGCCATCCGGAAGCTGGCACAGCCTTTTGGCAGCGATGAATCGTATGACACTCTGATTGCTGAAGCCAAACACGCAAGCTATGTCCTGTTAGGAGAAGCTTCTCATGGGACCTCGGAGTTCTATAGCGTACGTGCGGAACTGACCCAACGGCTTATTGCCGAAGAAGGCTTCCGGTTCATTGCAGTAGAAGGGGACTGGCCATCCTGCTATACGTTGAACCGTTATGTCAAGGGGTACCGGGATGCAGCTCCCGATGCACAGGCAGCAATGGGCGGCTATACCCGCTGGCCAACCTGGATGTGGGCGAACCGTGAAATACTGGAGTTGGCAGAGTGGCTGCGGAGCTATAACGATGAACGCCCGGACGAAGAGAAGGTTGGCTTTTACGGGATAGATATGTACAGTCTCTGGGAATCGATGGACGAAATCCTCAAATATCTCTCATCCAAGGGGAGTCCGGATCTGACAAGGGCTAGGCACGCCTTTGAATGCTTCGAGCCCTTCAGCAGGGACGAGCAGTCGTATGGGATTTCGGCATCATTGTATGGGGAGGGCTGTGAGGAGGAAGCCATTGCGCTGTTAAGCAGACTTCAGGATAAATGGAAGGAGGTTCATCCGGCTGACCGGGAAAATGCATTAAGCGCGGAGCTCAACGCCATGACCGTGCAGGGTGCGGAAGCGTACTACCGGACGATGATCCGGCATGACTCTGATTCCTGGAACGTCCGGGACCGCCATATGGTTGCGGCTTTGGACAAGCTGATGGAATTCTATGGTGAGGGTGCAAGGGCAGTGGTATGGGAGCATAACACCCATATTGGCGATGCCCGGGCAACGGATATGGCGCAGGAGCAAATGATCAATGTGGGACAGCTGCTGCGTGAAAAGTATGGCAGGAGCGTCTATGCGGTGGGGTTCGGGACCTACCAGGGGACGGTCATTGCGGGAAGGGCATGGGGGGCAGCTCCAGAGAAAATGCAGGTGCCGCCAGCCATTAAAAACAGCTGGGAGGAACACCTGCACCGGGATGGAGCAGAGGATAAGCTGCTGTTGTTTGGTCAGGAAGAGACCGTGCTGGACCAGAAGGTTATCGGTCACCGGGCAATTGGTGTTGTCTACCACCCTGAAAGGGAGCGGGGCAATTACGTACCCTCCATACTGCCCAAGCGCTACGACGCTTTTATTTATCTGGATCACACTCACGCGTTGTCGCCGGTTGGGACGGGGCTGCGGGATGTATCTCCCCATGAAGAGAAGCTGAGCTTTCGTTAATTTTGACCAGAATTCTATAGCTGTAAGGAGCAAGCTCAAGCTGCAGCCCGCCTTCAGCAGCAATAGCCGGCCCGCCATTCAAGGCATCCTGAAAGGGAGCTTCAAGAGGAAGGTTCAGAGAGACAGGCTGCTCCGATGGATTGAGTGAAATGACGAGATGGTCATTCCCATCCACACGTTCATAGACGAAAGCACGCTCCTGGGGGTTTGCCCTCAAGATGCGGAAACGGCCGGTCTGCAAAGCAGGATACGCCTTGCGCAGCCGGATCAGCGACCTGTAGCTTTCGAACAGTTCACGGTTCTGGTGTTCTTCCTCCCATACCATACATTTGCGGCAATCCGGATCACCCTCACCCTCAAGACCGATCTCATCGCCGTAAAAGATGCAGGGAGTGCCTGTAAAAGTCAACAGGAAGGCCGCGGCGAGCTTCAGCTTTCTCGGGTCTCCATCCAACCGGGTGAGAATCCGCGGAGTATCATGGCTGGCAAGCAGATTGAACAATACTTCGTTGACTTGCTGCGGGTAACGCATCAAGAGATTGTCCAGCTGCTCTCCAAAACACTGGGCGTCCATGCTGCTGTTCTGGAGATATTCAATCAAACGGCCGGCAAGCGGATAATTCATGACGGAATCGAACTGGTCTCCGCGCAGCCAGCGCATGGAGTCGCTCCATACCTCACCAATAATAAAAGCCTCCGGATTTATTTCTTTGACAAGCTTGCGGAAATCCCTCCAGAAGGTATGGTCAATTTCGTTAGCCACATCCAGTCTCCAGCCGTCAATCC
>RCUU01001076.1_pt1 | contig 13676 bp, 8 predicted proteins | sample 2166211 | NCBI WGS metagenome assembly RCUU01 (sample SAMN09932620, study PRJNA488358) | compost metagenome | feature: garden; material: soil; isolation source: compost soil in phenylacetic acid-enriched culture | place: Germany: Experimental Botanical Garden Goettingen | collected 2016-01-27
TACTGGGGCAATTACTGGGGCGGCCCGATGTACAACGAAACCCGCAGCGTCGACTACAAGGTCGCGACCATCCAGGTCGACATGTTCGATGCGCACGACGGCAGATTGGTGTGGCGCGGGAGCGCCGAGCAGGTCATGCGCAATTACCCACCGACCCCGAGCGAACGCGCCACTGCCATCCAGGATACGGTCTCCAAGGCCCTGTCCAACTACCCGCCCCGCTAAGCCTCTCGACACTGTGCCGGTTGCCCCTTCAAGGCAACTGGCCATCGCTGTAACCAAACCTCGACTACACGGACCTGCAACGCAGGCGTTCGTACTCGGCTGCACCTTTTTGCCAAGCGGGGAGGCTTGCTTTCATGATCGCGTCTACCCTGACAGTAATACTTGTGTTCCAGCATAGAATCACTCAACGAATAGGGATGTTTTTTGCTTATGCAAAGTCTCGTCCTCCTGCTGTGGCTGGCACTATGTGCCGAACAGGATGTCCGCCAGCGACAGATCGCCAATGAACTGACCCTGGGCGGCGCAGCCTGCGCGCTCATCTACCTGTTCCTTACCGGCCATACCTGGCTCGGGGCCGACGCCACCGAGGGCGGCTGGGCGCTGGCCATCGTCATCCTGCTGTCGATGCCGGGCTATGTGTACGGCCAACTGGATGCCGGCGATGTAAAACTGTTGGGGGCCTTGGCCCTTGCCACTGATCGCATGCACATACTCGGCACCATTATTGGCGCCGGGTTGGTGACGGTGCTGTGGCTGATGAGCAGCAGCTGGCTGGTTGCCCATGTAAGTCAGCGGTTTAAAACCTATCTGCTGCAATTGAACGGCGATGCGTCAAAAAAACAGCCCTTCGCCCCCTTCCTCCTGGCCGGGTTTTTCGTTGCCCTGTTGTGGGTCAATTAACCTGCCCGTCAGGTGAGCTTTATGTACAGAGTTGAAAAGTACGTCTACTTTTAGCCCAGAAGTAAGGAACTGCCGCGTCCAATTCGCCCCCCGCCCGGACTCGGCCGGGTTGGCTTGCCAAGCAGGGAGTTGCGTGTGGATACCCCAGGCTCACCTTCAAAGTTGCTGATTGTTGATGACCAGGCCGTTGTCGTCGAAGAGCTGTGCGCGTTTCTGCAGGGTAACGGTTACTACTGCGTACCCTGCCATTCCAGCGAACAGGCCCTGGAGCAATTTCGAGATAACCAGGACATCGACCTTGTGCTCTGCGACCTGCACATGCCCGGGCTAGATGGCATCGAACTGGTACAGGCACTCAAGAAAATCGCCGGCAAACACCGCGTCTTCGAAGCCATCCTGCTCACTGGCCAAGCCAACAAGCAGGACGTGATCAAGGCCTTGCGCGAAGGCTTTGCCGACTACTATCAAAAGCCCATCGACCTCGATGAATTGCTCGAAGGCATCCAGCGCCAGGAGGCGGTGCTCGGCGAACGGCACCAGAGCTTCCGGGAACTGGGCGCTCTGAACCAGAAACTCCACGAGCTGGCCGAATCCATCGATGATCTTTACCAAGACCTGGACAAGGTGCGTCGACGCCCATCCGAGCCGGCCGCCCAGGAGCCGGTTGGCGGCGAAAGCGAAACAATGGCGGCAATCCTCAGCCAGCTTTCGCCTCGCCAGCTGGAAGTAGCGCGCCTGGTGGGCAAGGGCCAGACCAATTACCAGATTGCCTGTGAACTGGGCATTACCGAAAACACGGTAAAACTGTACGTGTCGCAAGTGCTGCGCCTGACCCATATGCACAACCGGACCCAATTGGCGCTGGCACTGACGCCCAACACACCAGGGCAACACCAGCGGCAGACTGCAAACTGAGCCAGGCGTGTGCAACGGGTCGGGCAATAGGGACCGAGCACCGCTACACATCCCGTAACAGCCCCGGCGCAGACAGCTATAATGGCAACCCATTATTGATTGGAGATTGCCATGCCCGCCCCTGCCGCCTGGTGGCTGTTATGCCTGCCCCTCATCGCAGGCGCCTTCCTGCCCCTGCAAGCGGGCATCAATGGCCAACTGGCCAAGCAAGTGTCAAGCGTTCTGGCAGCGGCGCTGATTTCCTTTGCCGTGGGTACGGTGGCCTTGGTGGCGTTGGTGCTACTGCAACGCGAGGTGCCTACGTTCAATGCCCTCAAAGGCCTGACCTGGTGGCATTGGAGCGGCGGACTGCTGGGCGCGTTTTTCATCACCACGGCGGCGTTCGCCGGGCCGCGCATTGGTGCCATGTTGTTCATGGCGCTGGTATTGGCCGGGCAGTTGACCATGGCGATGGCCCTCGACCATTTCGGTTGGGCCGGTTTTCGCGAAGCGCCGGCCAGCCTCGGCAAACTCACCGGACTGGTATTGATTTTCGGCGGTATCTGGTTGATCCGCCGCAGCTAGAGGCCTGTGCGATTAACGTCATTAGTCAATCGGTCACGGCGAACTCGACACGTGCCGTCTGCCCGCTTTCATCCAGCACACTAAGCTGATAACGCCCGACCTCGGCGAAACCGGTGGCCAGGCTGTCCTGGTTCAAGGTATCGCCCAGCGGCGCACCATTGAGGAACCACCAACGCCGACCGCTACCGCCCAGTGCCGACAGCTGCAAACGCAGCGGCTCCCGGCTGGCAGCCGGGCGCCGCAACTGGTCGCCATCACGCACACCAACAATGGACAGCGGCGTGGTCGCCGCGGGCACTTGCGGCGGGCAGGCCGGGGCGGTGGCCGGCAGCCGCCCTTCGCGCCGCTCACTGCGCGCAAGCCAGGGCTCCAGCGCCGCCGGCCACAAGGCTACCTCCCGGGCCGTGGCACCGGGGCAATGGCTATCGACACGTAGGCCTTGGGCATTGACCCAGATTTTTTCCAGCAAACCGACACTCAAGGGCTGGTCCTGCGCCAGCAGGGTCGGCGGCGTGGTGCCGTCCAGGGTCCAGGCGAAACGCTGGCGGCGGCAGTTCGGGTCGTGGCGGGGCATGGGCTGGCCCAGCGGCCAACAGATCGCCGCCACCCCGATATTCGCCGGTACCGATTGCACTGGGGCAACGATCCCACGCTGGCTGTCACGGTTGCTCAGCAGGTCATGTACCTGCAGCATCAGCGGCGCGGCCGAGGCCAGGCCGAACTGGCCCGGCACAGGGCTGCCATCGGGACGGCCGATCCAGATTCCGATCAGGTAACGCGGCCCGACACCGATCGACCAGGCATCACGAAAGCCGTAGCTGGTACCGGTCTTCCACGCCAGCACCGGGCGCTGCACCAGCTCCGCCGTGAGGTCCCGGCCCGGGCGGGCCTGGCCGCTGAGGATACGCCGCACGATCCAGGCCGCCCCCGGCGACAGCAGGCGCCGCTCGTAGAGTGGCTCCTGGGGCTGCAGGCGCAGGTTGGCACTCTTGCCGTCGCGGGCGAATGCACTGTAGCCGCTGACCAGGTCTTCGAGGCGGCTGCCAACTCCGCCAAGGATCACCGACAGGTTCGGCTCGGCCAGGTTGGGCAAGGTCAGGGGCACGCCACCGCTGCGCATCTGCGCGGCAAAGCGCTTGGGTCCGTAAGCTTCGAGCAATTGCACGGCGGGCAGGTTCAGTGACAGCGACAAGGCCGAACTGGCCGCGACCGCACCACTGAAACCCGCCGAGAAATTACCCGGCCGGTAGTCACCATAACGCCGAGGCACATCCTGCAGCAGAGACTCGGAATGGATCAGTCCGGCATCCAGGGCCATGCCGTAGAGAAAGGGCTTGAGAGTGGAGCCGGGTGAACGCATGGCGCTGATCATGTCGACCTGGCCGAATCGCCGCTCATCGCCAAAATCCACCGACCCCAGGTAAGCGCGCACCGCCATGTTCTGCGCTTCGACCACGATGATCGCCGCCGAGGTGCGCTCCGGCAGCTTGGCGCGCCAGCCCAGCAACAAGTCTTCGAGGCGTCGTTGCAAGGCGGCATCAATATGGGTGCGGATCAGTGGCGGGCTGTCGCGACGGTTGAGCCTGCGTGCGAGCAAGGGTGCCAGCGCCGGCTCGTGGCGGGGTGCGAGCATCAGCGGTTCCTGCATGGCTTCGCTCACTTGCTGCGCTGGCCACACCTGATAATGCGCCAGGCGCCGCAACACCTTGTCGCGCGCCGCTTGCGCCCGCTGCGGATGCCGATCGGGGCGCAAGCGGCTCGGCGCCTGTGGCAACACAGCAAGCAGTGCGGCTTCGGCCGGAGTCAATTGCAGGGGTGACTTGCCCAGGTACGCCCAGCTTGCCGCCGCGACGCCCTGCAACGTGCCGCCAAAGGGGGCGCGGTTGAGGTAGATTTCCAGGATCTGCTGCTTGGACAGGTGCCATTCCAGCTGCGCCGTGCGCCACAGTTGACGCAACTTGCCCCTCAAGGTGCGCGAATGCGGGTCGAGCAAGCGCGCCACTTGCATCGACAAGGTGCTGCCGCCGGAGAGCACGCGCCCGCCCGTGGCGTTTTGCCAGGCGGCGCGGCCCAGCGCCAGTGGGTTGACCCCGGCATGCTGATAGAACCAGCGGTCTTCGTATGTCAGCAAAGCCTGCAGGTAATAGGGCGATACCTGCTCCACACCGATGGGGTAGCGCCACACCCCATCGGTATCGGCAAAGCGCCATAACGGCGTGCCATCTTCGGCCAGCACCACCCGCGCCAGATCGTCGCCAGGCAACGGCAGTGGCCAGATTCGATCAGCCAGCCACAGCAGCGCAAGCAAACCCAGGAGTGCGCACACCGCGCCGGCCCAGGCTTTTTTCACGGGGCTGATATTCAACGGCAAAGCCCTTTATGCTTGGCCAGGGAATGTGTCGAAACCAGGATCACACAATGCATGTAGAAAGCTTTTTCGAATGGTTGGGCCAGGTGCTCGGCGCGGTGATTCGCTTTGTCGTCGAGGCCCTGAGCGGTTTGTTCGACTTGCTGCGCAATGCTGGCAGCCATTTTATCGAAGGGCTTTCACGCACGCTGGGCATGGATACGTCGCTGATCAGCATCGTCGCGTTGATCCTGGGGCTGATGCTGCTGTACTGGGCGATCAGGGCGTTCATGCGGGCCTCGATCATTGTCGGGGTTATCTGGCTGTTGTTGGGGTTGTGGGTGATGAGCTGGGTTATTAGTTAAGTGTGATAGGGCCACCCCTCACCCAACCCTCTCCCCGGGAGGGTGAGGGGGCTGAACGTGGGTGTGCGCAACATTTATGTACAACACAAAACGGCTCCCTCTCCCCCATGGGAAGAGGGTTGGATAGACTGGTCAATGAATCCATTCACCGCCCCCGAACCACCATCTCCCCTGCCGCAGCCCCAACCGCCTGCCAATTGGGCCGGTACATCGACTCAACCTGCGGCGGTGGTACCTTGTACGTACCCGGCGTCACCGCCCGCGCCAGATAAAGCAGATGCGTGGCGCCGTAAGGCTCGAGCTTCAAGGCCGCCACATAGCGGTCATCGCGGTACTCCTGGTGCAGGACGTTGGCATTTTGCATCGACTCGCGCCACTCCTTGACCTTGCTGCTGGCGTTTTCCAGGCTGGCGGCGCTTTGCGCCAGGTTCTGGTTTTCCAGTTCCAGGCCTGCCGGCAGCAAGTCGACCACCAGCGCATCGGGTACCCGTTGCTTGGCCGTCAGGGCCAGGTGCACCAGCACCAGGTCGCCGCTGTTGATGGCCTTGAGATCCAACGGCTGGCCATTCATGCCCAGGTACTCACGGCGGATGCTCAGGTTTTCGCCGCCGGCGGCGGGTGCCTGACGTGGATAACCGGAAATCGTCAGCTGCTGGTAGATCACCTCGCTGCCGTTGCTCTGCACAGTCAATGGCGACGCCAGCATCGGCCCTTCAAGTTTGAGCCCCGGTTGCGCCGTGCTCAGCTCACGGCTTTCACCGCCGCTGTGCAACTGTGCGGTCCATTGTGCCTCGGGCTTGCCGAGCAAGCCGCGGCCGGCCAGGAACAACGCGTTGCGCTCCTGGGTCGACAGCCATTGGCTGGCCGCCAACTGGTCGGAAAGCTGAAACAGGCGCTCCTCGCGCTGGCCGGCCGCCAGGTCATTCTCTTCCAGCAAGGCCAGGATCAACGCCTGGTCGCGTAGCGGGCTGCCATAGTCGGCCAGCCAGTCCTTGGCCTGCCGCGACGCGGCAAGCCCGGCTTGCAGGGCCTGATCGGCACGCGGCCGGTCGCCCATCTTCTCCAGGGCAATGGCCAATTGCACCAGCGGCAACCCGGAACGGGCATCGGTACGACGCTCGAACAGGCCGCGCAATGCCCCCAGGGGGGCTTGCTGGCTGCGCGCCAATACCAGCCCGGCATAGGCCTGGACGGCAAAGCGCGTGTGCTCGATGTTTTCGCTGTAGCTGACGTCGATCAGGTTGCGTTCCTGCAAATAGCGCAGCAAACGCTCACTGGCCTTTTTCAGTGCCTCGGCCGGCACCGCGTAGCCTTGCTCGCGTGCGCGCAGCAGGAAGTCGGTGACGTAGGCGGTCAGCCAGTATTCCTCCTCACCATCGGCGCCCCACAAACCAAAGCTGCCGTTATAGCGCTGCATGCCCAGCAAGCGCTCGATACCCAGTTCGATCTTGCGTTGGCGCTCGCTCGTCGCCTCACCCTCCAGGCCGAGACGCTTGAGGGTGGCCGCGTCGGCGTACAGCGACGGATACAGGCCGCTGGCGGTTTGCTCCAGGCAACCGTAGGGGTAGGCCTTGAGCGCACGGATCTGTTCGCCGATATTGAGCGGCGGCCGGCTGGACAACGCCAGCAAGGCTTCGCGGCCGGCCGGCTCGAACAGCTCGAGCTCGCCGGCAGGCAATGCCCAGGCCTGGTCCTTGAGCGCCGCCCGGTAATGCTTGAGCAACGCCGGGTAGGCCGGGCGCACGCCAAGGCTCCATTGGCGCGTGAAGGCCGGCAGCGACTCGCCGGGCAAGACCAGGCCGTTCACCGTGACGCTGATTCGGCCTTGGCCAAAACCGCCCTGGGCTTTTACGGGAATCTGCAAGGTGCTGCGTTGCCCCTGGGCCAACGACAGGGTTTGCTCGGCAGCGCCCAGCAGGCCGACCTGGCCTTCGGCAGCCAGTTGCACGGTCAGTTTCTGGGCCTGCCCGGACAGGTTGGAGAGGTCCAGTGCCAATTGGGTCTGGTCGCCACCGGCCAAAAAACGCGGGGTGGACAGTTCGGCGATCAATGGCGCGGCCACCACGGTCTTGCCTTCGGCCATGCCATAGCGGTCGTCGGTCCAGGCCTGGGCCATCAAGCGCAGTTCGCCATTGAAGTCGGGAATATTGACGCTGACTTCGCCTTCGCCCTGTTCGTTGAGGGTCACCGGCGCGCTTTGCAGCGCCACGATGGTAATGCTGGTATCCGGGCGTTTACCGCCCTTGGCCAAGGCCGCATCACCGCCGAAGGCCAGGCTGGCCAGGCGCCCCTGACCGGCTTCGATCAGTTGGCCATAGACATCCAGTTGGTCGGCACCATAGGCCTTGCGCCCGAACAGGCTGGAGAACGGATCGGGTGTGGGGTACTCGGTGATATTAAGAATGCCCACGTCCACTGCCGCCACCAGTACATGGACCTGCCCAGGCACCGAACCATCGGCATTGCGCGCCTGCAGCTTGACTGTCAGCGGTTGCTTGGGCCGCATCTTCTCGGGCGCCGTAACGGTTACCGCCAATTTGCGTTGGCTGCGGTCCAGCGGCAAGTGCAGCACGCCCACCGCACGTTTGGGCGTGATGTTGGCCTTGCGCTCACCGGGGCGGATCACCAGCGCGCTGACATACAGGTCATGCCGCGCCCATTTCGGGTCGAGCTTGATGGCAAAGCTTTTGCCCTCGGCGGGCACATCGATCTCTTGCCACCACAGTGGCCCTTCGCTGGATTCCACCAGCAGATAGCCATTGCCCGCGGCCGGCGGCGTGACGGTCACATTGGCAGTGTCGCCATCGGCATAGGCCGGTTTGTCCAACACCAGCTTGACCTGGTCCGGGCGCACCGCGCCACCGTCGGCATTGTCCTGGGCCCGATAACCGGCCCAGAAGCGCAAGCTGCTGAGCATGCCGGTTTGCGGGTCTTCCACCTCGACCCGGTAAGGCCCCCACTCCACCGGGAAGCTGACCTTGGCCGTGCCACCTTCGGCGATATCGAGTGCCTCTTCACTCAGGGTCAGGTACTTTTCGTTGAAGTTGTAGCTCCAGCCGTCATTCTGCGAGTAGTTCCAGTAGTAGTCGCGACGCTCGCGCACCAGGCGCACCTTGAGATTCTGTGCAGCGAGCTTGTGGCCCTGGTTGTCGGCCACCAGCACCTCAAACGCCACTGGCGCATCGCCATCGGTTTCTTCGCCTTCGAACAGCCCGCGCAACCCTGGCAAGCGCTCGGCCGGCCAAACCGGCTGGGAAAAACGCCGGGTAATCGGGCGGCCACCGGACTCCTGCAAGCTGGCCTGGACAGTCACCACCAGGGGCGAGCGTGCCTCGGTCCACTTGCTTTCGATGGCCAGGGTTGCTTCACCGGCAGCATCGAGGGTGGTTTCATCGAGTTCCAGGTCCTGGTTCAGTTCCGTTTCGGTGATCGAGCCAAACTGGTAGCCCGGCAGGGCCTTGACCGCCTCGCGCAAAGGGCGCACGTAAACCTGACCGCTCAAGCGGTTACCCGCCGCCGGGGCGCCATAGAGGTAACGACCGTTGACCTGTATCTGAGCGCTGTCGCCCGGTGCGATCGGTGTGTCGCTGCCCTTGAGTTCCAGTGCCAGGCGCTCGGGAAGAAAGTCCTCGACCAGGAACTCATAGAGTTGCGGCTTGCCATCACCCAGGTCGAACTGCAGTTGCCAGCGCCCTGTCGGCGCCTCGCCGGCCAGTTGCAACTGATACTGGTACAAGCCCGAAGCATCGGCTTGCCAGACGAACTTGCGGCTGACCTGCTCATCGGGCCGGCGCACTTGCACCGATACCGGTTGCGGCTTGACCGCACGGCCGTCGTTATCGCGTAGCAAGGCATTGAGCAGTACGGTCTCGCCCGGGCGATAGAGATCGCGCGGGCCAAACACGAAAAACTGCAGGGGGTGCGCGGCGGGGCCGGCGATCTTGAACTCGGCCAGGTCCAGCGCGGCGCTGTTCAGGCGCAGCAGACTGGTCTGTTCGCCCTGTTGCGCCAACAACACTTCAGCCTTGGCCGGCAACGGCAGCTGTGCATGGCCACCGCCCTCGGTCTTGCCCTGGGCCAGGACCCGGCCGTCCTTGTCCAGCACTTCCAGGGCAACACCTTGCAGGGCCTTGCCGCCTTCCAGGGCCTGAGTGAACACGTCCAGGCGGTCCTGGTAGCGATGCACCGACAGGCCGATATCGCTGAGAGTGAACAACGTCGCCGGCTGTGAGTAGTTATACGTACCGGCTGCGCGCATCACCGCCAAATACACACCAGGTTGCTGCAAGGGCTTGAGCCCGCCGATCGGCAGCAGCAGGGTCTCGCGGGTATTGCGCGCCGGATTGAGGTCGAAGCGCCCGCCGTAGACCAGTTCGGCCATGGGCAGCAGTTCTTTGGATTCGTAGGATTGCAGGCTGCTGTTGCGCCCCCATCGGCTGAGAAAAACCGGCAGTGCCTGGGGTTTGATACGGAAGAACTCGACATCGACCTTGTCGACGTTCAGCGCAATCACCGGCAGGCCTTCGGCCAAGCGTGTCGGCAACAGCGAGCCATGACTGGCAAAACCGATGCTCGGCTCCAGATCACGGGTTTCCAGGCGGCTTAGCGACTCACTGGCCAGGGTGTTGCCATTGACACCACGCAACCCGGCATCCACCGTCAGCACCAATTTGCGCTGGGGCTCCAGATGGCGCAGGCGCAACTCCATGAGGTTATCCGACAGCTCCCAGGCACCGTCGACCTTACCGTTGACGGTATCGACCAGGTGCAGTTTGTCGGTGAACGGCTGCTCGGGGTCCAGCGGTATCGAGAACGAAACAGACAGGGTGCTGGCACCCTCGAGCTGCACCTCGGAAACATCCACCACCGTCAGTTCCCGGCCGGCATAGCGCTGCGCGAGCTGCGCCACATCCTGAACCGGGCGCGGTTTGGCCGCCGGCGCCTCGGCGACCTTTTCACTGGGCGCGGGCGCAGGTGCCGGCTTGTCCGGCGACGAGGAATCACAGGCGCTCAGCAACGCGAACGCACAGGCCAGCCACAATCCTTTGTTCAGCATGGGAGACTCTTTGGCAGCGGTGTCTAAGGGGTGAACTATATATCAACATCGTTGGCCCAGTTGTTTCAGCAGCGCCCTGCAGATTGCCGGCGAGCGTGATTAACAGTCGCTACAATGCCGACTCTCAAGGAGCCTGCATGTCCCAACTGCTTAACGACTGGCGCGACCGCCCCACCCATCGGCGGGTCTGGGCGCTGGCCGCGCCGATGATCCTTTCGAATATTTCCGTGCCCTTGGTGGCGCTGGTCGACAGCGCGGTGATCGGCCATTTGCCCCATGCCCACCAGCTGGGTGCGGTGGCAGTGGGTGCCAGCCTGTACAGCCTGCTGGCCTGGGCCATGGGTTTTCTGCGTATGGGTTCGACAGGTTTCGCCGCACAAGCGGCCGGACGTAACGATGGAGCCGGGTTGCGCCAGATCCTGTTGCAAGGCTTGTTGTTGGCGCTGTTGTTTTCGGTCCTGTTGGGGCTGCTGGCGATCCCCTTCAGTCATGCCGCGTTGAGCCTGATGCAACCGTCGGCCGCCCTTGAACAAACCACCCATGATTTCTTCCAGACGCGTCTGTTCGGCCTGCCTGCGGCCCTGGCCAGTTTTGCCCTGGTGGGCTGGTTTCTCGGCACCCAGAATGCCCGCGCGCCCTTGGCGATACTGCTGACTACGAATTTGCTGAACATTGCCCTGAACCTGTGGTTCGTGCTCGGCCTGGACTGGGGAGTAATCGGCTCGGCGCGGGCTTCGGTGGTAGCGGAATGGACCGCCGCGCTACTCGGCCTGGCCATGACTCGCCCGGCTTTACGGGCCTATCCCGGCAAGGTGGCCTGGGCCGCATTGCGCCGCTGGCAAAGCTGGCGGCCGCTGCTGGGGGTCAATCGCGATATCTTCATTCGCAGCTTGGCGCTGCAGGCGGTGTTCCTGCTGATCACCATCCAGGGCGCACGCCTGGGCGACGCCACCGTAGCGGCCAACGCCTTGTTGCTCAACGGGCTGCTGCTCACCGCCCATGCGCTCGATGGTTTGGCCCATGCGGTTGAGGCCTTGTGTGGCCATGCCATTGGCGCGCGTGACCGACAGGCCTTGCGCCGCTCGTTGACCGTCGCTTGTGGTTGGTCGCTGCTGGCAAGCCTGGCGTTTGCCGTGTTGTTCATGTTGGGCGGGCATTTGTTCATCGAAATGCAAACGAACATTGCCGAGGTACGCGAAACGGCCTTCCAGTACCTGCCGTATCTGGCGGTATTGCCGTTGGTAGCGGTCTGGAGTTACTTGCTTGATGGGTTGTTCATTGGAGCCACACGGGCCCGGGAGATGCGCAACGGGATGTTGCTGAGCGTGGCTATTGCATTACCGCTAGCTTATGCCGCGAGGGATTTGGGCAATCACGGGTTGTGGCTGGGTTTTCTGTTGTTCATGGCGTTGCGGGCGGTGACGCTGGGAACGATTGCCTGGCGGTTGCAGAGGCAGGATGCGTGGTTGAGTAGTTCGGCGCATTGATCTGACGGCCCTATCGCGGGCAAGCCCGCTCCTACAGAGTCCATGTAGGAGCGGGCTTGCCCGCGATGAGGCCCTCAAAAACGACTCAAGACGACAGGTAAGAAGACCGCGTCAACCCAAGACGCAAGGCATCCAGGAACTGAGTACGTTCACGCGCGCTGATCTTGGCGCTGGCGCACTTGTCGCGGTAATGCGTCATCAGCTCCTCGGGCGACAGGTGCACATAGCGCAGCATGTCCTCGATGGTGTCGTGGGTTTCGATGCCGGCGCTGTACACGCTGCCATCCGGGTTCTGGTAGAGGTTCACCGAATCGGTGTCGCCGAACAGGTTATGCATGTCGCCAAGGATTTCCTGATAGGCACCGACCAGGAAGATACCCAGCAGGTAGTCCTCGCCCTCGTTGACCGCATGCACCGGCAGGCTGGTCTCGATGCTCTGCTCGTCGACGTACTGGTTGATCTTGCCGTCGGAGTCGCAGGTCAGGTCCTGCAGCACGGCGCGGCGCAGCGGTTCCTCGCCGAGGCGGTGGATCGGCAGGATCGGCAGCACCTGGCCGATGGCCCAGGTGTCCGGCAGGCTCTGGAACACCGAGAAGTTGCAGATGTACTTGTCGGCCAGCTTGTCGTTGAGTTCGTCGAGCACCTGGCGGTGGGAACGCTGGCGCGCTTTGAGTGAGTTGTGCAGGCGACGGCAGACCGCGAAGTAGCACTGCTCGGCCAAGGCTTTCTGGGCCAGGGTGATCTTGCCGTCGGCGTACTGGGCCGCGACGTCACTCATGTAGTGAGTCGCGCGCCAGTAGGTTTCGGTGACCATTTCGATATCGGTCGGGCCGAGCAGGTCTATCAGCCACTGCACGGTCTCGGGCAGGCTTTCCTTGTCTTCGATCTGCGGCACTTCGTCGTTGTGCTTCTCGACATCGGTCACCTGCACCACCAGCATGGCATGGTGAGCCGTCAGCGAGCGCCCGCTTTCAGAGAAAATATGCGGGTGCGGCAAACCCTGGGCGTCACAGAACTCCTTGAGCATACCGACCACGACACCGGCGTAGTCGTCCATGTCGTAGTTGATGGAGCTGGCATTGCGCGAGTGGGTACCGTCGTAGTCGACGCCCAGGCCACCGCCCACGTCGATATGGTCGACCGGCAAGCCCAGGGCGCGCAGTTCACCGTAGTAACGGATGGCTTCCTTGAAACCATGCTGGTAGTCGGCCAGGTTGGCGATCTGCGACCCCATGTGGAAGTGCAACAGGCGGATGCCCTGGTCCAGGCCGGCCGCGCGGAAGCGATCGACCACCGAGATCAACTGCGCCGCCGACAAACCGAACTTGGACTTCTCGCCACCGGTATCGGCCCACTTGCTCGATGCCAGGGACGACAGGCGCACGCGCAGGCCGACCTGCGGCTTGACCTTGAGGTCGGCCGCCTCTTCGATCACCAGCGCCACTTCCGACTCTTTCTCGATAACGATGAACACGTTGTGGCCGAGCTTCTGCCCCATCAACGCCAGGCGGATGAACTCGCGGTCCTTGTAGCCATTGCAGACGATGGTGCCGCCCTTGGGTGCCAGTGCCAGCACGGCCAGCAACTCGGGCTTGGAACCGGCTTCAAGGCCGATGGACACGTTCTGGGTGGCGATGATGTTCTCGACCACCGCTTCTTGCTGGTTGACCTTGATCGGGTACAGCGCGGTGTACACGTTCTGGTATTCCAGACGCGCGATATTGGCGTCGAAGGCACCGGTCAGCTGGCGCACGCGGTCTTGCAGGATGTCCGGAAAGCGGACCAGCAAAGGCAGGGACAAGCCGCTCTTGCGCAGTTCATCAACCTGTTCGAACAGGTCGATCGGCGCGCTGCTCGGGCCATTTGGGCGAACTTCGACGCGCCCGGCCTCGTTGATCGCGAAGTAACCGGCCCCCCAATGGCGTATCCCATAAACACTGCGGCTGTCCGCAACTGTCCATTGGCTGCCATCGTCTTTGCGTGTGCGTCGTACGGACATCGAAGTCCCCTATAAAGAAGTCATAGTGCGTCGCCTG
>RCUU01001078.1_pt1 | contig 13660 bp, 8 predicted proteins | sample 2166211 | NCBI WGS metagenome assembly RCUU01 (sample SAMN09932620, study PRJNA488358) | compost metagenome | feature: garden; material: soil; isolation source: compost soil in phenylacetic acid-enriched culture | place: Germany: Experimental Botanical Garden Goettingen | collected 2016-01-27
AGTAGAAGAACAGGTTGTCGAGGGTTTGCAGGATGTAGTGGCCGCCCTCGGTGCACACCAGGTACACCTGCTCGTGCGGGTTGTAGATGCGCTGGCCCGATTGCAGGGTCACGAACGGCACTTCGCGGCCCTGCCGCCAACAAATATATACCCACAAGTTAAAATAAGACTACAGCTTCAGATTTTAAAGAGCTCACAAAATACCAAAAAAACCAATCTAAACAACCAATTCAACCGCACTACCATTGAAAAACATTTATAAAGCCACTCGTAAAGAAGATGCTTTACCCTCGACCCCTAAAAACCACTATCAAATCTAGCAAAAAATAATTGAAGCACCGGAATACTTAACTAACTTCGGCTTGACTTCAACCCTAAGACCATCCTCCTCTAACACTATTTTTTATTGCGCCTGCCATTTCATAGCTCGCCTAAGAAGTTTGCAAATAAATTAAACTACCAATACTTGAATTATCTTCATCACCCAAACGAGCAATGAACACATTATTCACAAGATCAGCACTACCATCACCAAGCGCAACTATTAACACATCAACTTCTTCATAGCGCTCGGTGCTTGAGGTGGAAAAATCACTCATAGGTATGTTCGTTATCAGCCACATCCGAAAACAATACTTTACGTTATCTTATTTTAAATTATAAACCCATTCCTCTAGACCCAACTGGTGCAAGTGCCCACTGCCGTTATACAAGTAGTTGAGCTTGCGCCCATCCATCGGGCCGCACTGGCGACGGCGGCAGATCGGATTATAAGTGTAGTCTAACAGCAGCGACGTTATCGTCTAGGTGGCGAGAAAATCCACCTCCGTTAGATCCAAGCGAACAACCAGGCTGCCCTGGTTGTTTGCTACCATTCATCCGAGAAAAACCATTAGAAAGGACAAGCTCACATATCACTCCGACCTTCAACAAAACAAATACCAATCACAGATTTATCCTGAAGCGACTCAGCTGCCCGATCCGACACCACAATGCGCGACATGCTTTCCAGTGCGCGGAAAACTGAATGAATTGGTTCGATATTCTGGAGAACGATTTTACTGAATCTTTTTGGCCCGTCAGGCAATGACTTTATTAAGGGCTTATAAATGCACCTTTTCATATCAAAAGCGCTTTCCGATACCAAATAATTCACTGCATAATAATCATTATACACATCGCCATTAATCGCAATACATGCAGGAATAAACTGGATTTCGCCTTCAAGCCCCATCGCAATAAAAATATCAACAAGTCTAGACGTTACAATGTCAGGTCCATCACTAAAAAGATAGTCGAACTTCCTAAACGCACTCAAACCAACCTTTTTATTGAGTGAAAGTCGAACCGACAAATCAGAACCCGAAATTAATTTACATTCTTGAAAACTCAAGTGATCTATGCTGGACCCATAATCATAGGAAAGCCAATATTTTTCAGGATAACCATCCACAGGCTCAAGCAACTTCATTAACATGCTCCCCCTCTAATTGAATTTTTATTAAGCTTTATTTGACCCTTGCGCAACCCCTGACGATTCTCACTAATAATATCATCAACAGCTGCCTTATATTGGGCTTGCGTCCATTTTTCCTGGCGCCCGATCTTTTCCACCTCATTCAAACTTGCTTTTACATCGCGACTATACCCTGGATGGGATCCTCTATGAATAGTTCGCGTAGGATGAAACTCCTCATGCGTAGGGAGATATATTATATTATTCAACGCATGTATATTCATGCCTGACGCCTTTAAAACAGGATGATTCACTAGCTGCTGTGGGATAATATGGTGTTTTTGAAACCCTTCGATGCCCGGCATGGTGTTGTACGTTGCCAGCCCCATTGGGTCGACCCAGAGAATAGGGCTAGGGGCATATAAATAGAGATTAAACCCTCCTTCCAACCCAATTGGATCTTGCGTAAAGAACCTTCCGCACTCCGGATCATAGTACCGAAACGTGTTGTAATACAGTCCTGTTTCATCATCAAAGTGCTGTCCTTGGAAGCGCAGGTTCTGCTCGATCTCACTTATCGGCAGACTCTCTATTACACCCCATGACCGATAAGTCGCCTGCCAAACAATTTTGCCATCACTGTCCGTCAGCTCCAGCGGCGTGCCAATCTGGTCAGTATGGAAGTAATAAAGCTTCTGCTCCTCCCCCTCCACCTGATCGATCCGCGCCAACGGCGCATAGCTGCCCGGCTCATACAGGTACAGGATGCTCTGCCCCGGCGTCTCCTCCCGTAGCATCCGCAACCCTTGCCAGAGAAAGCGCTTCTGCTCGACTTCGCCGTTGATTTCCGCCTGCTTGGCTATTCGCCGCCCCAGGCTGTCGTAACGGTAGTGCCCGGTACTCTCCAACTTACCATTAACCAACGTCTCCGCCCGCACCAGCCGGTTCTCGCAGTCATAGCTAAAGCTCTGCAGCTTGCTGTGCCCCGAGCGCTTCTCGATCAGGTTGCCCCACGGATCGTAGCGGTACTCCTGATCCCGCCACTGTTTGATCCGGTTGTCCTTGACCTTGTCGAACTGCCGCGCATTGAAGTCCAGCCGGTTGGCCGCCGCGTCGTAGCGGAACTCCTCGCTGCCCACCAGCGAGCCGGTATCGCGGCTGCGCAACTGCCCGTTGGCTTCGTACTCGTATTTGATCTCACCCCGCAGCTTGTCCAGCGTGCGCACCAGTTCACCCGCCGGGTCGTACTGATAGCGACGGTGGATCGGGTTGTACGCATGCTCCACCAGCAGCGAGGTATTGATGCCAGTGTTGTGCACTTGCGACAGCTTGTCCGCCGGCAGCATCGAGGCGTATTGCCAGGCCTTGCGCCCCATGGCGTCATAGCCAAAGCAACTGGTGAGCTTGCCCTGGGTGCGATACACCTCGCGATGCAGGTCATCACGCTCCATATCGCTGATGACCTGGCCATCCAGGTTCAGCTGGTGCAGGTGCCCGCTGCCGTAGTACAGGTGGTTGACCTTGCGACCATCCGGCAGGGTCAATGTGGTCAGATTGCTGAGTGGATCGTACTCGTAGCCGAGCGTGCCGTCAGGGGTGATTTCTTTGGTCAGCCGCCCCAGCAGATCGTAGGCGTACTCCAGCTTCTCTTCCGTGATCCCAAGCTGCTTGCCGATCCCGGTCGGTTGCCGCTCGATGCTCAGCAACCGGTCTCCGTCGTCGTACGCGAAGGTCTGGCTCGCATCGCGATTAATCTTGGCGACCAACCGGCCAATGGCATCGCGCTCGAACAGCGTATGACGTTCCGGCCGCTCGGCATTTTCGCCATAGCCAATCTCATCCAGTCGCGTGAGATGGCCTCCGACGTTGTAGCTGAAACGCCGGGTCAGGTTATCCACCCGCACTTCTTCAGTCAGCCGGTCCGAAGCGTCGTAGGCAAAGCTGTACGTGGCATTGTTCTCGTTAACCAGTGCGGTCAGGCGGGTGATCTTGTCGTACTCATAGCGAACCCGCTGGCCCTTGGCATCCTGGCGGCTGCTCGGCAGGCCACGGGCTGTACGGATCAAACGGGTGGTCTGGCCTTTGCCGTCGGTGTGGCTGAGCACCTGGCCGTAGACGTTGTAGGTGAAGGTTTCCGCAGTACCGTCCGGGTGGCTGATACGCAGCACTTCACCGTCCGGCTTGCGCTCCAGGGTGGTGGTCTGGTTCAGCGCATCGGTTACCGCGACGAGGTGCTGGCGTTCGTCGTAGCGGTAGTAGGTGTTCTTGCCCGAACAATCCTGGTAACGCTCGACCTGGGCCAGGGTGTTCCACCACAGGTACTTGGACTTGTAGGTCGCATCGATGATGGTATGCGGCAGGCCGTCATCGCTGTTCAGGTACTCGGTCATCTGGCCGAGGGCATCGAATTCGGCGAGCAGGTTGCCCTTGTCGTCGTAGCGCGCTCGCCAGGTGCTGCCGTCCGGATAGCTGGCCTGGGTCACCAGCGTGGTCAGGTGGTGATATTCGTAGGTGGTCTTGCGGCCCAGCGGGTCGGTTTCTTCCAGCAGGCGGGCGTATTCATCGTACTTGAAGGCGAGCCGGTTGCCGTCTGGCAGGTCCAGGCCGACCATGTTGCCCTGCTCGTCCAGTTCGATGGCATAGCGTTCGCCACCGTAGTCGCGGCTGGCGACCACGCGGTGGTCGGCGTTGTACTGCACTTCCAGCTCGCGGCCGAGCACGTCGGTGGCCCAGCTGGTGCGGGCGTCAAGGTCGTAGCGGAAGTGGTAGTGCTCGCCATCGCTGGTCCAGTGTTCGACCACGCGCGGCTTGTCGCCGAGGGTTTCCCAACGGTAGTGGCAGCCCAGGCCCAGCGCGTTGCTGTGGGTCACCATCAGGCCTTCGGCGTAGCTGAAGCTGCGCACGGTGTCGCCGTTGCGGTTGATCACCGCGCTCAGTTGGCCGTGTTCGTCGTAGCGGTACTGGGTGAGCGTTTCCACCGCCTGGTTGTTCACCACGCGCTTGATGTCGGTCAGGCGACCCAGCGGGTTGTCGTAGTGCAGGTGCACGCGGGTGCCGCCGGTGGCGCTGATGTCGGTCAGCGTACCGTCGGGCGTGCGGGTGAAATGCAGGAAGTGGCCGAGGGCGTTTTCGATACGTTGCAGCGGCACTTCGGTGTTGGTGTCTGGCACTTCGCCGAAGTAGAAGAACAGGTTGTCGAGGGTTTGCAGGATGTAGTGGCCGCCCTCGGTGCATACCAGGTACACCTGCTCGTGCGGGTTGTAGATGCGCCCGGCGGCACATGCAGTGAAAGAATATCGGCTCTACCTATACTTTGGCAGAGCCAAATAAACTATTAGTTATTAAAGATCGAATCCTTATTACCCCGGCGCTCACAACAAAAACTTTAAATTAAAAACAACACATAACCGCACATCGAAAATCAGATCCAAACACTAAAAAATGTTGACGCAGAGCGCCAATTCCAGGTTCCTCTGGACCTTCGTCGAGCTTATTCGCCCTCATATAACCCAACATACTTCAAACCATTATAATTCGACTTTAGCGGCTTGGAAATTACCGTGCCACCATCAGAGTACCAGAAAATTGCATTAGCCTTAGTAATTCCAAGTCTCAAACACTCCGCCTTTAGATCCTCAATGCAACTGGAATCAACCGCAGATTCAAGCAAGATCTCCTCTAAATTCACCTCCTCCGCTTTTCTTGGTATAATTCCTATGAAATCCTCGTCATACCATCTCACACCAATATCTTTGCAAAACCCACAAACCTTATATGCTGGATCATCCAAATCCACAGAATAGTCCAATTCAAAATACTTTAGATATTCATCCTCCGAAGAGAAGTTTGTACCTACCCAAACATGAACTTTTTCATACCGATCAATATCATAAGAATCCATTTAGCATGCTCCTAGCTTCATGTGTTTGCTGTGATGTGAATCGATCACGCTAAGCGCTTGAGCTTTGCTTTGCGCGCCATTCAGGTCTTTAATTAAATTATTATGGAACAGCCTTCCAGCCCTACTGCCATGGTGCGGCCCGTCCGGCACAGGATTACCATGTTTGTCTGTCACACCCACAAAAGTAATATCTTTGGTTGGCACTGTCATTTCTTTAAGCTCTTGAGCGGTAAAGCCAAGTTCTTTTGCCTTCGACGCTATAGAGACAGGGAACATCTCATGTTTACCTCCCGGATTTCTAAGGGCGGCTTCTACAGCTTTTTTATTATCAACAATATCTTGAACTGAGGCGCTATTAAACCAGCTATCAAACCCGTTTTTCTCCCAAGGCACCCAACCCAAAGGGTCAACCCAAGTAGTCGGCGCCGGCACATAAACATATAAATTAGCACCGCCTCTGACACCTATTGGATCCTGAGTGACAAATCGCCCAATTTCTGGATCATAGAACCGAAAAGTATTGTAATTCAGGCTCGATTCGCAATCAAAATACTGACCTTGGAACCGTAGGTTTTGCTCGACTTCCTTGACCGGCAGACTATCTATCGCCCCCCAAGAACGATACGTCGCCTGCCAAACGATCTTGCCATTGCTGTCCGTCAACTCCAACGGCGTGCCAATCTGGTCAGTATGGAAGTAATAAAGCTTCTGCTCCTCCCCTTCCGCCTGATCGACCCGCGCCAACGGCGCATAGCTGCCTGGCTCATACAGGTACAGGATGCTCTGTCCCGGCGTCTCCTCACGCAGCATCCGCAACCCTTGCCAGAAGAAGCGCTTCTGTTCGACTTCGCCGTTGATCTCCGCCTGCTTGGCCACCCGCCGCCCCAGGCTGTCGTAGCGATACTCACCCCGGCCTTCCAGCTTGCCGTTATGCAGTGTCTCCGCCCGCACCAGCCGGTTCTCGCAGTCATAGCTAAAGCTCTGCAGCTTGCTGTGCCCCGAGCGCTTCTCGATCAGGTTGCCCCACGGATCGTAGCGGTACTCCTGATCCCGCCACTGTTTGATCCGGTTGTCCTTGACCTTGTCGAACTGCCGCGCGTTGAAGTCCAGACGGTTGGATGCTGGGTCGTAGCGAAACTCTTCGCTACCGATCAGCGAGCCGGTATCGCGGCTGCGCAACTGCCCGTTCGCTTCGTACTCGTACTTGATCTCGCCACGCAGCTTGTCGAGCGTACGCACCAGTTCACCCGCCGGGTCGTACTGATAACGGCGGTGAATCGGGTTGTAGGCATGCTCCACCAGCAGCGAGGTATTGATACCGGTGTTGTGCACCTGCGAGAGCTTGTCGGCCGGTAAGTTCGAGGCAAACTGCCAGGCCTTGCGTCCCATCGCGTCGTAACCGAAGCAACTGGTGAGCTTGCCCTGGGTCCGATACACCTCGCGATGCAGGTCATCACGCTCCATATCGCTGATGACCTGGCCATCCAGGTTCAGCTGGTGCAGGTGCCCGCTGCCGTAGTACAGGTGGTTGACCTTGCGACCATCCGGCAGGGTCAATGTGGTCAGATTGCTGAGTGGATCGTACTCGTAGCCGAGCGTGCCGTCAGGGGTGATTTCTTTGGTCAGCCGCCCCAGCAGATCGTAGGCGTACTCCAGCTTCTCTTCCGTGATCCCAAGCTGCTTGCCGATCCCGGTCGGTTGCCGCTCGATGCTCAGCAACCGGTCTCCGTCGTCGTACGCGAAGGTCTGGCTCGCATCGCGATTAATCTTGGCGACCAACCGGCCAATGGCATCGCGCTCGAACAGCGTATGACGTTCCGGCCGCTCGGCATTTTCGCCATAGCCAATCTCATCCAGTCGCGTGAGATGGCCTCCGACGTTGTAGCTGAAACGCCGGGTCAGGTTATCCACCCGCACTTCTTCAGTCAGCCGGTCCGAAGCGTCGTAGGCAAAGCTGTAAGTGGCGTTGTTCTCGTTAACCAGTGCGGTCAGGCGCACGGCCTTGTCGTACTCGTAACGCACCCGCTGGCCCTTGGCATCCTGGCGGCTGCTCGGCAAGCCACGCGCCGTACGCATCAGGCGTGTGGTCTGGCCCTTGCCGTCGGTGTGGCTGAGCACCTGGCCGTAGACGTTGTAGGTGAAGGTTTCCGCAGTACCGTCCGGGTGGCTGATGCGCAGCACTTCGCCGTCGGGCTTGCGCTCCAGCGTGGTGGTCTGGTTCAGCGCATCGGTCACCGCCACCAGGTGCTGACGCTCGTCGTAGCGGTACCAGGTGCTCTTGCCCGAGCAGTCCTGATAACGCTCGACCTGGGCCAGGGTATTCCACCACAGGTACTTGGACTTGTAGGTCGCATCAATGATGGTATGCGGCAGGCCGTCATCGCTGTTCAGGTACTCGGTCATCTGGCCGAGGGCATCGAATTCGGCGAGCAGGTTGCCCTTGTCGTCGTAGCGCGCTCGCCAGGTGCTGCCGTCCGGATAGCTGGCCTGGGTCACCAGCGTGGTCAGGTGGTGATATTCGTAGGTGGTCTTGCGGCCCAGCGGGTCGGTTTCTTCCAGCAGGCGGGCGTATTCATCGTACTTGAAGGCGAGCCGGTTGCCGTCTGGCAGGTCCAGGCCGACCATGTTGCCCTGCTCGTCCAGTTCGATGGCATAGCGTTCGCCACCGTAGTCGCGGCTGGCGACCACGCGGTGGTCGGCGTTGTACTGCACTTCCAGCTCGCGGCCGAGCACGTCGGTGGCCCAGCTGGTGCGGGCGTCAAGGTCGTAGCGGAAGTGGTAGTGCTCGCCATCGCTGGTCCAGTGTTCGACCACGCGCGGCTTGTCGCCGAGGGTTTCCCAACGGTAGTGGCAGCCCAGGCCCAGCGCGTTGCTGTGGGTCACCATCAGGCCTTCGGCGTAGCTGAAGCTGCGCACGGTGTCGCCGTTGCGGTTGATCACCGCGCTCAGTTGGCCGTGTTCGTCGTAGCGGTACTGGGTGAGCGTTTCCACCGCCTGGTTGTTCACCACGCGCTTGATGTCGGTCAGGCGACCCAGCGGGTTGTCGTAGTGCAGGTGCACGCGGGTGCCGCCGGTGGCGCTGATGTCGGTCAGCGTACCGTCGGGCGTGCGGGTGAAATGCAGGAAGTGGCCGAGGGCGTTTTCGATACGTTGCAGCGGCACTTCGGTGTTGGTGTCTGGCACTTCGCCGAAGTAGAAGAACAGGTTGTCGAGGGTTTGCAGGATGTAGTGGCCGCCCTCGGTGCATACCAGGTACACCTGTTCGTGCGGGTTGTAGATGCGCTGGCCCGGTTGCAGGGTCACGAACGGGATTTCGCGGCCCTGGTTGTCGGTAAGGTAGATGAACGAGCCCTGGCGGCGCAGGCTCTGCTCCCAAGGCAGCACCCAGCCGCGACCGAGCACGCTATCGACAGTCAGGTCGCTGGCGTAGAAGCGTGACCACTCGATCGGCATCAGGCCAGGCAGGCTGAAGTCGATTTCGTCGGGGATCAGTTTGCGGCCGGTGGTGAGGTCGACCGGGTTGCCGACCAGGCCGCCGATGGCCCTGCGGGCGACGGGTTCGACCACGTAGCGGCTGGCCACCTCGCCGGCGACGAAGCCGGCGGTGAACTTCAGGGCGCAAGGCATTATGGCTTTCATGCCGGCTTGCGTACCGGCCTTGATCAACTGCGCGATACCACCCGCGGCACCGGCGATGGCCATCAGCACATCCACGGTGGTGCGCAGCCACTCCGGGATCTCGTCATCCACTGGCAGGTAGCGGTAGGTGCCACCGCCGATGATGACGTTGTCCGACCCACCGGAAATGGTCGCGCCGCAGGTCAGCTTGTCGCCCTTGCGTGCAGCCGCGACGCTGTTGATGAAGACGTTGGTCGAGCCTTCGGCAATCTGCACCGGCCCTGGGTGCTTGTCGCAGGCACCGATGCTTTTTTCGACGCGGGCGGCCTTGCGGCTGTTGATGAACACGTTGGGTGAGGCAGTGGTTATCGTCCCTGAGGGGGACGAGAACATACTGCCTATCGCCTCTCCGGCGGCGGTCAGCAAGCTGCCCCCGATGCCGGCTGCGAGGCCGGCCAGCAAGGCCACGCCGAACCCGCAGGTGAAGGTGGCGATGGCCACCGTCGCCACCAGTGCGATCCCCAGGGCGGCCCCGATCAGGAAGCCCCCCAGTGCGCTGGTGTGCGATATCTCGTCGCCGAACCTGGCCGCTTCGAACATGAGGGGTTACTCCTGTTCGCCGGACTCGGCGCTGGTTACGGACGGGGCTCGCGGGGTGAAGCTGGCCAGCAAGTTGTCCCAGTCCTGGTTCTGCTGGGCACTGAAGTCGGCCTGTGCGGTGGTCGAGAAGATCAGGGCACGCCCGGGGGTGATGATGAAGGCGGCCTGGCGCTGATACAGCGGGCGGCCCTGGTTCATGTAGTAGGCGTCGATCTGGATGCCGGCAATGGGTGCGGTAGCCGAGAGCGAGACGGCCTTGTTGCCCATGCGGGTGTAACCACGCAGCTTGGAGGTGAGCATCTTCACCTGGCGATCGACATAGGCCTGCAGCGCTTCGTCCGGCAGCAAGGTGTCACGCGAGATGGTGATGCTCAACGGTGCTGGAACACTGGCACCCAAGACGAACATGTTGACCGTGCGGTCCTCGAAACCTGCCGGCAGCGCGATGCCGCCTTCCTGCAACTCGTAATCCATGCGATGAAAATTCCTGATAGCGAAAAAATCGGGGTTCAGCCCTGCGCGAAGCCATCGAGCATGCGGTCGAACTCGGCCAGCCACTGGCTCAGGCCCGGCTTGCTTGGGTCGATCACGCTGGAAATATCCAGCCATTGCAGCGACTCGCTGCTGGCGATGGGCACCAGCGCGCCGACCAGGCGACCGTGCCGGGGCTCGTGGCCAGCATTGAAGTGGAAATCCAGGACCTTGGCCGGGTTACCAGCCAGGAGGCAATCACGTTGACGAATCACGCGCAGTTGCGGGTTCAATTCGCGCAAGGCCTGGATCGCGCCCTCGAACAATTGCTCCAGCGGCTGCCTGGCGCGTACATCACGGCGGCGGATGCTGAGGCTGATCGGCTCACCTTCATGCTCGATGGTGGTCTGGATGTCGCGAAAGCGAAAGCCGATCGGAAACTGCAAAGTGAAACCTGCGAAGGTGAAACCGCTGCCCACATCCTGCAACGCGGCTGGCACCGGTTCCGGCTCGGGCGCAGGCTCAGGCACATGGGCGGCTTCCGCCAACCTGGCCAGCCGCGCAGCCTCCTCTTGCGCTTCGCGCTTGGCGGAGATGCGGTCGTAGATCGAGGGCTTGTACATGAACCTTGCCTCAGTCGTTGATCCGCACTGCGGCGCCAGTGATCTGGGTGGTGTCGGTACTGGTGGTCACGATGACCTTGCCTTTGATCTCGATACCTTCCGGGGTCAGCGTGATGCTGCTGTCGCCCACCTGCAGGATGATGTGCTGCTTGGCGGCCACCTGTATGAACTGGTTGTCGACCTGCAGGGTGTAGGAACCTTCGGTCACTTGCACCACCGTGTCTTTCTTGACCGTTTCGGTGTGCGTACCACCAACAGTGATCGCTCGGTTGTTCCCCACATCATGGGTCTCATCCAGCTCGATCTCGGTATCCATGTTGCGCTCGGCATGCATGATGATCTGCTCGGCGCCGGCCTTGTCCTCGAAGCGGAAGAAGTTGGCGGTACCGCCGTCGCCCTTCATCGACCGGGTCAGGAAGCCACTCTGGGTCTTGTTCGCCGGCAGCGACCATGGCGGGGTGTTGGTGCTGTTGTACAGGCTACCCATGATCAGCGGCCGGTCGGGGTTGCCGTCGAGGAACACCACCACCACTTCGTCGCCTACACGTGGGATCTGGATGCTGCCGAAGCCGCCGCTGGCGCCGGACTGGGCGACACGTACCCAGCAAGAGCTGTGATCGTTGTATTTGCCATTGCGGTCCCAGTGGAACTGGATCTTCACCCGGCCCAGTTCGTCGGTGAAGATCTCCTCACCCGGTGGGCCGACGATGATCGCGGTCTGCGGGCCGGCGATGGTCGGCTTGGGCGTGCTCAGCTGCGGGCGGAACGGGATCTTCTTGCGCACGCAACTGAAGGTGTTGAAGTAGCTGGCCTGCTGGCCGGTAAGGTAGTTGTTGTGGCCTTCGCTTTCCACGCTCATCAGCAGGAACTGGCGGTCTTCGACGGCACCCTGGTCGTGAGCGTAGTGCTGCAGCAGTTCGAAGGTGTAGCCCGGCTTCATGGCCCGACAGTTACTGGCACCTTCGAACTTCTTGCCGCGCAGCTCCAGCGCCTCGATGCGCAGGCGCAGCAGGGTTTCGCCCTCGTCGTAGGTGCCGTGGGTGTACTGGCCGGGGAAGTCGTAGATCTCGAAGTTCTCGACATCGCCCTGCTTGTTCACGCTGTTCAGCGCCACCGGCAGGCGGTTGTTGGGCTGGCGGTAGTCGAAGGTCTGCGTCGCCATCTTGCCGGACTGCAGCTGGCGGTTGCCGCTCCACTGGGTGATGGAGTCGGCGGTCTCGGTGACCGAGGCGCTGTGGAAGCGGATTTGCGGTTGCTCGGGGATGTCCACCAGCGTGCTGGAGTCATCGCAGATGATCATGGTGTGGCCTTCGGCGGTGTGCTCGAAGTAGTAGAACATCCCCTCTTCCTCCAGCAGGCGCTGGACGAAGTTGAAGTCGGTTTCACGGTACTGGGTGATGTAGGTGTAGCGCTTCTGCGGACGGGTCAGGCGGAACTCGTGACGAGAGAACGCCGGGCACAGGGCGAACACTTCGGTAACCACTTCCTCGACCGTGTTGCCCTGGAAGATCCGCGTGTCGAAGCGGTTCTTCAGCATCGAGAACCACGGGTTGAGGGTTGCGGTATAGCGCGCCATGCCGCCGTCGCTGCCGATGCTGGCAAAGCGTGTGAGGTAGCCGGTTATGTACCGCGGGCCGCCTTCGGCCAGTTCGATCTCGATGCTGACGTGCTGGCCCATCATGGATTTGAGCGGCACGCCGGAGTCTTCGCAGACCAGCAGCAGTTCGTAGTTGAACGCCCGCGACAGGGCTTCGGTGCCCTTGAAGGTTTCCAGCAGCAGTTCCTGCTCGGGGTTGGCCAGGTTGTGAAACTTGAACAGGCGGCGGTTCTGCGGCGACAGCAGCGCGGAGGCCAGGTCCATGATCATGCGAAATCTCCTTGAAAACACGGCCAGCACGCGCTTGCGATGCTCAGCTGCAACCCTGATCTTGCGGGCGTATTCTGCATGCGCGCATAACGCGCGTGCTCTGCGGAATCATGCGACTGCCTGCAGAAAGGAAAGTGCCATCATGCATTGAAATTAATGCGACACGGTTCACATTCCCGAATGCCAGGCAGGCAGAAAGGCCCAAAGGAAACACCGGCAAAAGCTGCCCTGTCAACTCACTACAGGCCTTGAAAAACCGGGCAATACCGCCCTGCAGGGCAGTGTCATATCGCCATCCTTCATATTCCTCACTGGCGCCCGGAAGCGCCCCGGCTACCGCCGAACGGCCCGTCGCAGAAGGTTCTTGAGATGTCGATCAGAGCCTATGCCTGACGGCTCCAACTCGAACTGTCTCGCTACCTGACGCATCAGCTCCACTGGCGGAGAAAAATGTTTCATAACGTGGATTGGTTCAAATTTTTTGCCACTGGCCAATTCCGGCAAATGGCCATTGCGAACGCGGCCGTAATGGCACTTGCGGGATGCGGTCAGCCACAAAGCCGTGCAGCGATGCTCAATTGCCATCATTGCCGCGCACGCCTGTCATGAGAACAATGGGCTCTCCGCCGGACTTCGCCCCCATCCTGAGGTCTGACGCGACATGCTGCGCTCGCCGCCGAGCGCCGCCACTTCCATGGACAGTGAAGCGAAAATGGATCTTTTAGCCAACATCCCCAGTTGGGGAGACATCGAACGCAATCTCGAGCAGAAATTCAGCGAGCTCAACCAGAGCGTCGACAGCGGCCTGAACAGCGCCCATGAGGCCTGGGACGGTTTCAGCCGGCGAGTGAGCAATGGCGCCAACCAGGCCTATGGCTACCTCGGTGGCCAGCGTATCGACAACGTGCGCCACGCCATGGCCCTGTCCTACCCGATCATTCAGGACAACCTCAAGCGCAAGTGGTCCTCGATAGGTATCGAGCAAATCCTGCCGGTGCTGCTGCAACTGGTCAAAGAGGTGTCGATGATCCTCGGTGGCAGTGTGGCGGTTGGCTCGCTCGCCGGTGGCGTGGCCGGGGCGTTCGCCTTTGGCGTCGGCGCGGCGCCGGGCGCGGTGGCCGGCG
>RCUU01001079.1_pt1 | contig 13654 bp, 6 predicted proteins | sample 2166211 | NCBI WGS metagenome assembly RCUU01 (sample SAMN09932620, study PRJNA488358) | compost metagenome | feature: garden; material: soil; isolation source: compost soil in phenylacetic acid-enriched culture | place: Germany: Experimental Botanical Garden Goettingen | collected 2016-01-27
ACCCACCATGCCGCTACCGACGGTACCGCCGCCGCCGAACTGACCTGGGCCTTGCACGACCTCGTCGGCTCTCGCGGCAAGTCGGTGCCGGTAACGGAGAAGAAACAGCCGGCAAGTGCCAAGCGCACGCGTTTCCCCTACGTGGACACCTTCACCCGCATGGTCACCGACAATGTCACTGCCAGCGCGCGCATGGCCGTGCCGCTGGCGCGTGTACTGCCCAAGCTGGCCACGACCGGCGTGCGCAGTTTCGCCCGCTCGCTGCTGGCGGGTGATGGTGGGGCGCCGCGTACGCGGTTCAACGCGGACGTTTCGGCGAAGCGCGTGTGGGATTCGGTGACCCTGGACCTGGCGGATATCAAGCGGATCAAGAATCTCGTCCCCGGGGCGACGGTCAACGATGCGGTTCTCGCCCTGATTGGCGGCGGCCTGCGCCGCTACCTGGTGGCGAAGGACGAACTGCCGGCGAAATCCCTGGTGTCCCTGGCTCCGGTGAATACCCGCCAGGATGCCTCGGAAAACCAGACGGCCGGCAACTCGGTTTCCATGCTGCGTTTCCCGTTGGGCACTCATCTCGACGACCCGCTCGAGCGGCTGCAGGCGGTGCAGGCGGCGACTTCGGAATCCAAGACGGTCCAGCAGGCCATTGGTGCCCGCGAGCTCACCGATCTGCAGAAATTCACGCCGCCCGCCACACTGGGGCTGGCCGGTCGTCTCGCCACTGCCACCGGCATGGGCGGCAAGGGGCCGGTGGTGTTGCACAACTGCATGGTGACCAACGTCCCCGGCCCGAACGTTCCGCTGTACATGCTCGGCGCGAAGCTGGTGCATTGGGGCGGTGTAGGCCCGCTGGTCGATGGCCTGTCGCTGATCTTCAACCCCACCAGCTACTGCGGGAAGCTGTTCATCTCGATGACCAGTGCGCCCAACGTGCTGCCTGATCCCGAGTTCCTTTGCGAGTGCCTCAATGCCTCGTTCGAGGAGATGAAGCAGCTGGCGGATGGCGAGGTCGAAAAGGTGGCTGCGAAGCAGAAGGTCGAAGCCAAACCGGTGAAACCGGCGAAGAAAGCTGCGCCGGCCAGGAAGGCGCGGGCGCCCAAGGCGGTGGTGGTCGAGACCGTCGAAAGCACAGGCGCCACGGGCAGTTCCGATACGGCCTCGTAGGAGGGGTTGAGCGAGCGCGATACCCGTCATGAGGGACAACAAGCAAAGGGCGCCACAGCAGACCGTGTGAAAACGTAGCGAGCGAAGGTTAGGCAAGGCGCAACGACCAACGGGAGTAACAGCCGAAGGCTGGCCCGTAGGGCGAGCGCAGCGAGTCAATCAGGCGAAAAAGCGCAGTTTACGAGCTGTAAATGAGCATTTTGAGCCTGATTTCAACGCCGCATAACCGAGCGCAGCAGTTTACACATAGTCTGCACAGGCGCCCTTTGCTTTTGGGTGAGTAATCAGCACTATGGGGGCCATAAAAATACGCGCTTGACCTCTCCCCGGAACGAGGGGGGTGTCGATTCGGTTGGCGGGGTTCATCATTTGTTGGCGGCGCGCCGGCTTGCTGCGCCTTCTACAATGTGCAATGGCACGGCCCTGTGATCGAGTCCGGGACTTCACCGCCAGGCGAGTCGTACATCTGGAGAACCGCTCTGCAATGCTTTCCGACAAGCTTCTCGTAACCACCAAGTTCGCGCCGCCGCGAATCAGTGCGCAATCCATTTCCCGCCAGAGGCTGCTCGACGAGCTGAAGCGCATGGAGCATTGCAGCGTCGGGTTGATCGTCGGCAGTCCCGGTTTCGGCAAGACCACCCTGCTGGTGCAGTGGCGCCAGGCGATGATGAAGGACCGCTCGGAGATTGCCTGGCTGTCTCTGAGCGCCGAAGACAAGCATCTGGGCTCGTTCTTCGTCTACCTGCTGGCCGCTCTGCAGCGCCTGGGCGTGCCGCTGGAAAACGAGATTCCACTGGAAGGCAGCAGCGGCGAGTCGGTCGACAGCGTGGTGGCGGCCATCGTCGAAGGTGCCGCGGCGGTCGACAAGGAGCTGTACCTGATCCTCGACGACTACCAGAACGTGACCGACCCGCGTGCGCACCGCTTCATGCAGAAGCTGCTCGATCACGGGCCGGCGAACCTGCATTTCCTCATCGCTTCCCGTTCCGTGCCGCCGCTCAGTGTCAGCCGCCTGCGTCTGATGGGGCAGGTGGTGGAGCTGGACTGCGCCGGGCTGCCGTTCGACCTGGCGGAAACCCGCGCTTTCCTTGACCTGAATCTGTCCGCGCAGAAGTTGACCGCGGAAGAAGTGCACCTGATCCACGACCTGACCAGCGGCTGGCCGGCCAGCCTGCAGTTGGTCGTCCTGTTGCTGCGCGGCCGCCCCGAGGCGCGCAAGTCGCTGCGTGACCTGGGCTGGAAGTCCGACGACCTGCAGACCTATCTCGCCGAGGACGTGATCGCCCACCTGCCGGCGGAACTCGCGCGATTCATGGAGAGCGTGAGCATCTGCCGGCGCTTCAATGCATCGCTGGCGGCGGCGGTGACCAATAATGACCAGGCGGCGGACCTGCTGCAGCGGCTGGAGGAAGAGAACCTGCTGATCTTCCGCGTCGAGGCCGATGACCGGCAGCCCTGGTACCGCTTCCATCCGCTGTTCAGCGAGTTTCTTGCCACGCGCCTGGCGCGCCGCGACATCGTTGGCGTCGCTGAACTGCATCGGCGCGCGTCGCGCTGGCTTGCCGAACGCAAGCTGCTGGCAGAGGCCGTGCGCCACGCCACCCTGGGCGGCGATCTGGAGTTCGCTGCCGAGCTGGTGGAGCGTTCGGCCCCCGTCACCTGGGGGCTGGACCAGGTGGGGCCGTTGCTGCGACTGCTCGACCGCTTGCCGCAGGACGTGCTGTTCTCGCGTCCCCGGCTGTTCTTCATCGGCTGCCTGGCCTATGTGCTGACGGCGCGCCCGGCCAAGGCCGAGGCCTGGCTGGAGGCCTACCTGCGCAGCGGCGCCAGCCAGGATGCCGAGGACTCCCAGCGCCTGCGCACGGTCCAGGCCGCCATTGCCATCCAGCGCGACGATTCCGAACGAATCATCGAATTGCTGGAGGGCGATATCCATCCATTGGCCGACGACTACTCGGTGATGCGCTACGGCCCCTCCGCGATGCTGGCGATCGCCTATTCCGCGGCGGGCAGGCATGCCGATGCGCTGCGTTGCCTGGACGATCTTGCCGTACCCGATGTCGACCGCGACGACGAGATGGCCCTGGTCGCCGAAGGCGCGCGGACACACAGCTACCTGCTTGCCGGCCGGATGGCCGAGGCCGAACGCATCGGTTCGGACCTGCTCGCCCGTTCGGTTGCGGCCCACGGGCACCGCTCGATCAGCGCCTACGTGTGTGCCGCGTCGATGGCCGAGGTCTACTGCGAAACGGACCGCATCGACGAGGCCCGCGAGGTTCTCGCCAATCGCGTCGGCCTGCTGCAATGGGCGATGCCCGACACCATGCTGCGCGCGACACTGTGCCGGGCCAGGCTGGATCTGCTGCAGGAATCGCCGGACGCCACGCTGGCCTTCCTCGAACGCCAGGAGCGGCACTTCCGCAACCTGGGCCAGGACCGCGCGTTCGCCCACTGCCTGGCCGAGCAGGTGCGCGTCCTGCTCGCCGAGGGCAGGGCCAGCGAGATCGGCGACCGTGTCGAGCGCCTGGAGGCGCTGGCACAAGCCCATCAGAGCGCACGTGGCTTCCTGGCCGAGATTCCGATGCTGGCAGCGCTGACCCGTGCGCGCGTGTTGCAGGCAGGCGGCAATTACGAGGAATCACTCGAGCCTCTGGGGCAGGTACGCGATTTTGCCCGCCAGTATCACCGCGGCCAGGTGGATGTCACCGCAACCCTGCTGATGGCCATCGCTGAAGGCCACCTGCGCCGGCAGGGGAACTCCCAGGCCCTGCTCGGCGAGGCATTGGAGCGCGGCCACGAGCTCGGGTTGGCGCGGACCTTCATCGACGAGGACGCGGCGCTGGGCAAGCTGCTGACCGCCTATGTCGGCAAAATCCCGGCGCAATCGCCGCTCGCCGACTATCTCGATGAACTGCTGGCCCGCTTCAAGCGCGGCGACGAAGGCAGCCATGCCTCGCTGTCGCCACGCGAGGTGGCGATCATGCAGTTGGTCAGCCAGGCCATGTCCAACAAGCGCATCGCCCTGGCGCTGAACATTTCGCTGGAAACGGTGAAATGGAACCTGAAGAACATCTACGCCAAGCTCGGCGTATCCAGCCGCTACGACGCAATGTCGTGGGCGCGCAAACATGGGTTGATTCGCTAGTCGGTGCCCGTGCCCGTTCGCGGGCATGGCGGTCCAGCGCTGAGGCGGATTCCTGTAGGAGCGAGCTCTGCTCGCGAAGCTTTTGAGTTGCCGGGATTCGCGAGCAGAGCTCGCTCCTACAGGCCGCTGCGGGCCTGAATCCCCACTGCGCTCCCCGTACGAGCACGTAGGGCGGGTGAAACCCGCCAGATTCCTCGCAACGAAGGTTGGACGGCGGGTTGCACCCGCCCTGCGCCAGCGCGCCATGCGCGCGATACCCATCCTGCGCATCCTCCCCGCACAAAAAATCCGCTTCGCGCCGGAAAGGCCCGTCAATCATGGCCTCCGCGCATGTCGGCCCCCTCACCGTGAGGGGGGGTGATGGGGGTACAAGCGTCCGGGGGGGCGGCCTATCGTGGGTTGAAACAACGCTGGCATCACATCCGGCAACAAGAACCGCATCGAGGAGACTTACCCATGATTCCGCGCACCCTGTTTGATCACGAGCACGAAGAATTCCGCAACACCGCGCGGCGCTTCATGACCGAAGAAGTGATGCCCTTCCACGAGCAGTGGGAAGAAGACCATCTGGTGCCGCGCGCCGTCTGGAAGCGTGCTGGTGAGCTCGGTCTGCTCAATGCCACCACCCCGGAAGAATACGGTGGCCTGGGCCTGGACCGTCGCTTCTCGATGATCACCAGCGAGGAAATCGCCCGCGCCTGCGCTACCGGCCTGAACGGCTTCGGCGTGCACGACATCGTTGCCGGCTACATGAACAACTTCGCTACCCACGAACAGAAACTTGCCTGGCTGCCGAAAATGGCCGCAGGCGAAGCCATCGGCGCGGTGGCGATGACCGAACCGAATACCGGTTCCGACCTGCAGGCGGTGAAGACCCGCGCAGTGCTGGACGGTGACGAGTACGTCATCAACGGTGCCAAGACCTTCATTTCCAACGGCACCAACTGCGACATCATCGTGGCCGTGGTCAAGACCGGCAACACCGGCAAGGGCTCGCAGGACATCTCCCTGATCCTGGTCGAGGCCGATCGTCCCGGCGTCGGCAAATCCAAGCCGCTGAAGAAAGTCGGCATGCACGCCCAGGACACCACCATGCTGTTCTTCGAGGACGTTCGCGTACCGAAGGAAAACGTGCTCGGCGGCGTGCCGGGGCAGGGCTTCTACCAGCTGATGAAGGAACTGGCGTGGGAGCGCCTGTCCATCGCGGTCAGCAGCATCGCCGGCGCCCAGGCTGCCTTCGAGCACACCGTGGAATACACCAAGGGCCGCACCGTGTTCGGCAAGCCGATCTTCGATTTCCAGAATTCGCGCTTCAAGCTGGCCGAACTGAAGATCGACCTGGCCGTTGGCCAGAACTACGTCGACCGCTGCATGGAGCTGTGCCTGCGCCACGAGCTGAGCTCGGAGGCTGCCGCCGCCGCCAAGCTGTGGTGCTCCAACCTGTATTCCCGCGTCGTCGACGAAGGTGTGCAACTGCATGGCGGCAACGGCTACATGCTCGAGTACCCGATCGCCCGTCACTACATCGACCATCGCGTTACCCGCATCTACGGCGGCGCCAACGACATCATGAAAGAACTGGTCGCGCGCACCATCTGACCTGGCTGTAGAGAAGGACCCGATATGGAACACCTGATTCCACGCACCCTGTTCAACTCCGAACATGAAGAGTTCCGCCGGATGGCGAAGCGCTTCATGGAGGAGGAAGTCGTTCCGTTCCACGCCCAGTGGGAGAAGGAAAAGCGCGTACCCCGCGAAGTCTGGCGCCGTGCCGGCGAGCTGGGGATGCTGCTGTCTTCGATTCCCGAGGAATACGGCGGACCGGGCGCCAGCCGCTTGTTCGACGTGATCGTCGGCGAGGAATTCTATGCCGCCGGTGCTTCGGGCCTGATCGGCTTCGGCGTACACGGCCTCGTTGGCGGGTACCTGCTGAACTACGGCAGCGAGGAGCAGAAACAGCACTGGCTGCCGAAGATGTGCGCGGGCGAAGCCATCGGCTCCATCGCCATGACCGAGCCGAACACCGGCTCGGACCTGCAGGCGGTGCGTACCCGCGCCGTGCGTGATGGCGACGAGTACGTCATCAACGGCAGCAAGACCTTCATCTCCAACGGCACCCAGTGCGACATCGCCGTGGTGGTGTGCAAGACCGGCAACAGCGGCAAGGCCAGCGATATCTCGCTGATCATCGTCGAGGCGGGGCGCGAGGGCTTCACCAAGTCGCAACCGCTGGAAAAGGTCGGCCTGCATGCGCAGGACACCAGCATGCTGTTCTTCGACAACGTGCGCGTACCGACCAGCAACCTGCTCGGCGGCGAGGAGGGCAAGGGCTTCTACCAGCTGATGCACGACCTCGCCTGGGAACGCCTGATCGGCGCGTCCGGCTTCCAGGCGCAGGCCGAGACCGCTTTCCTGCATACCGTCGACTACACCAAGGGTCGCACCGTGTTCGGCAAGCCGGTCTTCGACTTCCAGAACTCGCGCTTCAAGCTCGCCCAGATGAAGGTGGAGCTGCAGATCGGTCGTTCCTGGGTCGACAGCTGCATCGAGCTTTGCCTGCGCGGCGAACTGACCGCGGAAGCGGCAGCGGTGGCCAAGTACTGGACTGCTGAACTGAGCAGCCGGGTGGTCGACGAGTGCCTGCAACTGCATGGCGGCAACGGCTACATGACCGAGTACCCGATCGCCCGCCTGTACCTGGATACGCGCGGTAACCGCATCTGGGGCGGCACCAACGAAATCATGAAGGAAATCATTTCCCGGACCATCTGAGGCCGGGGGATTCGTTCAACCCGGGCACAGGTGCGGGATGGGCTACGCCCGAACCGCACCGCCCGGAAATATCTGCGCCTGCGCGCATTCGCTGGCCGTGTGCCAGCAAGAAAAACTTCCCCAAGAGGAGAGAAACCATGTCTGAACTTCGTTTCGACGGCAAAGTCGCCATCGTCACCGGCGCCGGCAACGGCCTGGGTCGTGCCCACGCTCTGCTGCTGGCCTCCCGTGGCGCCAAGGTCGTGGTCAATGACCTGGGTGTCACCACCGAAGGCCTGGGCACCTCGTCCGCCGCAGCCGATGCCGTGGTTGCCGAAATCAAGGCCATGGGCGGCGAAGCCGTTGCCAACTACAACTCGGTCACCGAGGGCGAGAAGATCGTCGCCACCGCGCTGGAAGCCTTCGGCACCGTGGACATCCTGATCAACAACGCCGGCATCCTGCGCGATACCTCGTTCCACAAGATGACCGAAGAGCAGTGGGACCTGATCCAGGAAGTCCACGTCAAGGGCGCCTTCCGCCTGACCCACGCCGTATGGCCGATCATGCGCGACAAGGGCTACGGCCGCATCGTGATGACCGCTTCCGGCGCCGGCATCTTCGGCAACTTCGGCCAGTGCAACTACTCCACTGCCAAGTCCGGCCTGATCGGTTTCGCCAACTCGCTGGCCATCGAAGGTGCGAGCAAGAACATTCGCGTCAACACCATCGCCCCGATCGCTGCCTCGCGCATGGTGATCGCCAGCGGTCTGTTCCCCGAAGAGCTGCATGCCAAGCTCAAGGTCGAAGACGTCGCGCCGCTGGTCGGCTGGCTGTGCCATGAAGACTGCCCGGAAACCGGCGGCCTGTTCGAAGTGGGTGGCGGCTTCCACTCCAAATATCGCTGGGAGCGCTCGTATGGCCGCTTCCTGCACACCGACTCGCTGAGCCCGGAGCTGGTGCGTGAGAACTGGGAGCGCATCACCCGCTTCGACGAGAAGAGCGTGCACCACGCCAATGGCGGCGAAGCGTTCAAGGAACTGTTCGAGCGCATGGCCGGCAACGCCATCGGTGGTAACCAGTACGTCGACATGGAAGTGGCTGCCAACGCCGTCGCTACCCTGGAAACCGAATACGACCAGAACGACGCCGCGCTCTACGCGCTGGCCGTGGGTGCCGCCAAGGACCCGCTGGACCGCACCGAACTGCTCTACATCAACGAGTTCAAGGGCGAAGAGTTCCGCGTGCTGCCGACCATGGCCGTACTGCCGGCGACCCAGGTGTTCCTCAAGGCCATCCTATCCGGCAAGCCGACCCTGGAAGGCCTGGAGCTGCCGTTCGCCAAGGGCCTGCACGGCGAGCAGTACACCGAGATGTACCGTCCGATGCCGCCGAAGGCCAAGCTGAAGCACACCATGCGCCTGAAAGAAGCGCTGGACAAAGGCAAGAGCTCGGTCAGCGTGCTGGAAATCCACACCACCGACGAGAACGACGTACCGCTCTACTACAACGAGTTCACCAGCTTCTACACCGGTACTCCGGGTGCTGGCCTGAAGCGCGTTCCGAGCGTACCGGCCGCTCCGCTGCCGGACCGTGAGCCCGATGCGGTGATCGCCGAGAAGACCGACGTCAACCAGGCCCTGCTGTATCGCCTGTGCGGCGACTGGAACCCGATGCACGTCGATCCGGACTACGCGCAGAAGGCCGGTTACGAGAAGCCGTTCCTGCATGGCCTGTGCACCTTCGGTTACGCCGGCCGCCATGTGATCAAGGCGTTCTGCAACAACGATTCGCGTCTGTTCAAGAACATCCGCGTTCGTTTCGCCGCCATCGTGATGCCGGGCGACACCCTGGAAACCCGCATGTGGCGCGAATCGCCGAACCGCGTGGTGTTCGAGACCCGTGCCGTCGAGCGTGACGTGGTGGTACTGAAGGGCGGCTCCGTCGAGATCTTCGACAGCGTTCCTGCCTGAGGAATGTCGCGGTAAGAGCGACGAAACTGCCGCGCTCGCTTTGCGGGCGCGGCAGATCCTGATTTCACGGAGAGGCAAATGGTTCGTCGCGTCAGTGTGATTGGCGTAGGCATCACCCCGTTCATCCGCTCGGCCGATGGCCTGGAGTGCGTCCAGCTGGCCGTCGCGGCCAGTCGCCAGGCGCTGGATGACGGCGGCATTGCCGTGCCGGACGTACAACAGGTCTGTGTTGGTGAAAGCGAATATGCATTGGCAGCCGCACGCGAACTGGGCCTGACTGATGTCGTTTCGCCGGACGCCTCCGCGAATCCCCTGTATCAGGCGTACCAGGCCATTGCGCAGGGTTCTGCCGACTGCGTGCTGGCGATTGGTCTCGGCGACGACCAGCCATCCGACGCATATCCACCGAACATCCAGGCATTCGGCGAAGCGGCGCGTGAGCATATGCAGCGCTACGGCACGCACCGGGAAACCTTCGCAATGGTGGCATTGAAGGCTCAGGAGCATGCGGCAGCCAATCCGCTGGTGCCGGCCGTGGGCCGCCTGACGCTGGAAGACGTACTGGCGGCGGAGCCACTGGCCGACCCTCTCACCCGGCTGCAGTTCTGCGAGGTTGCCCATGGCGCGGCTGCGGTATTGCTCTGCTCGGAGCAGTTCGTGCAGCAACGACAGATCCGCAATGCCGTGCGGATCGAGGCAATGGCCAGGAGCCACGAGCCATCCGACTCCATCGAATGCAACCCTGTCTTCAGGCGAATTGGCCATGACCTGGACCTGCTGGCGGCCAGCGAGGCCTACCAACAGGCGGGTATCGGGCCGGCGGAAGTCGACGTATGCGAACTGCATGACTGCTGCACGGCCAGCGAGGTCCTGTTGTACGAGGCACTGGGCTTCTGCAGGACGGGCGACGCCGGACGATTCGTCGAAGACGGCGACAACACCTACGGCGGCAACCTGCCGATCAATCCTTCCGGTGGCCTGCTGGGCAGGGGCCATGCGCACTCGGCGACCTGCCTCGCACAGTGCACGGAACTGGTCTGGCAACTGCGCGGCAGCGCCGGCGAGCGCCAGGTACGCAAGGCACGTGTGGCTCTGCAGCACAGTGTCGAAGCGAGCGGAGCGAGCATGGTGGTGCTGTATCGCAAGGATTGAAACAACCCGCCATTCATTTGCCGTTGAGCGGCACTTTCGTGGTAGCCAGAATAAATCCAACAGAGGCGGCACACGCCTTCAAGACAGTAGGACCGCGCAATGAACAATAACCAGCAGACGCTACTGCACCAATTCCTGCATTGGGAAAGCACCAACCCCGATGCGATCTACCTGACCGAACCCTGCCCCGACGGCAGCGTGATCGACTACAGCTGGCGCGAGGTTGGCGACCAGGCCCGGCGCATGGCGGCTCACCTGGCAACGCTGGAGCTGCCGGCGCACTCGTCCATCGGTATCTTCGCCAAGAACAGCGCGCACTGGATCATCGCCGACCTGGCTATCTGGATGGCGGGGCACGTCAGCGTGCCGATCTACACCAGCGCCAACGCCGACACCGTGGGTTATGTGATCGACCATGCGGATGTGCGGCTCATGTTCGTCGGCCGTCTGGATGGCGATCGGGCCGGCTGGGACAAGGTGGCAGGCGTTGTGCCGGCTTCCCTGCCGCTGATCGATCTGCCGCGCTCGTCGCGTGGCGAAGGTCCGACCTGGCAGCAGATCATCGCCGAGGTGCAGCCGCTGGCCGAGGTTGTGCAGCCGTCTCGCGAGGCGCTCGCCACCATCATCTACACCTCCGGCAGCACCGGTTGTCCCAAGGGCGTCATGCACAGTTTCGGCGGCATGTTCGACGGGCCGGACGTCTCCCAGGTGATGTACAACAAGCGTCGCGGGAGCAGCTCGGCGGATCGCCTGCTGTCCTACCTGCCGCTGGCGCACACGGCGGAGCGCGCGGTGGTCGAGGCGGTTTCGCTGCATAGCGGCTGCCGGGTGTTCTTCAACGAAAGCCTGGAGACGTTCTCCGAGGACCTGCGCCGCGCCAGGCCGACCATCTTCATGTCGGTGCCGCGCCTGTGGGGCAAGTTCTACCACGGCATCAACGGGCGGATTCCGCCGGAAGTCCAGGCCGCCGCCTTTGCCGACCCGGAAAAGGCACCGGCGATGCGCGCGCAGATCCTCGGCGCGCTCGGCCTCGATCAGTGCCACACCGGCCTGTCGGGCTCGGCGCCGCTGCCGTCCGCCGTGCACAACTGGTACCGCGAGTTGGGCCTGGAGCTGCTCGAGGGCTACGGGATGTCGGAGAACTTCGGCGTTTCGCACTTCAGCCTGTGCGGCGACGTACGCATCGGTTACGTCGGCGCCCCGATCCCCGGCGTGCGCTGCCGTATCGCGGCGGATGGCGAGATCCTGGTGCGCAGTCCGTCGCAGATGATGGGCTACTACAAGGAGCCGGCACTCACTGCCGAGTGCTACACCGAGGACGGCCTGTTCCATACCGGCGACCGCGGCGAAGTCGACGAGCAGGGGCGCCTGCGCATCACCGGGCGGGTCAAGGACCTGTTCAAGACGGCCAAGGGCAAGTACGTCGCGCCGGTGCCGATCGAGGCCCGGCTCGGCAACCACAACCTGGTCGAGGCGGCTTGCGTGGTGGGAGTCGGCATGCCGCAGCCCATCGCACTGCTCAACGTGTCGCCGGACACCCGCCAGGCGCTGGCCTGCGCCGAGCGCAAGGACACCGTGATGGCCGAGCTGGAATCCCTGCTGGACGAGGTCAATGCCAGGTTCGAGGGGCATGAGCAGCTGGATTGCCTGGTGGTCATGCAGGAGCCGTGGAGCATCGAGAACGGCTTGCTCACACCGACCCTGAAAATTCGCCGCAGCGTCATCGAGGAGCGCTATCACCAGCGCAGCGAGGCCTGGGCCGCCAGCCGGCGCCGGGTGATCTTCGAGTAAGTCGCGTCATCTCCAGCGAGTGAACTTTGGCCGATCCCCCGGGATCGGCCTTTTCTTTTCCGCCCCCCCTCGTTTGAAGGGGATACCGCCGCAAAAGGGCTCGCGCAAAACTCCCTGTGGCTCAACAACAAGAACAATGAGGCATTCAGGATGAAAATGAACTTCGCGCGCACCTTCGCCCAGCTCGCCATTCGCCATGGCGACAGCGAAGCGCTGGTCAATGTCGAGCGCGGCAGGCGCTACAGCTTCATCGAGCTGCACCGACTCACCAACCGGATCGTCAACATGATGCGCGAACGCCTGCAGCTGCGGCGCGGCGACGTGTACCTGTGCATCCTGGAGAACGACAACCTGTCGCTGCTGCATACCTGGACTGCCCTGAAGGGCGAGGCGGCCGCGGCCTTCACCAACTTCCGCGACTCGACGGAAGAGCACTTCGCCCAGGTGGATCACATCCAGCCGAAAGTGGTCTTCCTCGAAAACGTACTGCTGGAACGCTATTTCGACGGCTTGCGTGCGCGTGGCATTACCGTTGTATGCATGGACCCGCCAGCGGAACCGCGTGATGGACTGCTCGGCTTCGACAGCCTGCTCGAAGGCGTCACCGACCAGGACCCCGGCGTGGAAAGCGATCCGTACTCGGACATCCTCATCTACCGCTTCACCGGCGGCACCACCGGCAAAAGCAAGTGCGCGCAGTACACCATGGACAACTGGCTGGCCTGTCGCGATGCCTTCTATGCCGAAAGCGAGCAGGCGATCGATGAGCGGACGCGTCTGCTGCACATGGCGCCGATCAGCCACGGCTCCGGCCTCAGCGTGCTGGCGACAGCGTTCCGCGGCGGCTGCACGGTGACCCAGAACACCCCGGACCTCGTGCAGTGGTGCCGCTACGTCGAGGCGGAGCGGATCACCGTCGGTTCGCTGGTGCCCACGTTGCTCTATCGTCTTCTCGACCTGCCGCAGGCCGACGATCACGACCTGTCGAGTCTGCGCAGTGTCTACTACGGCGCCGCGCCGATGAGCCCGAGCAAACTGGCGCGGCTGCAGCAGCGTTTCGGCAACATCTTCCTGCAGATCTACGGCGCCACCGAGTGCCTGCAGCCAGTGGCCACCCTGGGCAAGGCCGATCACCTGACGGCCAGCGAGGACGGCCGCCTGGCCTCGGCAGGGCGCGTGGCGGTGGGTGTCGAGTTGATCATCGTCGACGAGGAGGGCAGGGAAGTGGCACCCGGCGACACCGGGGAAGTCTGGCTGCGCAGCCGGGCCACCATTTCCGGCTACCACGGCAACCCGGAGGCGACCGCGACGGAGTTCAGCGACGGCTTCTGGAAGTCCGGCGACCTCGGTTACCAGGATGAACAGGGTTTCCTGTTCATCGTCGACCGCAAGAAGGACATGATCATCACCGGCGGGTTCAACGTCTACGCGGTGGAGGTCGAGGCGGCGCTCAACGCCCACCCGGACGTGGCGATCTCCGCCGTGGTCGGCATCCCGCACGCGGAGTGGGGCGAGGCCGTGCACGCCGAAGTGGTGCTGAAGGAGGGCTCGCAGCTTTCCAGCGACGGGCTGATCGAGCACGTCAAGAATCGCCTGGGCCGCTTCAAGGCGCCCAAGTCGCTGGTGTTCGTCAGCGAGCTGCCGGTCAGCGTGGTGGGCAAGGTGCTGCGCCGCACGG
>RCUU01001080.1_pt1 | contig 13640 bp, 12 predicted proteins | sample 2166211 | NCBI WGS metagenome assembly RCUU01 (sample SAMN09932620, study PRJNA488358) | compost metagenome | feature: garden; material: soil; isolation source: compost soil in phenylacetic acid-enriched culture | place: Germany: Experimental Botanical Garden Goettingen | collected 2016-01-27
CAACGACAAGGCCTGAAGGAATTTCCTTTGGCGCCAATACGACGCGGCCTACAATGTCGGCAAGCACCAGAAAGATCGCGCCCAACAGGGCCGACAGTACGGTAAGCTTGCGATTGCTGTGCGGAACAAACAAGCGTGCGGCATGCGGGGCCAACAAGCCAACAAAGCCGACCGTACCTACAGTAGCGACAGCAGAAGCTGCAAGCGCTGCGCCAACCAGGCCACCTAGCATGCGAGTGCGTTCTGCTGAGACACCAAGGCTAATAGTCGTAGCATCTCCAAAAGCGAGCAGGTCAAGCCGACGGGCAATCCACCAGGCGAGCGGAAGCAGCACCAGCGGCCAGACCATGAGCCAGCCGAGTGATTCCCAGCCTCGGGCATAGGTGCTGCCTGACAGCCAAGTCAGAGCCGAAGCTGCGCGCAGTTGCGCCTTAACGACAAGCGCCTGAATGCCCGCTGAGCCAAAGGCGGAGACCGCCATACCGATCAGCGCCACTTTGGCAGGCTGCAGTCCGCCTTTTCGGGTGATCATATAGATGATGATCACCGCAATGATCGCGCCCGTAAAAGCCGCAAACGGCACCAGCGAGCTTGACAGCTGCGGCAGCGCGATCAGGAAGATGAGGGCGCCAAGGCCGGCGCCAGAGGTTACGCCGATCACCGAAGGATCGGCGAGCGGATTGCGCACGACGCCCTGCAGCAGCGTGCCGCTCACTGCGAGCGCGGCCCCGGCGAGGGCCGCTACAAGCAGGCGGGGCAGCCGTGTGTCGATCACCATATAACGGGTGATCTTGCTGGCCCCGCCTGTCAGCGCGGCCCACACATCATGCAGCGGCACCGTTTTGCCGCCGAAGACGAGGCCCGCGCCAAGCGCGAGCAGCAGCAACAACGCTGCTGCCCCCAACAGGGCGCCATACGGCAGCCTCCGCCGGAATCCGGCGGACATGCCTGTGCCTGCGCCCTGAACATCGCCTCGTGACGGTTTCATCCGGTACACGAGCCAAATGAGCCACGGCGCACCGAGCGCCGCCGTGATCGAGCCTGCTGGCAGGATGCCAAAAAACGGCTCCAGCAGCAGCACGCCAAGATCGGCCGCCACCAGCACGACGGCTCCCCAAATCATCGAGCCGGGAATCAGCAAATGATGGCGGTGAATTCCCATCAATCGCAGCAAATGCGGTGCGATCAGACCCACGAAGCCTATAGGTCCGGCTACACTCACCGTCACTGCTGCCAGCAGAATAGCAACCAGCACGCTAACCGAACGGTTAAATCCAATGCGCTGCCCCAGCGATCTGCCAACCTCCTCGTCCATCAACAATATATCCAGTTGACGGCTAAACAGCACAGTACAAATCAATGCTCCTGCAATCCAGGGCCATACAGTAAGGACATTGTGCCAATCATTTTGAATCAGAGACCCGGAGCCCCAAAGGAACAGCCCTGCTGTTTCGTTCTCGAATAAAAGCTGAAGAGTTCCCGTAAGAGATGACAATACCAGAGTCAGCGACATACCGCCAAGCGCCAGACGAACCGAGGCCGTTCGTTTCTGTCCTGCCATCAGGAACACAATGCCTCCTGCAATCATCCCTCCAAGCATCGCTACGAGTAAGGGATAACGCCCGATCATACTTGGCGCAAAAATCGTTGCGGCAACAACAGCTAAATAAGCTCCCGCATTGATCCCTAATGTTCCTGCTGAAGCCAGCGGATTACGAGTAAGCGTCTGAAGAAGAACACCGGCAACAGCTAGAGCTGCACCTCCCAGGGCGCCCATCACGGCTCTGGGGAGTCTTACTCCCCTGACAATTTGCTGCAAAGGATCATCCGGTGCCGGGTTAAACAACGCTTCCCATATTAACGATAATTTAATTCCTGCGGAACCTTGCGTAATTTGCAGACTCAGCAATAGCAGGAGCAAAATGGGGCCTGCTACGAATACAAACAGAAGCGAACCGTTGGAAGTTCGCTTCTGTTTGTGATCCTGCTCTATCAAACGCCCGGAGCCTTGACCGCTCCCTGCAGCCTGTTCAACATTTTTATTCATCAGACTCATGGAGCTAACAATTCAACTGCCTTGTTCACAATGGTCTTGGCAGACAATGGTCCGCCGAATACCCACGAGTCGCCCCCTAAAGCGTAGGTACGGTTTTCTTTTACGAAATTCAGGTTAGTCCATACTTTGTTGTCTTTGAGCTGATCTTCAAATACATTATCATCCGCTTGAACGATATAGATAAAATTAGAATCCTGAACGGCCGGGAATGATTCAACAGTTTTTTCTGCATATCCATACAATTCAAAAGCAGACTCTTTAAACGCATTAGTCAGACCTATTTTTTTCAAAATTTGAATAGACATCGAGTTATCAGTGAAAATACGGAAAACTGGTGCATTTTGATTACTGTAGGCTTGTACCAGAGTGACGGTTCCGTTCTCCTTGCCAGCCGCTTTAAGCTTCTCTGTAGCAGCAGCGTATGTATCATCCAAGTCCTTTAATACTTTTGCTGCTTCATCCTGCTTGCCGGTAATTTCTGCAATTGTATTAAACGTATCGATCATTTCTTGATATTGGTCCACACCGTTCTCATCCTGATAAGGACTAAAGGCTATAGTTGGAGCAATTTCTGTCAATTTGTCATAGATGTTCGCCGCACGATAATCCGCGGTAATGATGAGATCCGGCTCAAGTGCCATGATCGCCTCAAGGTTCGGCTCCTGACGAGTTCCTACATCGGCTACGCCATCAGGCAGACCAGGGGTTGTATTCACCCATTTCTTATAACCTTCCACATCTGCAACACCAACCGGATCTACTCCAAGCGCTACCAAATCTTCAGCATAAGTAAACTCCAGTGCAACGATACGTTGAGGTTTTCCTTTAATTTCTGTAGTTCCCAATCCATGCTTGATAGTATGTGTTGCTTCAGAAGCTGTATTTGCTGCATTTTGATTTTGCGAGTTTTGCGTATTGGCAGCACCACTGCTATTCGCACTTTCCTTAGCACTATTAGCGCTATTTCCATTTCCGCATGCTGCCAGCACAAGGCACAACACCATTGTGGGGAATAATAACTTAATCGATCTCTTCTTCATGATGTAACTTCACTCCTTAAAATATATAAAAAATTATGAAGAGGCCGCGATCATTTGCTGACGCTTTTCCTCTCTTTGCTCCTTTGTCATCTTCGGGCAGCTGTAGCAATAACCATGCCCTGTATCGGTCCGATAAGCCAGACAGCATGTCGGCTTCATAGGCACTTTCTCTCCTTCACGGCGAGGGTCGTCAATCCATTTCCACTTAACATTAAACGGATTGCGATGAAGTCCGAACCAGCCTGGATCAAGCTCCTGGACCAAAAAATGATACTGCTCCATCAACGCTGCCTGATGGGACTCCTCTTCGAGCATGCCGCTTATACGCTTTACATAATACTCTATGCCAAGCGGTATCTGTCCCCAGACCTGTCCCAACGGCACCCCCGCCACAGTCGAGATGCATGTGAATACCGGAGCTATAGTTTGTTGGTAAAATCGTCCCAGCCACTCGTCTCGCCATTCCCCTTTTTCACCTTCAGGCCAAGATAGCTCCTGTGAATCTTTGACCACAAAAAACAGGAACGGGTAATTGTTCACTAGCCTTACCTGAATAATGAGGTTTTCAGACGAAAAAGAGAGCCAGCGGTCCGTAACACCGATCATGTATTGTATCGCCGTACATAAAACACGCCAGCCGGCAGCCAAATACGTGCCTGCTACTTGAATATCCAGTCCCTTAATTTGATGCTGATAAAAGATGAGAAACTGCTCCAGCTTCTCACGATCCGACAGCTCCGCTGCCGATATCGTGTAGATAGCATCATTTTTCAACTCTGTAACAACATTCAGCTGAGTTTCCAACAATTTATAATCAATATTCATCTGCTTCTCCTTAAGGTTACAAGGTAAAGGCAATCTTGTTAGCAAGCTCCCGTTCGTCATTTTTCTTCTCAAGCTTACTCCGATTCCCTTTGCCCTCCGAAGCAGCACGATAAAGCTCATATGGAAGACACAGTGGGACACCGCTTCGAGGGTCTGTCACGATATCCGCTTCAATTCCGAACACTTCACGGAGCACCTCGGAAGTGACCACCTCTTCAGGAGTCCCTGATGCAATGGCTTTCCCTTTCTTGATTGCAATCATATGATGCGCATATCTGGCAGCATGGTTCAAATCATGTACAACCATAATGATGGTGCGCTGCGACTCCATATTGAGTTCCTCCAGGAGCTGAAGCACTTCTAATTGGTGTGCCATATCGAGAAATGTTGTAGGCTCATCCAAGAACAAAATATCGGTCTCTTGTGCGAGAGCCATAGCGATCCAGGCCCGTTGCCGCTGCCCTCCGGAAAGCTGCTCCAATGCACGATCGCTAAATTCGTTCATCTTGGTAGCCTCGATGGCCCATTCCACTATTTTCCGATCTTCCGCTTTCAAGCCGCCAAAACCTTTTTGATGAGGAAAACGACCGTACGATACCAGCTCATATACCGTTAATCCTTCAGGAGCTGTAGGATTTTGCGGCAAAATAGCCAATTGCTTCGCCACTTCACGCGTCGACTGCTTATGAATGGACTTGCCATCCAGTAGTACACTGCCGCCCTTTGGTTGCAAAATCCGAGCCATCGTCTTCAAAATCGTCGATTTACCAGAACCGTTAGCGCCTACTAGAGCTGTTACCTTGCCTTCCGGAATTGAAATATTCAAATCCTCAACGATTAAACGATCCTCATAGGCAATATCCAAATGAGAAGTCTTTAACGATATCATGGCCTCTCTTCCTTTCCGTATATATTTCATTGCATATCCTGCAACGTTAACCATCAGATCTAATTCCCACTCTTTAAAGATACTGATAATCATTATCATTTGTCAATATTTAAATTTAAATAGCTTAACTTACGGATTCTACATAATAAAGACCGAGAGCCTAATGCCCTCGGTCCGGTTTATATTCCTTCAATACTAAGGATTCGCCGTTACTGGAACGGCATCGTAATATTCTTCTAATGTGATGTTATTATCTGCAATGTAAGATGCAATTTCTACACCAACATAACGGATATGCCAAGGCTCGTATTTGTATCCTGTAATTGATTCCTTACCTTCCGGATAACGGATAATATAACCGTATTCTGCCGCATGCTCAGCCAGCCATGCTGCTTCCTTCGTATCACCAAAACAATCCTCTGCCGCACATCTTCCGTCACTGCCAGACACGTCGACCGAAAGTCCTGTCTCATGTTCACTGTGTCCTGGAACTGCGCTGTATGTTTTTGCCTTCTCCTCGCCATCTTTAGCCACATAACGATTGAAAAGAGCTGTCTGCGTACTGTGTGAACGATATGCAGATACACCTGCCAAATAGATTCCATCCTTCTCGGCGCCTGCAAACAATTGTTCAAGCGCCCCTGCCGCCTCGCTGCGCATCATGCGTTTCTCAATCTTATCTTTAAAAGTGAAGCGTACATCAGGATATACTAAATCAGTCGGTACATGATCCTCAGGTAGAGCATATTCCTTGTTCACTAGCACAGCCACGCTATTCGCATCCGCCGCTGCAGCCTTGTCCGGAGTATTGCTTGGATTAACCGCCGAATCCGGGTTCCCTCCTGGTGACTCTCCGCTTCCTTCCGATCCAGCATTGTTGTCAGGGATTGTATTATTTTCAGTCTCATTTACTTCTGATTGAGGGGCCGGGTTACTATTTACGGCTTCGGTTGATTTATGATCACTGCATCCAACAAAAACAACAGCTGCCAGCACCAAAGTCAATGCAGTCAATAAGGAGCCTTTAACAGCCCCTTTACGATGCAGCAACCCATCTCGTACGGAATGATTCATGTGTGCATCCTCCTCGCATTTCCACTCTTCACTCAAGCTAAAAAATGGCTTAACGACCTCTTCGTCCACCCTGATTCCTGCCGCCGCGACGACCGCCTTGTTCCCCACGGCTTTGCTGACGTCCATTCCCGTTGTGGCTGTCACGCCGTGAGCTGCCTGTTTTGCTTCCACGGCTGCGGTTCCCATTACTTGCCTGGCCGCCTCGGGCTTGGCCTTGACCACGAGCGCCTCTTCCGCCTGTACCTTGGCCGCCGCGTGAACCTCTACGTGAATCTTCACTGTCAGAGCTTTGGCGACGCGACGCGGACTCACCTCGGCGTGAACCCTCATTCGCCATCGGCCCGGCGGATAATCCGCTTTTCTCATGACGCTGACGCTCTAATTTGCGATTAATGCCGCGCTCGATATTGCGCAGCGCATCTATATCTCTGGGTGCTGCAAAAGTAATCGCAACTCCCTTTTCCCCGGCACGCCCCGTTCTACCGATCCGGTGAATGTAGTAATCCACTTCCTGGGGAATATCATAGTTAAATACATGTGTAACGCCTTCCACATCAATACCGCGCGCCGCAACATCTGTCGCCACAAGCAACTCCAGCTTCGCATCCCGAAAAGCACGCATCACCTGCTCACGTTTGGATTGCGACAAGTCGCCATGAAGCTCGTCCGATTTAAAGCCGGCCTCTTGAAGCGCCTCATTCAGCTTGCTTGCCCGACGTTTGGTCCGGCAAAAAATAACGGCCAAATAAGGGCGTTCCCTGTGAATCATGTCAATCAACGTTGCCTGTTTGGCTCGATCGGAACATTCTACCACGATTTGCCGAATGCTATCGAGGGTGACGCGTGAATTGTCAGCTACTCGAATATCATGTGGCTGATTCATGTAGGTTCTGGCTAATCTTTTCACATTGTCCGGCATCGTAGCCGAGAATAACATCGTCTGTCGGCTTCTTGGCACGCGTGTAATAATATCCTCGACTTCAGCAAGAAAACCCATATGCAGCATTTGATCAGCTTCATCCAATACGAGCGTGCGCACAGAGCCAAGAGTGAGAGAACCGCGACGCAGATGATCAAGCAGACGTCCCGGCGTCCCGATCACAAGCTGGGTCCCGTTATGCAGTTTGCGCAGCTGACGCTCCACATCCTGTCCCCCATATGCAGCAAGAACAGACATGCCTTCACGGGCTGCGGCTAATTTACGGGCCTCTGCCGTAATTTGAATAGCCAGTTCACGTGTCGGAGTAATGATTAATGCCTGCGCATCCGGACGATCTGTACGGATTTTCTCCATGATCGGCAGTAAAAAGGCAAGTGTCTTGCCTGTGCCTGTCTGCGCCTGAACTACAGCATCCTCACCGGCAAGCAAGGTTGGAATTGCCTTCTCCTGAACAGGTGTAGGCGTAACGATGCCTTGTCCTTGCAGTATATGAAGAAGAGCCGTTGAGAGGCCCATTTTTTCAAAAGTTGTTGTCAAATACATTCACCTCATTATTTAGTAGGCGCCAGCAGAAGAATCCCTGTGCTAACACCGCTGTATTTCACAGCCTTCTTATTGTACCAGAGTTTGACCTGAATTACCTTTCAATAACTAAAAAAGAGCCCCAGATTAACCTGGAACTCTGGCAGCCCATTTAGCTGCTTGCAGTATTAGCTTACGGTACTCACTATGCTGAAACGCAGCCTGATCCCGTCCCGGCATCAAATATACAACCCGTCCCAAGCCATAGTTATGGGCCCAGGCAGCAGGCTGCCATTCTCCTTCCAAACCATATTCCATTAAGATCGTCGTCTCCATAAAACGATCAAATTCAAACCAATAAGGCTCATCCTCAATTTCAAAAGGCTCGATATTCTCCATAATGTCATGATCCGGGGTCGTAATTCTCATCTTCAGCTTACGGATAGATGGATGGGCAGTATTTCTTGCGCCAATCATTTGTGCCAGCTCATATTTTTTGTTAAGCACGATCCCGTTATGGAGCACCAGCAGTCCGCCTCCTCCACTAACATAAGAGAGCAAGCCTGCGGTCTGTTTGGAGGACAATTTCTCCATCCATGTATCATGGTATGAGATACAAAGGTCGTATGATTCGATCTGATCCTTCTCCAGCATTTGCTTGTTCTCGGTACATTTAACGGTAAACTGCTCAAATAAAATACGGGTCATTTCCTCATCCACCCCTTGTAGAGGATGAAATCTAGGATGAGTATAATCTCCAATCAATAAAGCTTTTCTTTTATAAATTGCGTTCATTTTGAAACCTCCTATTGCTGAACCCCTGCTTCTGTTACTATTCCAAAGTGTCCAATGATTTATTTCCTTCCACCATAGCTTCGGCTTCTCCGGCATAATAACGAGCGAGTTCAACCATCATACTGCCCATCCGCTCTTCCTTGGGTGCAACTACCCGGGGAACTCCGGCCTCGAATAATCCTTGAGCCGTAACTTTACCTACTGCAACCGCGATAACGGGGCCTTCCAGCGCTTGGATGAGCTGATCCAGCTTGCCTTGTTTTGTGGCATGCTCCATCAGGAATCTGACTTGCGGACCACTCGTAAAAGTAACCGCGTCAACGTTCCCCTCAGTAATGTCGCAGAGCAACTGTTCCAACGCTCCTTCAGGAGGCGCGATATGGCGATAAGGGAGTATTTGTTTGCAGAATGCTCCTTGCTCTTCAAACCATGCCACTAATCGGGGATTTGGGTCTCCATATAACTGCAACATCACGGTCTTATTATGAAAATCATATGCTGAAAGCTCTCGTATTAATCCTTCGGTGCTTCCATCATCATCACGAACCTTTATGGCAAGCTGGCGTTTCTTTAGCGCATTTGCCGTTTTATATCCTCTGGCCGCTATGTTGTTCTCGCGAAGAATGTCCCACAGCTGCCCGGCCACTCCCATGTCTTCGGCCAGGTCAAACAACGCTTCCAATCCGACTCCCGTGGTGAATATCGACCAATCCGGCGGCGTATTTATCCATGAAATAATTCCGTTCCGCAAATCAAGATCATCCAGAATCACAGTTCCCTGAGCCGGTCTGTATAGAGGTATGCCCCCCATGTTCTCAACCAGTTTGCCCAGCTCCTGAGATCTCCTTGGTCCAGTAAGCGCCACTCTCTTTCCTTCCAGCCTGCGCGCCATGTTCTCCCCTCCGATTTCAGCTATCCTTGCAGCTTCATACTAGTTCAAGCTTATACGACATGAGCATTGAAGTAAATCATTTCATCATAACTATTCACGCTCTGATGACATATTTCATGACATGTTCAAATGAATTAGTACCTTGGATGCATATAATTAGATGGTACCTAGAATATCAAATTAGCCAACATACCCAGGCTGTAGAAATTGCGGTAAAAATGCAGCAGGATTTCTATAGTAGCTGACCTCGATGTGCATAATTGCTGCACTTCTGCATGCTTCGATATCAGGGGGCTCGCTGAACCTCATTAAACTTCATTGAACTTCACTAAACAAAAAGACTGGCCTCTACGGCAAAACGAGAGAGGATAGGTGCGGTTAGGGGAAGGTTTAGGTGTACAGAAAAATGAAAAGGTGTCACCACGTAGATAAAGCTCTATTGTGGGACACCCTTTATTCGAATCAATCAGCGAGCCGATATCCGACTCCCCTGACAGTAGCGATATACCTGGAATCAACGGCACGGTCGCCTAGTTTTTTGCGCAAGCTTTTGATATGGACATCTACTACATTACTGCCACCAAGAAACGAGGTGCCCCATACTTCAGCAAGCAGCTCTTCTCGTGATAACACTGTACCTTCATGTTCAAGCAATTTTACGAGAAGCTCGTATTCGGTTTTGGTAAGTTCGATTTTAACTCCATCGCGGTAAACGGTCATTTTTTTGCGGTCAATCCACAAATCCTTAAAAATAGCTGGCGAGGTTCCTGTTAACAGACGGGATGACAGCCGACGAGGGCCACTGTTGCGAATAATACGCTGCGCATGATAGATGACTTCTCCCGGACGAGCAGGCCACACCAGAAGCTCCTGGTTCATAAAGGACTGATCCATACGTGAAATCATTTGTTCATTCACCAATAACAAAGTCGGGGTATCGCCGGTCTCCTCCTGTAACAATGATTTGATTTGCGTGGTTTCCTCCATACTACGATAAGAGGTAAGATCATAAATCAGCAAATCTGCTGCCTGCGCATTCCGAACCCCCTGCTCCCAATGATGGAAAACAAGAACATCAAAACACCCGTCCGACAGATCTCCAACCAGTTCACGAATCCCGCTCGGATAAGGACTGACCAGAATCACTCGTTGTGTCACCGGGCACATCTCGCGGTTCTCCATCCCCATATCAGGCTCTGTAAACTCCATGTTGACCGGAGGTCTGAACGGTGTTACTGTTCTCGAATGATTGAATCCCTTCGTTGTCACTTCTTCTGCTGACAAGATGGACACACCCCCCCAAATACGACATGAGCATGATGCACATCATATCCTGTCTCTTTGGCAACCGCCTCGCTCCAATCCAATGGAACATTCGACATCACTTCGTCAACACGTCCGCACACCTCGCACAGAATGTGCTGATGATCGTCCAGCTTGGCATCGTATCTGCTGGCCGCTTCCCCTAATTTCAACTCCCGTATCATTTCTTTTTCAGTTAAATACCGAAGCGAATTGTACACAGTCCCATATGCAAAATTATATCCTTGCTCTACAAGACGATTCATGACTTCAGCTGCCGTAGGATGATCATGGGCATTGCGGACTACATCATATACCGCTTGGCGCTGCGTGGTTAAATTTAATGATTTCATAATATATCATCATTCCTTGTGATTATTTGTATATATTTTAGAATTAGTATAAGTCTTATTCTATCCTTAGTCAATGATACGTATTTGGGATTCAGGTATGACGAGCCTGTATTTTTTTCATACTATGCATTAGCAATTACTTTTTAAAAGAGGAGGGTCGTCTATGGTATGGAAAAAATACACTGTTTTTGTGCTATTCCTGCTTTTGAGCGGCGTCTACGTCATTTTTAGTGATATATGTGTGGGCTTGCCCTGGAACACAATTATCATCAACTGGAGATTCACGATGTTCTCTCCAATTGAACGAATCATCGCCGTGATCTGGATCCTGCTCCTATTCATACCTGATCTGATCAAGCACCTGCGCCGCAAACAGGGACACACCTCTGCTTCATCCTCAAGCCCAAACACTCATTCAAAGAACAATGGGGACCAGGAATCGAGCTTTAACCCAAAATCAGGCCCGAGTTCCTGATCCGGCGCGTAATTTATAGATGATCGATGCAACAATAAATATGAGTGGTATCACTATGAAGAATACGGGATCAATTAAATAAAGCACTCGTCCTCCCTTCATCACATGCTCACTGTAGTTGCGGGCGATCAGGATCGAGAACAGGAGAATAATAAAGGCTATCGGATAGAGCAGCTTGCGATATGGAATTCGGAACAGGTCGGATAAACCGATTACGGCAGCGTAATAGAACATGCTGATTTTGAAAAAATCTCCGATAATTAGCACCATAACGACGAGAATGTCGGTACGCTGTATGAAATCCGATATCGCTGCTTTGCCAACCATAGTGAGCAGAGGGAATGACGAGCGTTCAGTAATGTCTACCCCTAAGGCAGATATGGTAATCATTGCTGTACCGCTGAGGATCAATCCGGATATTAGAACGGCCAAGTATCCTGCTCTGATTCCCTTTTTTTGATCTTGCAGCGAGGGCATGACCATTTTGAAGCAGATCACTTCAGCAAACGGAAACTGGTAATTCTGTTTGACGACTGATTCAATGACTGGCCTAACTCCTTGGCCCAAAACAGGCAGAAGCCGACTCGCATCAATAATGTTGGAGAATAAAACGACAAGCCCGATCAACAGCCCGAGCATAAACACAATGGCTAAAAAAATAGTTGCAGTTCGAGCCATAACTTCAAGTCCTTTATGGAGTACATAAGCCACAGTAAGCACCATTATAAGGTTGACAATGGGAAGAGGCGTCTCTTTTAATGTAGAACTGATAATTAGCAGCCCCCCATCCAGTACATTTCGAGAAGCCTTATTCAAAAAAAATACTATATAAGCGATGCTGATGAATGTCCCTATGTACTTGCCTAGCAGCATCCTGGAATAAGATGTAGGCAGCTTATCCGGAAACAGCTTGTACAAAACGCAATACCCGGTGAAGAGTACCAGACCGATCATCATCCCCACTAAAATAGATATCCATGCATCTCTCCCGGCTTGAAGCCCCAAATTAACAACAAGGGCAGTTCCAAGCTGAAACAAAACTAATAGCGCGAAAAACTGCATGGGCTTGATCTTCGTCGATTCCATATCCATGGTCATCTCCTTTGTTATTAGCTTATGGATTACTGTTCAGAATTCTTATAATATTTGAAAGAACGATCTCTCATCTGCGAATTGCGAATAACAGCATTTACTTCATACTCCACTTTTACTTTAGGAAAAATCTGCCCCCACCTGTTCTTTATCTTTCTCCACTCAGCGGGATCTTCGCGTTCCATAACCTCGCTAAATGTGAATATGTCACACTTCATCGATTGCGCCCTGTCTACCATCTTTTGCATCTGCTTTTGAATCACTTGCTGGGCAGTTTGTTCAAGGGTTAGTAATTCTTCGGGGTTTCGCAGGTCGACTTTGCTATTGACTTCACGGATCGAAAATTGAGCCCTCACATTGAGCCGAATAACAGGGTGCTCGGGATCTTTTAATGATGCCTTCATCTTAGTGTGAGAACGCATCACTTCCATCGTAATGTCGCCGCCATCTTTTTTAGAATGTATAACAATAACTGATTTTTTCATTTTGTTTTTGATCCAGACCAACCCCTTGCTCTCCTCCTCATTCAGCCATATCTGCATCTTGTCTCCCTTGAATACAGCCATCCTGTACATAACTGGCATTCCTTGGGTAATTGATGACTCCAGGTTGCTCTTCTTGCCCGCTTCTTTAATATCTCCTTCTATATTTAATCCATTAAGTACGGTACCTCCTTCAGGAACAAGCAAGCTTCTGACCACGTCATCTACCTCAACCGAATAATTCTCGCCAAGTTCATTTGCGGCCATACTTGTTTTTTGTGCCAAGGCATATCCTGATATTTTTCCTATTGGTGTTAATGCAGAGATGATATTCGCAGCCGACACCCCCTTTTTAGCCACGTACATTTCAGCCGTAAGTCGTATATCCGAATCCCGGTCCAGATAATCCATAATTCCCACGATACCGTCTCTTGCAACATCCTCTGACATCACAATCATCCTGGCTTGGGCCGGGGATATTAAGCGCGGTATCTTCCGCGATGTATTGCGGATAGCATCGACTATCGTTTTACCTGTTGCTTGATATACTGAAGTTGGGGTTGCTCCACGCCCTATTTTCCCGGAAATTTCATCAGCAATAATAATCTGGAGGGACACCAGGTATTTCTCTTCCCCCTCGACAAGATCAATGCCAATGCCGGACACGACAGCTCTCTTATTCAGCTCTTTAGCATCCCAACAGCCTGTTAAAGCCAATATTCCAAAGAGCCACAACAACAGGAACAAACCTCGTACAGCTCCCATCGCATACGACCTGCTCTTGTCCATATTTGCGACACTTCTCCTTCCCTTCACATCATAATATTGGATCAGGATTTTGCAGGGTTGCGGTTCGATTCGCCCTCATTCCTTTGAGGGAGTACTTCCTCGGCGGTACTGATC
>RCUU01001081.1_pt1 | contig 13635 bp, 10 predicted proteins | sample 2166211 | NCBI WGS metagenome assembly RCUU01 (sample SAMN09932620, study PRJNA488358) | compost metagenome | feature: garden; material: soil; isolation source: compost soil in phenylacetic acid-enriched culture | place: Germany: Experimental Botanical Garden Goettingen | collected 2016-01-27
GCCCCTTTTTTAAGCTGGAAATCTCATATTTGGAAATCGTGCTCACCTCAATTTCAAATCAAGCTTAAATTAAACTCCTTCATCGTATCAATAATTGCATATTTTGTTTCGTAATGCGAAATTTTACGGTGAAAGTACGGTTGCTGCAGGATCATGGTAAACTAAGGAATAGATATAAACAGAAGAAGCAATGAAACTACTGATGAAACTACTGATGAATCTACTTGGAGGGATCGAACTTGCGTATATTGGTTCTGGGAGCCGGAGGAGTTGGCGGTTATTTTGGCGGTCGTCTGGTGGAAAAAGGAGAGGACGTTACATTTCTTGTCCGCAGCAAGCGTAAGGAGCAATTGGAAAAAGAAGGCCTGGTCATACAAAGCGTAAACGGGGACCTCAAGCTCCAGCCGAAATTGATCACCGCAAAGGATGCAAATACGGCAGGGCCGTTTGATCTTATTTTGTTTTCAACCAAGGCCTATCATTTACACAGTGCTATTCAGGATTTGCAGCCATTTGTTGGAGATGACACGACAATACTTCCGTTGTTAAATGGAGTAGCGCATTTTCCGCTACTTAAAAGTGAATTTGGAGCAGAGCAAGTCATCGGAGGACTGTGCTTCATTGAAACAACCCTGAATCAGGAAGGTCACATTGTTCATACGAGCAAGGCTGATTTCGTCAAATTTGGTGAATTCCAGAATAAGGATACAGAAAGGATTCAAAGGATTGAGGCTGCACTAAGCGGAACAGCTGCTTCATTTATCCGCAGCGACTTTATTGAACGGGATATTTGGCATAAATATTTATACATCGCAGCAATAGCAGGTGTAACCACGTTAATGCGAGCTCCAATGGGACCCATCCGTGAGAGTAAGCAAGGCAGGGAATTTATTCATCAATTATTTCGAGAGATAGAAGCGATTATGATTGAGCATGGAGCTCCATTAGAGCTTGATATTGTAGATAAACACATGGCAACGATGGACAGCACATCGTATGATATGAAATCCTCTATGCTTCGCGATATGGAAAAAGGCCTGTCCATTGAGGGAGAGCATTTGCACGGGTATTTGCTGCAGCTGGCACAGGACTATAATATTGTAGCGCCATTGCTTCAAGCCGTATACCAGAATGAGCTCGTATACGAGCTGTTAAATCATTGAGTAAAAAGGTAATTTACTCGAAGGGAGCGTCACCATGTTACCTGAAGGAAATTCTATTATTAACGTTGAGCGGTTTTCCGGCTTTGCAGCTCTATATGATCAACATCGACCCGAGGCACCTGAAGCGATCGTGAGTATTTTGACTGACTATTTAGAGCATAGGCCTGATCTGGTGATGGATGTAGGGTGCGGCACCGGATTGTCCACCTTGATCTGGAGAGATCATGCAGAGCAAATCATCGGTGTGGAGCCTAATGATGACATGAGAAGCAAAGCGGAGGATAAGCTGAGTGTAACCGGCAATGCAGGGCATATTACTTTTGTTCAAGGTTACTCTAACCAATTAGATACACCGGACGAGTCAGTTGATATCATTACCTGCTCGCAGTCGTTTCATTGGATGGAGCCTGTTAGTACACTTGAGGAAGCGCAGCGTGTTTTAAAGCAGGGCGGAATTTTCGCAATATATGATTGCGATTGGCCACCGGTTGTTAATTGGCGGCTTGAGGAGGAGTATCTTCATTTGATTCACCAAGCGGATACTCTAATCACACAGTTTACTGAAAAAGAGTCACAGGCTGTAAAACGAAATAAAGATGAACACCTTCAAGCATTGCGGAATAGCAACGTTTTCCGTTACACGAGAGAAATCGTCTTTCACCATATCGAGAGATGTGATGCTGAACGTTATGTAGGGCTTGCTTTGAGCCAGGGAGGACTTCAAACCGTGTTCAAGCTTGGTTTGGAGCAATTGAATCCCTCAATTGAAACCTTTCGGACAAATACGCAGCAATTTTTTAACGGCAAGTCTCGCGATATAATGTTTAGCTATAGATTAAGGTTAGGCATTAAATAAAAATCGTCTGACTGAAAAACCGTGCTATAAAAGAGCTTAAACCGGGCATGAGCCTTGGGGTTAAGCTCTTTTTTTATCTATCGTTATAGCTCCAATGCTTCACAAAATAACTATGTTTTAAGTGCAATGAATTCTCTTTTACATTCATGTGAATACTATGTCGAGTAAATAACGACTTGTCCGGTGAACGGGCATTACCCTTGGGGCAAGGCTGCAGCATGGCGTATTTGTTGTGCATTTGAACAAATAAATTCGTCCCTTTATCAATATTCACGGATTTATAGGGATTATATAATGAAAGCGTATTCAAAAAGTCGAATTCACTATTTACTTACTTAGGGGGAAGACACATGGAAGGATTAACAATCAGTTGGATTGGTGCATTAGCTGGACTGGCAATCGCGATCATTCTAATATTGAGAAAGTTAAATCCCGTATACGCTCTGTTCTTGGGGGCAATCGTAGGTGCTATTATCGGTGGCGCGAATTTGGAACAAACCGTTAGTGTTCTGGTTAGTGGTACGCAAAGTGTAATGGGTACGGTACTACGGGTGCTTGCCGCTGGTGTGTTGGCGGGTGTAATGATGGAGTCCGGTGCTGCCGAGACGATAGCGCAGGCCATCGTTAGGAAATTTGGCGGTGGCAAAGCGATATTGGCCTTGGCTTTAGCAACGATGATTATTACAGCGGTAGGTGTGTTTATTCCGGTTGCTGTATTGATCGTAGCGCCGATTGCATTGTCAGTAGGGAACAAAATGGGGATTTCCAAGCTTGCGCTCCTCGTTGCCTTGTCAGGTGGAGGTAAGGCCGGAAATATCATTTCCCCTAACCCGAATACGATTGCTGCTGCACGTGGCTTTGAGCTGGATTTGAGCAATGTGATGATAGCCGGCTTCGTTCCTGCTGTATGCGGTCTGATTGTAACCGTTATAGTGGCTTCTCTTCTTAAAAATAAAGGTGATAAAGTATCCAACGAAGAAGCTGTGGAGCATGAGATGGATACCTCGAAGTATCCATCGCTAGGCAGATCCATCATAGCTCCGGTTGTGGCGGTTGTATTGCTCATGATCACCCCGGTGGGTTCTATTCTTGGAATAGACGCATTGGCTAATTTAAAAATTGACGCATTGTACGTTTTGCCAATTGCCGGTGTTATCGGTATGCTTGCCATGGGTAAAGCAAACAAAATTTTGGAGTACTCTACAGCGGGTCTAAACAGAATGACAGCAACTGTATTGATTCTGATCGGTGCAGGCGGGATTGCTGGCTTGATCTCGGCATCGGACTTGTCAGTTCAAGTAGTGAGTCTGATCGAAGCATCGGGTATCTCAGGTACGTTCCTTGCACCGATTGCCGGTATATTGATGGCAGCTGCTACAGCGTCCACATCTACAGGTGTTATTTTGACAACAGGCTCCTTCGGACAAGCCATTCTGGATATGGGTACCGCTCCATTGGCAGCAGCAGTCATGGCTCATACAGGGGCAACCGTTATCGATTCCCTGCCGCAAGGCAACTACTTCCATGTAACCGGCGGCGCGATGAAAATGAGCATTAAACAACGGATGAGCGTTATCCCTTATGAAGCCATTGTCGGCTTGACGATGACGATCGTAGCTACAATTCTTTACGGATTTATTCTGTAGTCGGAAATTCAATAACTAACTGAAATTAGTGTAGATAAACATCTAAAATAATTTGGGGTGAGAACATCATGGGAGAAAAAACATTTGTATTGGCTCCGGACTCCTTTAAAGAAAGCATGACGGCAAAAGAAGTGTGCATGGCTATGGAAAAGGGCTTACGCAAAGTTTATCCAACAGCAAACTATATTCATGTTCCTATGGCCGATGGCGGAGAAGGGACAGTACAATCCCTCGTTGATGCAACCGGAGGACAAATATTTGATAAAGAGGTTATGGGGCCGCTAGGCGGAACCGTTACTGCAAAATACGGCATTCTTGGCGATGGCAAAACAGCAGCGATTGAAATGGCGTCAGCCAGCGGTATAAGCCATGTGACAAAGGAAACCAAAAACCCGCTGATCACCACGACTTATGGTACTGGCGAGCTGATTCTGGAATGTCTGAATAAAGGGATCAAAAAAATTATTATCGGCATCGGCGGAAGTGCAACAAATGATGGCGGAACAGGGATGGCGGAAGCGCTTGGAGTAAAATTCCTTGATGAACAGGGACATGCTCTCCCGCGTGGAGGAGGAAGCCTTGGCAAGCTGGCTACCGTTGATGTTGCCTCGCTTGATCCGCGCCTGCAGGAAGTAGAAATGATTGTTGCTTGTGATGTAACGAATCCGCTTTGCGGAGAGACCGGGGCATCCCGTGTATTTGGTCCGCAAAAAGGGGCCACCCCTGAAATGATTGAACAGCTGGATGCAGCTCTTGCCCATTATGCAGATACTGTGAAGGGGCAGCTGCACAAGGATGTCCGTGACATTCCGGGCGCAGGCGCAGCAGGTGGATTAGGCGCAGGGCTATTAATATTTACACAAGCTACCCTGCAAAGAGGCATCGAAATTGTCATTAAGTATACAGAGCTGAAGCAAAAGCTTGCAAATGCGGATATGGTGTTTACAGGCGAGGGCGGTATGGATTTCCAGACCAAGTTCGGCAAAACTCCATACGGTGTAGCCAAGGTCGCAAAAGAAGAGGGTAAAAAAGTAATCGCTATTGCAGGCTATATTGGCGAAGGCATCGATACCCTTTATGCCGAAGGGATTGACGCGATCATCGGCATCGTTCCCGGGGCAGCTGAAATCGAAAAGCTGCTGAGCCAGGGGCCACAAAACGTGGAACGAACTTGCGAGAATATCGCAAGAATCCTTAAGCTTAACGAGTAGAATAGATTGAGTTTGCAGATAAACTGCCTGGTGGATGCCGGGCAGTCTTTTTGTTTTGGCACCCTACCCCACTTTGTTCATGTGCCAGAGGAGGTAAGAGTCAGTAAATGCAGCAAAATCTGCTAACTACGCCAAAGTGCACCGTTACGCGTAACGAAAATCGGCTGCTAAGAGGATATTATCTTTGTTCTTTATCATTCAGGAGAAGAGACGTCTATCACTTCTTGGTTGACTTTATCCTGAGAAAATAAAGTAACGGTTAATTTACACCTTTTCCTGAATCTATAATTGCCGGACACCGGCCTGCTGCCAACATTGGCTGAGCTATTTCATGTCAGTATGGAAGAGATCCTTTGTATCAAAAGCGTGCAAAATACTGTGAAACGCAAAGGATCAAGCCCTGTCATGCTCTCGGGCATTAAACTCAATAATTATACCCCTCCTTTGGTGGGCTGCATTCAATCCTGCCTCTCCTATCTTGGAGTGCATGTGTCAACGGCTGCTTTGACGAGTTGATCCGCAACTGCGGAGGAGTGGTCACAAATTTTGGTGCTTATAAAACGGAGGACCAGGTTATTGAAAAACGGAAGGAAGCCTGGGATATGATCCGTGATTCTATCGACAAGGGATTGCCGTGCTATGCTTGGGAAATGGATAAACCGCTCTATTATATGATCGCAGGATATGATGAAATAGGATACTACTATATCGATCCGGATACGGAAAAGACTTCCGGCCCCAAGCCGTATATGGAGTTGGGCGATACCGACTGGGGATGCCTTGAAATTCATATTATCCCCCAGGCAGCATTTCCGATAATCTCAAAACGATTAAAGGTATATTTGAATACGCTATTAATGTCGGAAATCCCGATGTTCATCAACCTAACCAAGGTTTTACGATGGGGACGGAAGGTTATCGGGTTTGGAGGGAGGCGCTTAGCTCAGGGAATGTCGACTATTACGGGATGGCTTATAACGCGTCCTTTTGGGCCAGATGCAAAAGTCTCGCGGTGCTATTTTTACAGGAAAGAAAGCTCTTGCATTGGAATCATGGGGGATTTGTTTGATCGTGCGATTTCGAAATACGAGGATACTGCCAAATCGTTATCCCGTTTATCTCAATTGTTCCCATTGCAGACAGAAGCAACATTGGAGATCGATGAGCACCATCAAGATGAAGGCATGCTGTTGCTCAAAACAGCGCAAGACAGTGAAACAAGAGGACTAAGTGAAATCAAAAGAATTCTGGATGAGATTTATAAAATTTGGTAGAAAGGGGCTGTCCAAATGATCGGACTATTTGAGACAGCCCCTATTTAGATGCCTGTTTTAATGGAAATAAGTTCCCTGGTGTCCGTCAGATTTTGAAATGGCTCCTAAACTCATCACGAATCATGATATGATAGTACAATGTCCAGGGATAAGCTGGATAGAGTTATGATGCGAGTGGAAGGAAACAACGAGAATGAGCATAGATGCTGGATTAGAGCTTTTTTTTGATCGGAAAAAGAGAGAGATCGGTGTAGAGCTGAATGAGGTGCAGCAGCAGGCTGTGCTTCAGACAGAAGGAGCTATGCTGCTGCTAGCTACTCCGGGCTCTGGCAAAACGACGACTATTATTATGAAGATCGGCTATTTGATTCAGGAGAAGGGTGTAGATCCGGCGCGAATCAAGGCTGTGACCTTTAGCAAAGCAGCGGCAAACGATATGAAGGCGCGATTCGCCAAATTTTTTCCTGAGCTGCCTCCTGTCCATTTTTCCACGATTCATAGTCTGGCTTATGAGCTGGTAAGGGATCATTTTCGCAAGACCCGTACGTCTTATCAGATTATTGAGGGCTCAGTGGAGCAGGAGGTGGACGCAAGCGAGCTGACTGATGCGGGAAGAAACGGTCTCCCCCTGCATAAGAAGGTTATTTTGCGGGAAATCTATCGATCTCTTCATGACGATAATATAACAGACGATCAAATGGATGAATTAACGACATATATCAGCTTCATAAAAAATAAAATGATCCCCCGGGACAAATGGTCGGAAGTGAAGGTTAGCGTACCGCTTGCCGAGCGCATTTTGCAAGACTACGAGAGATTCAAGCAGCAGGATCGGGAGAGGCTTTTGATCGATTTTGATGATATGCTGACGATTGGTCATTATGTGATGGAGAGCGATCCGGATATTCTTCATAAATACCAGCGAAAATATGATTACGTGCTGACCGATGAGAGTCAGGATACCTCGATGGTTCAGCATGTCATTATTGAGAAGCTGGCGTCTTCGCATGGCAACCTGTGCGTTGTTGCGGATGATGACCAATCGATCTACAGCTGGCGAGGTGCAGAGCCTTCTTACTTGCTTCAATTCTCAAAGATGCATCCTGAAGCAATCACTCTTTTTATGGAGCAAAATTATCGATCCTCGCAAAATATTGTGGACACAGCCAATCAATTCATTCGGCGTAATAAGCATCGATATGAGAAAAATATGTTCACCACTAATCTGGCGAGTGGCCCCATAGGCATTCATATGCTTTCAAACTATCCGGAGCAGGTAAAATATTTGGTACAGGAAATCCAGGGAATGGAGGACCTGTCGGAGGTTGCGGTACTGTATCGGAACAATTCCTCCTCTATTTCGCTAATGAACGAGTTCGATCGGGCGGGAATTCCGTTCTACATGAAGGACGTGGACAATCGCTTTTTTTCCCATTGGGTTGTTGAGGATATTCTCAATTTTATGCGAATGACTTATACCGATAAACGGCCGGATATTTTGGAGAGGATTCATCTGAAATTCAACGGTTACATTAGCAAGCAGCAGATGGCTATGCTGAAGGAAATCCATAATAATGAATCCGTATTTGACAATTTGCTTCATGGAGTGCCGCTTCATGACTATCAAATCAAGCCGATCACTGCGTGTAAGGAGACGTTTCTGGAAATGAGGGGGATGCCCCCGCTGCATGCTATTAGAGTAATCCGCGAGCGGCTCGGATACGAAAAGGCATTGGACAAAATGTGCGAACGGCTCGGATTCAGGCGTGAATACCTGATAGGGGTACTCAACACGCTGGAGGAGATTGCGGATTCGCTGGAGACGATGGAGGATTTTGCACATCGATTAAAATATCTGGAGTCTGCTCTCAGAACCTCCAAATCAAAAAGAGGACAAAAGGCGGTGACCTTCTCCACCTTTCATAGTGCCAAGGGCTTGGAATTCGATCGGGTATTTATGATTGATTTAATAGAAGGAATTATTCCGTCTGCTGATGATCTTAAACAGCATGCCGGTGGCCATGAAGCGGCTATGGAGGAGGCTGTCCGGTTATTTTATGTGGGAATGACGCGGGCCAAATCGCATTTGGAGCTGCTTACGTATAGAGAGCGTGACGGCGAACAAGCTGTCATATCACCATTCGTCATAGATGTAAAATCAATTATTAATCCTGTGAATGCCGGACAGGCTTCGGGCTCCTTGGAGGTATTGGAACTTCGGACAGGGGACATCATTCAGCATCGATTGTTCGGTCAGGGTGATATAGTCAGTGTTAACGGTGACCTGCTTGAAATTGCATTTAATACTGGAGTTAAAACTCTATCCTTGACAACATGTCTGGAAAAGGGATTAATTGCAAACTAATGCAGTAATGATTTTAAAGGAAAGCAAGAAGGAAAGGAAGAAAGAAATAAGAAGAAGGGACGAAAGTCCCTTCTTTGTTACATTTATTTCTAAATAAAATCATTAATCTCTATAAAAATAAACCTATTTTATAGAAAGGTTAATTGACAATTGTTAGAAAAAAATATAGGATATCACTGGAAATGGGATATTAAAACAAACTCATAAGCGTAACTCAATTGTGAAAGCGCTTGAATGTATTTTACAGGCTTGCCTGCAAATGAAGGAGAAGTATGTATGAGCGATTATATGTTTGAAGGTTTTAGCCAAGATGGACTGGATTTTCTGGAGAAGGTTAGATTGAATAACAGCAAAGAATGGTATGAAAATCACCGTGAGGAGTATCAGAATTTGCTTGTACAGCCGTTTCGATTTTTAGTCAGTGACCTTGGTGCAGATATGCTGCAAATAGATTCGCTGTTCGAGGTAACACCGGCAGTGAATAAAACGATATCCAGGCTTTATAGAGATACCAGGTTTTCGAAGGATAAATCGCTATATCGCTCAACCATGTGGCTGACTTTCAAACGTCCGAAATCGCAATGGACAGATGCTCCCGCTTTTTTCTTTGAGATATCGCCGGACGGCTATAGGTATGGTATGGGCTACTACAGCGCTACTCGGGAATCCATGGATATATTTCGAGGCATGATTGAAGAGGACACTCCAAGATTTCTGGAGATCATTTCATTTTATGAGAACCAGGATATATATGTGATTGAAGGGGATAAGTATAAAAGACCCGTAAACCCTTCAATCTCTCCAGAGCTCCGTCAGTGGTATGACAGAAAAAATATATATTTGATCCATAATCAAGCGGATGTGAAGAAGCTTTTTTCTCAGAATATTGTAGCTGAAGTCCTTAATGGCTTTAAGCTTCTTGAACCAATCTATCACTATTTGTGTGAGGTAGAGGAAAGGAAGCAGTCCGCTTCTCAATACAAAAATAAGTAATCAGGAATATTCTCATGTCCAAGAATGAGGTGCCCTTATGAAAGAGACGAGGATCTATAAAGAGCTGGGTGATTGTCAGATCAAAGCAGATATATATGATCATGGCGCAGGTTCGCCTGTACTGGTCTACCTGCACAGTGGGGGATTTATTTTTGGAGCCAGAAGCTGGCTTCCGCTGCAGCAAATCCAATGGTATAAGAAGGCCGGCTTTTCTATAGTCAGTATCGATTATCGCCTCGCGCCGGGGACAAAGCTTGTGGATATTGTGGAGGATCTCAAGGATGGCATTCGTTGGATTCGAGAGCAGGCGGTGCAATGGTATCACTTTGATCCTGAACGAATGGCACTGGTAGGCAGCTCGGCAGGAGGCTATTTGAGTCTGTTGGCAGGAACCATTGAAGAAATCAGACCAAAGGCTATCGTTTCCCTGTATGGCTACGGAGATATTATTGGAGATTGGATTATGAAGCCAAGCAAGTTTTATTGTCAGCGGCAAAGAGTAACTGCTGAAAGGGCCAAAGCCTCTCTTGAGAAGGATATCGTGTCCGAAGGGTCGTGGAATCGATATGATTACTACATATATTGCCGCCAAAATGGCAGGTGGACCGAGGAGGTTACGGGATATGACCGTAACAAGGATATTGAGGCTCTGCAATCCCTAAGTCCAATCCATCATGTGACCCGGGATTATCCGCCGACCATGCTTCTGCATGGTGATCGGGATACTGATGTACCCTATGAGCAATCTCTTCAGATGTACGACAAGCTTCGGCACCTGGGAGTGGAATGCGAGCTTATAACGATTGATGGCGGGGACCATGTATTTGATCAAAATTTTTATAATCCGCTAGTTCAGAAGGCTTTCGAGGAAGTGAACCTGTTTTTGCAGCACTATTTATGATATATTTTTCCCCTTATATGCTGCTAATTATTTGACATGTACCGTCAAGGAAACTATACTACAGATGGATAAGTAGTTTTATTAATTTAAGGGCAATGCCTGCCTTTATCGTTCACTGGCGAATGATGAGCACAACCCCGAGAATACCTGCCGGGGGAGGTGCTCTTTTTTTATTTTATTATTCACTAATTTAAGGAGGAACCTACTATGTTAAAAGAAGCTGTATATCACCGTCCCAAGAATAATTATGCTTATGCCTATGATACAAAAACATTGCATTTACGACTAAGAAGCAAGAAAAACGACATTTCAGAAGTGAATCTGATTCATGGTGACCCGTATCGTTGGGCCGAGGATCATATGATATCGGATACTATTCCTATGAAGAAAATTACCTCAGACGAATTGTTCGACTATTGGTTTATTGCGATTGAACCGGAAAATAATAGATTCGTATACATGTTTGAGCTCCATGACGGGAAGGAGACTTTAGTTTACGGCGAGAAGGGCTTTACGCCTTCCTTGGACGATAATCGCTTTTTCCGCTTCCCGTATTTGAATGCGATCGATGTATTTGACGCTCCGGCATGGGTGAAGGATACTGTATGGTATCAAATTTTCCCTGAGAGATTTGCGAATGGCAATCCAGGCCGTAAAACGAATGTTAACGGACAATGGGGAGATTCCCCTAAGCCGGACAGCTTCTTTGGCGGCGATTTGGAAGGGATCACGCAGAATCTTGATTATTTAGTGGACCTGGGCATTACGGGCATTTATTTGAATCCTATTTTTGAATCCCCAACGAATCATAAATACGATACAACAGACTATTTAAAAATCGACCCGCAGTTTGGCGATGAGGAGACCTTCAGAACGATGGTGAAGGAATGCCACGCTCGAGGGATTCGCGTTATGCTGGATGCGGTATTTAATCATGCCGGCTACGGATTTGCTCCATTCCAGGATGTGCTGAAGCATGGGGCCAAATCGCGCTATGCCGATTGGTTTCATATCACCAGCTTCGGTGAAGAAGGAGAACAACCGGCATACGAGACATTTGCATTTGTTCCGGAAATGCCGAAGCTGAATACGACTCATCCGGAAGTTAAAGAATATTTGTTGAAGGTTTCGAAATACTGGATCGAGGAATTTGATATCGATGGCTGGCGTCTTGACGTTGCCAACGAGATCGATCATAAGTTCTGGAGACAGTTCAGAAATACAGTAAGATCGGTTAAAGAGGATCTTTATATCGTAGCAGAGGTTTGGAACGATGCAATGCCTTGGCTGCAAGGTGATCAATTTGATGCTGTAATGAACTATCCGTTTACCGAAGCTGTTATCGATTTTGTTGCTAAAAGAAAAATTGGCGCTCTCAGCTTTGCTAACGAAGTAATCAGCCATCTTGAGCTGTATCCGGAAAATGTAAATGAAGTGCTGTTCAATCTGCTGGGAAGCCATGACACGGCGCGGATTTTGACAGAGTGCAAGGATGATAAGGGTCGTCTGAAGCTTGCATTCCTGCTTCTGCTCACATATCCGGGAAGCCCGAGCATTTATTATGGCGACGAAGTGGGCTTGACAGGAGACGGAGAGGATTTTGCATTCTATCGCAAATGTATGGAATGGGATCCGGAGAAGCAGGATCAGGATTTGCTGTCCTTTATGAAGCGGTTGATTAAAGTTAGAAAAACGTATGGTGCATTTACGAATAATGCCCGTTTCGGATTGCTTGAGGCAAGCAATGATTCCGGACTTCTCGTATTTACCAGAGGAGAGGGCAAGCAAAAAATCGTTGTTGCCCTAAATAACGGGGAAGCTCCAGTTGAGGTTGCTCTGCCAAACGCCTTGGCTGAACAGACAATCGTTGATGCTTGGAGCGATAACAAAGATGCCCTTGGACAAGAAGCGCTGAGCTTTACGCTTGAGCCTAAGGGATTCAAGATTTACAGCGTAGAAGCGTAGCATAATGTATTCATGCTGAACGGATAGGGTTGTTTATATTTGGCGAATTCAGGGTATCAGAACTGAATTCGCCTTTTTTGCGCAGGTACAAGAATGATATATAATACTGTATATTGAAAATGATCAGCTCGGAGTTAGCAAAGGGGGAAACAGGATTGGAAAACAAATTGGATATAGATGTGTTGAAAAAGCTGCCAAAGCTCGATTTGCATTTACATTTGGACGGCAGCGTTAAGCCGCAAACCTTGCTGGAGCTGGCTGAAGCCGAAGGTATTACACTGCCGGCATCTGATGCCGAACGCTTGCTGCCATTCATGCGCGTGGAGGGAGATTGTCCAAGCTTAGTTGATTATTTGAACAAATTCGATCTGGTGCTGCCAGTCATGCAGACCGCTTATTCAATCGAACGGATAGCTTATGAAGTTGTAGAGCAAGCAGCAGAGCATAATTGCAAATATATTGAGGTGCGGATGGGAGCAAGGCTGCATCAGCAGAAGGGTCTGAGTCTGGATGAGGTCCTTGAAGCCTTTGTGGATGGATTAAACCGTGGTGAAGCTCGATTTGGAGTTAAGGCGAGGGGAATTATTATCTGTATGCGGAACCATGCCCCTGCTGACAACCTTGAAGTGATTGAAGCGGCTGCCAGGTTCATGGACCGCGAAGTGGTTGCGGTCGATTTGGCTGGACCGGAGCATGGGTATCCTCCCGAGCTGCACCAAGAAGTGTTCGCCCGGGCTAAAAAGCACGGAATCCCTTTCACCATTCATGCGGGTGAAGCTGCCGGAGCGGAAAGCATATATGGAGCTGTAGTTAAGCTTGGCACGAATCGGATCGGACATGGTGTTCGTTTGAAGGAGGATCACAGCCTGCTCGAACTGGTACGTGAGCGGCGTATTCCATTGGAATTTTGTCCGATTAGCAATATTCAGACGAAAGCCTCAAACAACTGGGAAACGTACCCGGTTCGGGAGTATTTCGACCAGGGCCTGCTTATTACAGTCAATACAGACAATTTGACGGTGTCTGATACGAATATGACGAAGGAGCTTGCCGTTTTAACAGAGCATTTTGATTTTACTTTGCCTGAATTACAGAGGATCGTTCTGAATAGTGTTGAGGCTGCTTTTTTGGACGAAGGAGAGAAGAAGAAGCTGCGTACGGATATTATTCATGAATTTGCTATCTAGGATAATGAAGAAAAGGGCGGAATGGAGTAGGGCCTTTGGTTCAGGAAATCTCAATTTCTCCAGCAAATCCGCGG
>RCUU01001083.1_pt1 | contig 13619 bp, 12 predicted proteins | sample 2166211 | NCBI WGS metagenome assembly RCUU01 (sample SAMN09932620, study PRJNA488358) | compost metagenome | feature: garden; material: soil; isolation source: compost soil in phenylacetic acid-enriched culture | place: Germany: Experimental Botanical Garden Goettingen | collected 2016-01-27
GATTATGATATTTCTGAGATTATGTCGGAGCATCTTGACCGCAATCATCTGGCCATTGTGAACTCCAAAGATTACGAGGGCACCACAGAAGCGATTGAATATTTGATCTCTCTGGGTCATCAAGAGATTGGCATCATCTGTGGGCAAATGAATACGTACTCTGGACGAGAGCGTTATACGGCTTATGAAGATACGCTGAAGAAACATGGCCTGCCTATGAATGAGAGATTTATTCTGAAGGGTGACTTTCTGAAGGAGACTGCTTACGAAGAGGTGAAGAAGCTTCTTGCTTCTGGTGAACCTTTGCCAACAGCCTTCTTCTCCTCCAACGATGATATGGCTATATCAGCGATGGAAGCGTTCTCTGAGCATGGAATTACTGTCCCTGAGGATATCTCCATTGCCGGATTTGATGACATCCAGCTAGCCTCTCGTATTCAGCCTAAGTTGACCTCTGTACGCTTGCCGATTTATGAAATGTCCAAGGCTGCAGTGGAAAAAGTAATCGAGCTATGTGATTCACAGCAACCTACGTTCAGCACGATCAGCTTTCCAGCTCGTTTAGTGGAGAGAGATTCCTGTCAACCGCCGAAGAAGTAGTTTATTATTCATCCTTCACTGAAGAAATCTACATATTTTCCGTGAAGCTGCTATGATTCGGTAACGATGATTGAAGTTACTGTTTAATTATCCTGCTTGAAGCTATTGAAAAAACTCCCTTCCCTCGAGGGAATTTTTTCTGAAACTTATAAACGCGCGTTCACAATCGAAAGGAGACTTTCTCACATGAAATTCGGTACCTTTGACGACACTCGTAAAGAGTATGTAATTAACACACCTAAAACCCCTTACCCTTGGATTAACTATCTTGGTAATGAGCAATTTTTCGGACTTATTTCTAATACAGCTGGTGGTTACACCTTTTATAGAGACGCTCGTCTCAGAAGATTGACCCGCTACCGTTACAACAATATCCCACTGGATACTGGCGGCCGCTACTACTATCTTTATGACGATGGTGATTTCTGGACCCCAGGCTGGATGCCAGTAAAACGTGATCTAGACTTCTACGAATGCCGTCACGGCCTTGGCTACACCTCCATTACTGGCGAACGGAACGGAATTTCTGTAAACCAGCTTGCTTTTGTACCTATGGGTCATAATGCTGAAGTCCATCGTCTTGTAGTAAAAAACACTGGCTCCGCTAAAAAATCCGTGAAACTGTTCTCTTTTGCAGAGTTCTGTCTCTGGAATGCACAAGATGATATGACCAACTTCCAACGCAATCTTAGCACGGGTGAGGTTGAAGTGAAGGATTCCGTTATTTATCACAAAACAGAATACCGTGAGCGCAGAAATCACTACGCTTTCTACTCAGTTAACAAAGAAATCGCTGGATTTGATACGGACCGTGAAGCTTTCGTAGGGATGTATAACGGTCTGGAAAGCCCGCAAGCTGTAGTTGCAGGTGAGCCTACTAACTCCGTAGCTAGCGGCTGGTCCCCTATCGGATCACACGCACTGAACATTACACTTGAACCAGGTGAAGAGCAAAGCTTCATCTTTGTACTCGGCTATATCGAGAACCCTGAAGAAGATAAATGGGAATCCCTGAACGTGATCAATAAAAAACCAGCAGAAGCTATGATCGCGCAATTCGCTACAGACGCTCAAGTCGATGCTGCACTCGCTGCACTTGCTGCACACTGGGATAACCTGCTGTCCAAATATCAAATCCAAAGCGGCGACGAAAAACTGGATCGCATGGTTAACATCTGGAATCCATATCAATGTATGGTTACCTTCAACATGTCCCGTTCTGCTTCCTACTTTGAATCTGGTATTGGCCGTGGGATGGGCTTCCGTGACTCCAACCAAGATTTACTCGGATTTGTGCACCAAATTCCTGAACGTGCTAAAGAACGTATTCTCGATATCGCTGCAACACAATTTGAAGATGGCAGTGCCTATCACCAATACCAACCACTTACGAAAAAAGGCAACAATGAAGTCGGTACCGGCTTTAACGATGATCCGCTTTGGTTGATCCTGGGTACAGCTGCTTACATTAAAGAAACTGGCGATACTTCGATTCTCGATGAGCAGGTTCCTTTTGACAGCAATCCGGACAATACGGCTACTCTGTTCGAGCACTTAAAACGCTCTTTCGAGCATGTAACTAACAATCTCGGACCTCACGGCTTGCCGCTGATCGGGCGCGCAGACTGGAATGACTGCTTGAACCTCAACTGCTTCTCTACTGAGCCAGGTGAATCTTTCCAAACTACTGCCAACATCGAAGGTCGCGTTGCGGAATCTGTATTTATCGCGGGTCTGTTCGTCTTCGTTGGACCGGACTATGCTGAAATCTGCCGGATGCGCGGACTTAACGATGTAGCTGTGGATGCAGAAGCTAAGATTGACAACATGAAAGAAATCACATTGACGCACGGCTTCGATGGCGATTGGTTCCTGCGTGCTTATGACCACTATGGCGACAAGATCGGTAGCAATGAAAACGAAGAAGGTAAAATTTTCATCGAACCACAAGGAATCTGTGTTATGGCTGGTATCGGTGTGGAAGATGGTCAAGCCGAAAAAGCTCTGTCTTCGGTACAAGAGCATTTGGATACCGATTACGGTATCGTATTGCAACAGCCGCCATATTCCAAGTACTATCTGAACCTGGGTGAAATTTCTACGTACCCTCCGGGCTACAAAGAAAATGCTGGTATTTTCTGCCACAACAACCCTTGGATCATGATCGCTGAAACTGTGCTCGGACATGGCGACAGAGCGTTTGAAATTTACGCTAAGATTGCTCCTGCATACCTGGAGGATATCAGCGAAATTCACCGCACAGAGCCTTATGTCTACTCCCAAATGATCGCAGGTAAAGATGCCGTTCGTCACGGGGAAGCTAAAAACTCCTGGTTGACTGGTACTGCTGCTTGGAACTATGTAGCCATCACCCAATCGATCCTTGGTATTCAAGCAGACTTCAATGGTCTGAAGATCGATCCTTGTATTCCTTCAGCGTGGGACAGCTTTGAAATCACACGTGTCTTCCGTGGAGATACTTACGTGATTCAAATCAAGAACCCGAACCATGTCTCCAAAGGTGTAGCTAGTCTTACCCTGGATGGCGTAGCTGTAGAAGGTAACATCATTGCTCCTGTTGGAGACGGTGCTGTTCACCAAGTAGTTGTAGAACTGGGCTAATACTTATATTTTAAAAAATCCGCTCAACCGTTCATTTGAACGATTAAGCGGATCTATAATTAACACTAGATGACTCCTGAGCTCTTCAGGGGTCATCTTTTTTTACTCTTCTACAACATCTGCTCTTAAATCACTCGCAACCTCAAGCATTCTCGGGATCACAGCTTCATTGTTGCCAGAAACGTAAATATCCCCTTGATAATGTCTAAATGGAATTGTAGCGTCGCCAAAGCTCCACATAAAGAAATCTCCCTCAATGGACATTGTAGTAGCGCCAACTACTGTATAAACGGATGTATAGGAAAAATCAGGTTTGGTCGCGAAATATTGCTTACACTCTTCTAAAGATATCGTTTGTGCCGAATCTCCATCATTCTGCATAGCTCTTGTAATTCGATAACGTTTGCTCATTGTGCTGCCTCCAATATTTTCTGTAAAATAATCAACTACCTTGTCCTGTTCAAATATAGCATACAATAAAGCCTAAATCCCAGCTATCCCAAACACCCGATATGGCGAAAAAACCTGAAAAAGATCATTATTCTAAGATGGAAAGGTCGCTACAACACTAATTCCTGCAAATCTGCAGTAATTTTAGTATCAGAAATAGCATTTAACCCATAAGCATGGAAAAAGCTGCACATTTGCAGGTTTTTGCTTTTATAAAGAGGATATTAGTTAAAAAAACTGTATTTTTGCAGGTTTCCTCTGGTTTGTTGTTGTGTGCACCTTTGCTGCTGACTTGCGTGACTAACGCAGAGAAGTTGGACGATGCAAGATGCTCCCCTGGCTCGGAGAAACCTGCGGAATGTGATGGGGCAGCGCGTTTCGGACCCTATGGCAGCTATTCTTGATTTTCGGTCCATTTTGCGCCAGTTTTGGACTGTATAGCACTTATTGCCCTTGATTTGCTCGATATTAGGCTACATTTATGGGAATAGCTGCAACTGAGTCCGATAGCGCGGAAAAATGCCCCAAATCTTTGAAATAAGGTCTCCTGAGTCCACAGGATGTCTATCTTGCTTATCTCGCTTGTCTCGCTTGTCTCCCTAGTGACTTGGTGTCTTTTGCGCCTGAGCGTTAGAGCCCTTATCCCTCACACACTATGTAACGTTAAACTCTTTAAGTTTGATTAACAATCAGGTTTTTTTGTTCAACTGCAATTTTTTGGAAGTGACAAGCATATTTATAGACATGCCTTTAATGTGGAGATGTTAAATATGCGGCCATTAAGACCCCTTATCATTCTTTTAGGAAGCTTACTCGTTGCTGCGGGAACTAATTTTTTTCTCGTACCATATAAAATCCTGGATGGGGGAATAATAGGGATAGCCCTCATTATCAATTATTTATCCGACGCTAAAATTGGTCTAGCTATAATTCTCTGCAGCTTCCCTATCTTCCTGCTCGCTTGGTTAAAGGAACGCGATATCTTTTTCAACAGTGTACTTGGTCTATTGATCTCATCCTTTCTGATTGAGCTTCTCGGTCCCTTGCAATATCACTTCCTGTATTATTTTGAGTTCGGTTCCATTTCTAGCGCCATTATTGGCGGTTTTTTGATGGGAACGGGTCTTGGGATTATGCTGCGGTTTAAAGCAAGTACGGGTGGAACCGATCTGCTCGCTCAATTTATTAAAAGGTATGTCCCGCTGAATCTTGGATTCATCATTTTTTTGACAGACTTCATTATTATCGGTGCTGGAGGCATTCTGATTTCCAAAGAAACCTTTTTTCACTCCATCCTCACCATTATGGCTGGCGGTGTGGCCACAGGCCTCTGCACCCTCGAGACGAAATAAATGGAAATAAATATGAATATACACGATCATATGTTCGTATTATAATAAGAAGAAAAAAACTAATGTATTTCTACCTCACCTGGAGTGTGTGAACCTATGAATAAAGAGCGTGTCATTATGCTATCTGATTGCCAAAGCTTCTATGCCTCCGTGGAGAAAGCCTCTAATCCGCAGTACAGCAATAAGCCGCTGATCGTCGCTGGAGACCCGGCTAGACGAAGCGGTATTGTGCTGGCTGCCTGCCCTATAGCCAAATCTTTTGGCATTACCACCGCCGAGACGTTGAAGGAAGCGCTGGCGAAATGCCCCGAAGTCATCGTGGTCAGACCGCATATGCAGCAATATATCGACGTCTCCTCCCAAATCACAGATATTCTACGCAAGTTTAGTGACCAGGTAGAACCCTATTCTATCGATGAGCAGTTCATAGATGTCAGCGGGAGCCTCAGCTTATTTGGCAGCCCAAGGGAGATTGCTACCGCCATTCAGGATCTAATCCGCAAAAGCACAGGTGTACGTGCACGCATCGGCATCGGATATTCCAAGGTTACCGCCAAAATGGCCTGCGATCTGTGGGCCAAGAAGAACGATGATGGCATATTCACCCTCACTCACGAGGAGCTTCCGAATGTGCTCTGGCCCCTCCCCATTAGCGAGCTGTTCATGGTAGGCCGCCGCATGTCCGCCCACTTTCAGAGTATGGGCATCCCCTCGATTGGCCATTTGGCACAGATGCCGTTAAGCGAGCTAAAATGGCGCATGCGAGAGAAATTTCACAAAAAATGCGATATCGATGCCGAGCTATATTGGCGGATCGCCAATGGGATCGATGACAGTCCCGTGAGCCCAAGCACTTATGAAGTCGCCCCCAAGAGCGTTGGGCACCAAATGACACTGCCACGGGATTACTATAAACTGCAAGATATTAAGACCATCATTCTTGAGCTATCTGAGCTTGTATGTAGACGTTGCCGCAAATTAAAAGTCCATGGTGCAGTTGTGTCTGTCGGCTGCCAAGGTGCTAGCTTTGATGACCCCACAGGCTTCTCAAGACAGACTACGATGAGCGATCCTACGAATGCCACCCTGCTGGTCTATGAGGCTGCTCTTTCTCTCTTCAAGCTCCACTGGGACGGACAGCCGGTACGTAGAATCCACTTAAGCTTGTCCAATCTATCTGACGAAAACCAGTACCAGCTAACACTATTCGAGTCTCGCCCTCGTTATCGGGAACTTGAACGGGCCACCGATGCCCTCAAGAATAAATACGGAGAGACGATCATCGGGCGAGCAGCTTCTTTCACAGATGCCGGGCAGCTTAAGGACAGATCCGGGAAGATCGGCGGACACTATAAATAAACGATGCATCCTTATACATTTTTATTTTTAAACTATATTAAAATACACACCATATCGTTTATAATGCTATATTGGGATTGTTATTTTCACACAGATGAAGCTACAATCGAAAATATGTAAACATAGATAATAACATTTCAGAGGAGGACCGGAGAAGTTGGATAGCACGAGCAACACTACCTATTATGAAATCGTTGATCTCTGTCTTCTTGCTGGCAAGATCATGCTGCAGAATGGTGCAGAAACATCCAGAGTCGAAGATACGATGACACGAATGGCTGGATCTCTTGGGTTCCCTGGTGCACACAGTTATGTGACGCCAACCGTTATTATGTTCACCACAAATAGAATAGAACCTGTTAAGTTATACAGGATTGCGGAGCGAACAACAGATCTGCAGAAGGTATCGGAGGTCAATGACATTTCTCGGCGTCTAAGCGAACGTCAGATTACAGCTGAGGAAGCTCGTGCAAAATTAGGAGAAGTCGATGAAGCCTCACATGTCTATCCCGTATGGATGCAGATTGTAGCGGCCGCCCTTACTGGCGCTTGCTTTACCGTTATGTTTAAGGGCAGCTTGTGGGATGCTCTCCCCGCCTTGCCCATTTCCGGACTCGGCTTCGCTGCGGTCATCTATCTGCATCGTTTAGTGCAAACTAGATTCTTTGCAGAATTTTCTGCTTCTTTCCTGATCGGACTTCTAGCCTTCTTTTCTGTAAAGCTGGGGATAGGACAAGAGATGGACAAAATCATTATCGGCTCCGTTATGCCTCTAGTACCCGGACTACTCATTACTAATGCCGTTCGTGATCTGATGGCCGGTCATCTGGTCTCAGGCATATCCAAGGGAGCCGATGCCTTTCTAACTGCATTTGCGATCGGTACAGGTATCGGGCTTGTACTATCACTATTTTAATATCCATGTGAAAGAGGTTAGCCCTTCATGATTTTGCAACTTATAACCAGTTTTATCGCCGCGGCAACCTTCTGTATTCTATTTAATGCGCCTAAGCGCTCACTATTACAGTGTGGTTTTGTCGGAATGGTAGGCTGGATGGTGTATGTGATTCTTGACGTAGAAATCGGGCCTGTTGTAGCTACGTTTGCAGCTACTGTAATCGTAGGCATCGTTAGCCAATTTTTTGCGCGATCCTTCAAAATGCCGGTCATTATTTTTAGTGTAGGCGGTGTTATCCCGCTTGTTCCAGGTGGTCTTGCTTACAATGCTATGCGTAAATTTGTGGAAGAGGACTACACATTGGCTGTAGAAATCGCTGTTCGAGCATTAATGCTTTCTGGCGCTATTGCAGCCGGACTCGTGTTAAGTGAAGTAATCGGACAAATGTTCCGGCGCCGTGCAGTCAAATAACAGCATACTTTTAAAAAAAAGAAATCGCCTATTGGTACAATGGTGGTCACCCATCCATCTCCCAAGGAGCGATTTCTTTGTTCAAATATAAGAAAGTATAAGTTTCACATTATACTTTATCCTTATATTTCTCGCTTAAACGCTTACCGTCCTTATAAGGACGCCGAAGACGTTTATGCTTGATTCCATCTCTATGCAAATAATGCTTCCGGGAAGGCTACAGGCGCAGCATCCGAAATACTATTGATGCTAGTGTTCTTGATCCAGGACAGCCCTACAGTACCTTCACCCGCATGAACAGCCACAGCAGGAATATATGTCATGATCTCTGTACGCAAGTCAGGAGCCATCGCTTTGATGTCTTCTTCCAGCTTGAGCGCCAGCTCTAAATTATTGGAATGCATGATGCATACATCACTAACAAGCCTTAAATCCTGTTTAAATATTTCTAAAAGCGCTTGTTGCGTCTTCTTCATCGTGCGAATTTTCTCCACCACAATGACCTTTCCTTCGTCGAAACGAAGCAGCAAGTTTATACGCAGCAATTGGCTTAGTACAAATTGTGATCCAGAAACGCGTCCACTGCGATGAAGCTGTGTCAAACTTGCAGGAATTAAATAAAAGGACATATTCTGAATAATATTTTCAATCTTCACTTTAATCTCTTGACCAGATAGGCCCATCTTGTGCCAATGTATACCCCGCATGATCATTTCTCGGATCGGATAAGCGCCAACCTTGGCATCAATTCCAATGACGGTAGCCTCCGCTATTTCAGCAGCTTGCATGGAAGCATTGTAGGTGCCGCTAAGCTCTGATGATAGATGTACAGCGATAATTTCATCGTATTCTTCCTTCAACCGTTCGTATAGCTCAATAAATTCACCGATTGGAGGCTGTGAGCTACCTACCTTTTCATGCTGACGCATTTTCTCATAGAATTCATCGATCGTAATATCTATATTTTCTTTATAACATTCGTTGTTGATAATAATCCGTAACGGAATAATATACACATGATTGTTCTTGGCGAATTCCGGATCGATTATACTTGTACTGTCGGTTACCCAGGCAATTGATTTCATGGTCACTTGTCACTTCTCTCTCATAAAAAGGAATAGTAGAATGAATGAGGAGACAAGGGCCAGTAATTTACGACCAGTGAATCACACGCTCATCCTGAATAATCAACTTAATAATTGAACAGCGGTTAAACCATCCGCGTATTCGTAAATTATACAGGATAACAAGCGTAAATATAGGCAAAATAGGCCGTTCATGCAAATTTTATTCAATTTAATTCAACATTATTCGACATTTTTTCACATTATATATGACGAATATACCTATCCTAATAGAGCCACTTCATGTTATGAAAAAGCTAAATCACAGCAAAAACTTCAACCCTCTTTCAACATCGCGAAATGCAATCACCCTCGCCCTATTGCAGGAAACTCCGGCTAGAAACGTACACATACCGCTCTCCACGAGCCATCACATGGCATTTCTGTTCAGGGAAATGCTCGTATAGATAATCCATGAAGTAACCCGGCTTCTCTGCATTGCCGGAAAACACATCATAATGTAACGGAATCACGGTTTCCGCACCGATTCTAACGGCCAGCTCGGCGGCCTCCCTATAATTCATATTACCTACAATGCCACGCTCACGACGGAAATAATCGCCACCGTTGATAGGGAGCATTGCTACATCCGGCTTGATCTTGCTGAGATGTTCCACAAGATCGGGGTAGATTATTGTGTCACCTGCATGGTAAAGCGTCACACCGTTCAGCTCAAGAACATAACCTACACATTTGTATTTCCCATCCGCGTCTTGCTCCAATTGTTCATGGGCGGCAGGGATAACAGATATTTTCAACTTCGAGAAGAATTCTGTTGTCTCATAGTTATCTGCTATCAGAATTTGGGAGGCATTCACTCCCATCCGAATTAAAGGCTCCCTGCAACAGGCTGGGGCCATAATTGGCGCTTTGCTATTGTGCTTATGAAAAATCGGTAAAGTTCCTTCGTCCATGTGATCTTCGTGCTCATGTGTAATCAGGCAGAAATCGGCACCTGTAATATCCTCTGGAACAATTGGCGCTGGATAGGAACGAACCACCCCTTTGTTGTCCAGATAATCCGATACATAAGGATCAATGTAGATCGTTACTCCATCCCCTTTAATAATGACGCTCTCTTGTCCTAGGAACCATATCGCTAAAGTTCCGTAAGGAACCTCGGTTCGGTTCACTTCACGGATCAGAGCCGTTCCTTTTCTATCAAGACTTTTCATATTCATCAGTTCCCTTCGATGCTAAAATAGTTAAGAAAAGACGGCAGAACCGTTAAATAACGCAATCTGCCGTCTTTCAATTATTTTCGGATTCCTTCAATATGTAACCTATTCTGGAATGTGCACAATCTTCCAAATGTGAAGCTCAGCTCATTTTAGCAAAAGTATTATATTTTCACAATGTTAGTTCTAATTTCACATATGTTCTTGTCATTTGGGGATGATATCTCGCTTAAACATCGTTAAATGTTTGCTCCGCGACTACAGCAAATCTCTCGACCAGATCGCTGATCTTAAACGTCTCCGCACCAATCATATAAGTCTTAACTGTATCATGGAATGGTGCATGCCAATAATCCGGCACCCCTTCCTTACCAACAATAGCACCGACGATGCTGCCTGCGGTCGCGGCCGTGCAATCGTTGTCTAGCCCCATAGCCACTGTCTCGGATATGACCTTGGATACGTCTGTCCCTCCGATCATTAAACCAAATACGGTTAAGCAAGCATTATTGTTCGTATGAACATTGTTCATCCCTTTAAAACGATGGTTCACAGCCTCTCGAGCATCAGTATAATTTCGGATATCTTTTCCAATTGCGAGTGCCCATTCAATATCCTTGTAAAGGCTGCAGCCTTTAGGAATTTCACTTAGCCCGATGCGTAAGGCGTCCACCGGATGATCGACCTCGAAGGCGGCAGCTTGCGCGGCACTGAAAAACATTTCCCCATAAATTCCGTTCCTGCGATGGCTCAGATAGGCGTCCCGGTAAGCATACTCCGCAGCTTTCGACGGGAGTCCCGGGGCGATATAGGCCCAGGGGTCAGATCGAATATCTGCGCCGATCCACTGACAGTAAGGATTGTCCACATCCGCCGCTTCCATAGCTGATTGTCCTGCTTTCAAGTTATTCAGTGCAACTTCCTCAGCCGTGCAAGCGTAAGGTAAATATTTTAACCAGCTCTTGCCCACATCCTCCGTTGTAAAATGAATCCCGTAATCCTCGGCGATGAGCAGCCCCAGAATTGTATACGTCACATCGTCGTCTACCGGAACGCCGTTCAGACCTTCCAGCGTATATTCATCGAACGTACTCTTCCCATATCGCAGATGATTCGGAGTCTTGGCTTTAGACCAGTAGTTCTGCGGCGGAAAGACATCCCCAATGTATTCGGCCCAACTCTTCATTTCATCTACTTCCCATAGTTCGACCGGGGCTCCAAGTGTGCATCCAGCGAATCGCGCAAGCAGAGCTCCTTCAAGCTTATTTTTATACACAGCCTTATTGAACGTTTTCCATATTTTCCTAGGCCCGCTAGGGCGAAGCGCTCGAATTTCTCCAAGATCGTTCGGCTCCTGAGAAGCAAGTTCCTCATCTATACGTAGGTTTTGCAATTTCTCAATAGCGGCATGCATTTCCTTCTCCAGTCCAAAAAAAACTTCAGATACATCCGTTGCACCATATTCATGGGCCAAACGCCCGTATTCAATAATCTTTGCAGCTAAATGTGTCAAATTCGGTTCCGCAGGGTACGCCATGTTACAATCTCCTCCCATTTTTACTCGCCTTGTGTATTCGATTTCAAATCTAGTTTATAATAAGAAATAAATAAATTCTTCTAAAAGTAGGCTAATAACTATGCAGAAACGACCATTGTCTTACGAGATAATCTCGCAACCCTATCTACTTCCACCGCCATTTCCAGTAGATTGGATGGAGAACTTTATCCAAAATGATGCCGATGTTACGCATCTCCATTATCATAATTGTTTGGAAATCGGATACTGCTGTGAGGGTTCAGGTGTGTTTTTTGTAGAGGAAAAAATTTTACCTTTCTCCAAAGGAGATGTGAGTATTATTTTTCCGGGCCAACTTCATCTTGCTCAAAGCTTAAAAGGTCAGGTAAGCCGCTGGCATTATTGCTTCTTAGATTTAAAATCCCTTCTTGGTACGATCCCCCCTCAATCGTGGAGTGAGCCTACTCCAAAAGAATATTCACGGTTTACGAATATCGTCAGTCCCAGCGACGCTCCCGACATTTCGTTAATGACACAATATCTCGTGAAAGAACTGGGAGAACAGCAGCCAGGGTACGAATCCGCCGTAAAAGGTTGTGTCTGGACCCTAATGACGCTCATCATCAGAGCTATTAACAGTACGACTGAACATACGCCTGAAGCTGAGGCAGCTGATCGGACTTCCATGCAAAAAATATCTAAATCACTAGAGTATATCTCGCAGCATTATATGGAGCCGATCCAAATTAGAGAATTAGCCGCAACTTGTAACCTTAGTGTCACGCATTTTCGTCGCACGTTCCGCACGTGCATGGGAATGGCACCGATAGATTATTTGAACAACGTTCGAATGCATATGGCTTCTGCAATGCTGTGTTACACTAACAGCAGCATACTGAATATCTCGGAAGAGGTTGGTTATGCTACATTATCCAGCTTTAACCGACATTTCAAACAAAGGATGGGTGTCGCTCCCTCGAAATGGCGGACGATGAATCAATAAATGCTATGCTTAACTGAAACTTTAATCCTTTCATCTGTATTGTTTCTGAATCGGATTTGAACCGCTTATTATTTTCATTTAGAAACTCCACAAAAAGTACATTAAATATGTATTGACAAAAATATTTATATGTGTTATAATAATAAATTACCCTATTGAAATGTATTTTTATTTTGAGTATCATATGCATTAGCCTAACGGCATCGCTCTTATTACCAATCTTGGAGGGATATTATGCATATTGCAAAAGGAATAGAAATGTTAGAGATTACAGCACAGGTTATGGGCGGAAGCGACACCATTTACCCCACACTACTCTGGGATCACAATTCCGCTGTTCTCATCGACACTGGATTCCCTGGCCTACTCCCAAAATTCAAAGAAGCTCTTGAAGAAGCTCACGTGCCTTGGGAACAACTATGCACCGTAATTATCACACATCAAGATTTAGATCATATCGGGAGCTTGCCTGCCCTACTATCAGAGGAATGTCTTGATCTGACTGTTATGGCTCATGAAATTGAAAAGCCTTATATTGAAGGAGAGCGAATGCTCCTTAAACACACCCCTGAAGCTTTAGCTGCGGCAGAAGCCATGATCCCCCCTCATGTACCAGAGGAATGGCGCCGGGCTTTCTTGTCCGTATTATCCCATCCCCCTAAAGGAAGAGTAGATCAAACCCTTGTTGACGGAGAAATACTGCCGCTCGCTGGTGGCATTACGGTTATCCACACACCAGGACATAGCCCTGGACATCTGAGTCTATACCATCATGATAGCCGTACACTTATTGCCGCGGATGCCCTAACGGTTCAAGGCGGTGAGCTGCATGGCCCTACGCCTTCGGCAACGCCTGACATGAAGTTGGCCTTATCCTCTCTGACCAAGTTCGCCGAGTATGAGATTGATACGGTTATTTGCTATCATGGCGGAATTTATCGCGGCAATGCAAATAAACGGATAGCCGAAATTGCTGAAGCAAAGGGTTGAGCATATGAAAGAAGGCAGAGCCCTGATCTGGCTCTGCCTTCTTTCATATATATATA
>RCUU01001084.1_pt1 | contig 13614 bp, 14 predicted proteins | sample 2166211 | NCBI WGS metagenome assembly RCUU01 (sample SAMN09932620, study PRJNA488358) | compost metagenome | feature: garden; material: soil; isolation source: compost soil in phenylacetic acid-enriched culture | place: Germany: Experimental Botanical Garden Goettingen | collected 2016-01-27
GACATCCCCTGAATCGATTCATTGATAATGGCATTAATCTCACTAAGGCGCGAGCGGATGATTGTGTTGTATTTGGTGGCAATTTTGCGGTACAGCACGATCCAGACTATGACAATCGGCACGATGAATAAGCTGACCAAGCCGAGCCGGATATCCAGCAGGAACAGGGCAACGTAGACGCCTGCGATATTGATAATACCTGTGCTGAAATTGGACAATACGGCGATGAACAGATCTTTTACCGCTTCCGTATCATTCGTCACCCGGGACACAACCTTGCCCGCAGGCAAATTGTCAAAAAAGTACACCGGCAGCCGCTGGATGTGCGCATACACATCGGTCCGCAGCTTGCGGATGACCTGATTGGCCGAGGATTGCAGCCAGTAGGTTTTGCCGAATTCAGCAAAGATGGAGATGACCAGGAATAAAGCGTACAAGCCTACAAGCTCGTAGATTCCGGGAAGCTCGGGTTTGTAAAAAGAAAACAGTTCGTCAGCGGTCAGCTTCACTGCCGGGTAGACGGCTTCGGTATCTCCGCGCTGGATATGCAGCATTCCGTCACGGAAGGTCCGCTCGCCATCAGGCTGGGCTACCGGCTCATTAATGAAATAAAAGCTTTTTCCTGCCTGAAGCAGGCGGATCTCCTGGCCTTTGGCCTCATCCGGTGCAAAGCGGTCACCGCGTTTGTAATAGGTATTGTTATATTCAGCTGCTTCCTCCGGCGAGGAAGTCTGGAAGTAGGGCTTCTCGATGGCCAGCATGTGATTGTCGATCATGCTTTTGGCGATAAAAGGGCCTGCGAGCTCGGCCGCCACTCCGATCGTAAGCAGCAAAAGGGCTGCGATAAACGTCTTTTTGGCAGTTAAAGCATACTGCAGCAGGCGTTTGCCTGTACTCTGTGTCAACGGTGACACCTCCTGAAAGTTTTGTGAGGCCCAGCTTCCTGAATCCACTTCGTACAAAACTGGCTTCGGAAGCATAGGCTTAAGTTAGTGAGCTTTGCATCATTGTTTCACTTCGTACAAAGCTCACCACGAAAGCGTGCGCTAGATTCTTAATTTTATTGAAGTTATTATTCATTCGTCAGGTTGTTCTCCACCTGCTGGCGGTCAAATTGCTCACGGTACCAGCCGTTCATGTCCAGCAGCTCCTGATGAGTGCCGCGTTCAGTAATCTTTCCGTTATCCAGCACGACAATCAGGTCGGCATGCTCGATGGCAGACAGGCGGTGGGTGGAGATTAGTGTAGTTTTGCCTGCCCGTTCCTCACGGATATTCTCAATAATCTTGGCTTCGGTCCGTGCGTCAACGGCGGAAAGCGCATCATCCAGAATGAGAATATCGGGACTAGCAATAAAAGCTCTGGAAATGGATACACGCTGCTTCTGGCCCCCGGAAAGGGAGACGCCGCGTTCACCCACTAGGGTATCCAAACCGTCGGACAAGGTGCCAAGGTCGTTCTGGAAAGCCGCAGCCGTGATTGCAGCCATAATCCGCTCATCGCTGGCTCCATGGTGTCCGAATTGGATATTTTCGCGCACGGATTTGGAGAACAGGATCTGTTCCTGCGGCACATAACCCATCCAGCTGTGAAGCTGGTCAAGGGCGATCTTGTCAATCGGAACATCCGAGATCAGGATTTCGCCCCGGCCGGTCGGATATTCGTGCAGCAGCTGCTTGAGCAGCGTGGATTTACCGCTGCCGGTGCGGCCGACTACGCCGAGTGTCTGACCCTGGGTGAGCGAGAAGCTGACCCCTGTCAGGTTATCAATCGTTGAGGTCGGATAACGGAAAGTGACGTCTTTCAGCTCAATGGAGGTCGGCTGCGCGACTGGAACCGGATGGGCGGCATCCTGCACATCCGGCTTCGAATTCAGCGTTTCGTCGATCCGCTCCAGAGAAGCGCCGCCGCGCTGCATAATGTTGATCAGCTCGCCGATGGCGAACATCGGCCAGACGATCATCCCGAGATACATATTGAAGGAGACCAGGTCGCCCAGAGTAATCTGATTGCGGAATACCAGATAAATGCCGTAAGTCAGGGCAATGATGTAGCTAAGCCCTACGCACAGCCGGATCGTTGGTTCGAAGAAAGAATCGACCTTGGCTACCGCCATGTTCTTGCGGTACACATCATCCGTAATCTCGCCAAAGCGCTTCTCATCAAGCCGTTCCTGCACATAGGCGCGGATGACGCGAATCCCGGATACCGATTCCAGCACCTGGTCGTTCATATCACCGAAGGCGTCCTGGGCCAGACTATAGCGGTCATGAATGGCTTTGCCGTAAAAGATCATAGCGACAGCGATGAGAGGCAGCGGCAGCACAGCGGCAAGCGTCAGCTTCCAGCTGACCAGGAAACCCATGGCCAGCAGCACGACGGAAAGAAAAATCGTCGAATCGACGAGTGTAAGCATCCCGAAGCCCACGGTTGCCGAGACAGCTCGGATATCGTTAGTGGCGCGGGCCATCAGGTCACCGGTCCGGTTGCGTTCAAAGAACGAAGGGGTCATGGTCATCAGATGATTCATGAAGCGGGAGCGCAGCAGGCGCTCTACCAGGTTGGACCCTCCGAACAGCTTATGCATCCATATGTAGGTGATCCAATAAATAATCAGCAGCATGAGTACAATCATGCCGATGTACTTCATCAGTGAGCCTGCGGTTATCGAACCGCTGACAATGTCGTCAATGGCATTGCCCAGCAGGCGGGGAGGCAGAAGCTCCAGAACCCCTGCGACAATCAATAAAATAAGTCCAATAGCATAGCGTTTCTTTTCGCGGCGGAAAAACCAGCCGAGATTGCGGAGAACGGAGAACAAGGGAAATCCCTTCCTTTCGTGTTGAAATGATTGTCGGCTTGTTTGTAAATATTCTTGCCTGTTCAGATTAATGAAAATGTTAATTAATACCAGCATGCAAAAAGGCATACCATCCGGTAACGGATGATATGCCTGTAATTAACATCAGCTATCATGTCCACGGTGCTGTAATGCAGCACAGAGACATGGAGGAGACTTGCTAGCCTAAGTTCAAGCGGTACGCGTAACACGCAAGAGTCTTAGGAGGTTTCCACTGCCGGGGCTGCTTCGGTATTCAGTTGTGTATGACTGCCGACAATAGTGTAGAAATATACAGGTACAAGGTTAAACACCGCGCTCACCCCTTTCATTAATTTTGGTAATAACTTGAAGACGCTTCGTTATGTTCCGAGTTTATCACCCGGCCTGAAGAATTGTCAAATGTAATTTTGAATAAATTGCAAATAAGCGGTAGAATGAGTTCCACTCAAATGATTTGGAATATTGCCATAATTTCAGTATGATTAGAACATGCGGGAGGTGCATAAAGAGATGAAGATGGTAATCAGCAAAGACGCAGCCGCCTGGTTCAAGCGGGAGCTTTCACTGCAAGACGGGGCTTACATCCGTTTATTTCCCCGCTACAGCTCGGGAGGCGGATTGCATCCAGGCTTCTCGCTGGGGATTGCGGATGACCCTCCTGGCCGGCCTGCTGTACAGACGGAGCAGGCGGGAATTATTTTTTATATGGAGGAGCAGGATCTTTGGTATATGGAGGGTTATGGCCTGTCCATTCTGTATTCGGAAGCTGAGGATGATATTGAGTATGTGTATGAGCCTGAGGCGGCAGCCGGGGTTCTGCAGGAATAAAGCTGTTTTCTTACATGCAAGCAGAAACGGCTGCGCCGTCCTTTTAAGGGACGGTACCGTTTCAGTGAGAAATATAAGGAACATTTATTGCGTAAAGCATATAAATTCTTATATTGACAAAAAGCCCTTGCCAAAAGGCAGGGCTTTTTGTATGGCGGCCAAGCGGGCCGGGCTGCTGCCTGGCTGCAGAAGCTTAGTGCGAGCTGCGGAAGGTTTCTTCTTCCATAGCAAAATCAAAATCATCAATATCATACACCTGAACAGGGACACCGCCTTCAATGATGCGCTGGATCAGCTCGAACTGATCGGTTAGAATCGGCACCTTCTCCCGCTGGGAGGTCAGCAGCAGCTCCGTTTCAATCGGATCAAAAGCTTCCCCGTACGTTGCGTTATCGACACTGTTGATAATGGTGATCTGTGCGTGGCTGCCCAGCAGAATGCCGGAGCTTTTGGCCCAGGGGATGTTCAGGCAGCGGTTGATCTTCTTGGAATTCAGCGGCTCCTCGAAGTAGGCTATAAGTTCGCGGATTTTGAGTTTCACATGCTGGTCATCCTCTGCATGGCTCATCAGAGGCTCATCGCTGTCCCGCAGTTCGTATAATTCCATCACGGTAGTGTAAGGCACTATATATTCTACGGGGCTCCGCGGAACGAGAAGCTGGCCGTAAATCGCCATCATGACGGCTTCGGTCACAAATTGTCTGGACATCGTTATCCTCCTGAAGTTCGGGTACTGCAATCGTACTAGTACGCCTGCAAACTGTACATTGTGAATAACCAGCGGCGTTTTTATCGGCAGTATGGTGATATATAACTCACTTGTAGAGTTGAACGCGTACCTGTGGACTTAAAAATATAAAAACACTGTGGAGCGCAAATGTCAACAGTACCCAATCAACACGGTAAAGAGAAAGGACGTTACATTCTGTGAAGCAATGGAAATCTTATTATACTTTTGTACGGCCCTATATGAAATGGATTGTGCTTACTCTGTTCATTGGCATGATCAAGTTCAGCATTCCGCTGACTCTGCCGCTGATTCTGAAATATGTGGTCGATGACCTGCTGAACAATCCGGCGCTCTCTGTAGCGGCGCGGGTGTCGAAGCTGATGACGGTGCTCGGGGGCTCCCTTGTGCTGTTCGTGATTATCAGGGGGCCGGTGGAGTATTACCGCCAGTATTTTGCCCAATTGATTACCAGCAGAGTGTTGTTTGACATGCGGAACAGGCTGTATGGACATCTGCAGCGGCTCTCTCTCCGCTATTATCAGAATACCAAGGTCGGTGAAGCGATCTCCAGATTTATCAATGACGTCGAACAGAGCAAAAATCTCGTGGAAGTCGGGATGATGAACGTCTGGCTGGATATGTTCACATTGGTGTTCGCCCTGGCCTTTATGTTTTATCTGAATCCGGTGCTGGCCCTGGTGTCGATTGCGATTCTGCCGCTGTACGGGATTGCGGTGAATACACTTTACAAGCGGCTTAAGCTGCTGACCAAGGACCGTTCCCAGGCGCTCGCGGCGATCCAAGGTTATTTGCATGAACGGATCCAGGGCATTGCCATTATCCGCAGCTTCACGATGGAGCGGGTGGACAAGAAGCAGTTCAAGGACATCAACGGCAAATTTCTGGAAAAAGCGATGGCCCAGACGCGCTGGAACGCCTTTACGTTCGCCATCATCAACACGCTGACGGATATCGCGCCGCTGCTGGTCATCGGGTACGGAGGGTATCAGGTCATCCACGGAAATCTGTCGCTGGGGACCTTTGTGGCGTTTTTCGGCTATCTGGACCGGATGTATGCGCCGCTCCGGCGGCTGATCAATTCCTCGACCGTGCTGACCCAGGCTTCGGCCTCGCTGGAACGGGTGATGGAGCTCCTGGACGAGCCGTATGATATTATCGACGAGCCGGGAGCCAAACCGCTGGTGGCACCGGCTGGAGCCATAGAGTTCCAGAAGGTGTGGTTCAAGTACAACGATGAGAATGACTGGGTGCTCAAAAATATCGAGCTCAGCATTGAACCGGGACAGACGGTGGCCTTTGTCGGGATGAGCGGAGGAGGGAAGTCCTCACTGATCAGCCTCATTCCGCGGTTCTATGATATTACGGAAGGCAGCCTGCGCGTGGACGGTCAGGATGTCAGAACACTGACGCAGGAGAGCCTGCGGCGGGCCGTGGGGATGGTGCTGCAGGACAATTTCCTGTTCAGCGGCTCGGTGCGGGATAATATTCTCTTTGGCAATCCTGCGGCGGGTGATCAGGAGATTATCGCAGCGGCCCAGGCGGCGAATGCCCATGATTTCATCATGCAGCTGCCGGACGGGTATGACACCGAGGTCGGGGAACGCGGAGTGAAGCTGTCGGGAGGACAGAAGCAGCGTGTCGCCATAGCGCGTGTTTTCCTGAAGGACCCCAAGGTGCTGATTCTTGACGAGGCCACTTCGGCACTCGACCTGGAATCCGAGCATCTGATCCAGCAGGCGCTGCAATCCCTGGCTTCGGAGCGTACCACGTTAATTGTGGCCCACAGGCTGTCGACGATCACCCACGCCGATCAGATCGTTGTGCTGGAGAACGGGGAGATTACCGAACGCGGAACCCATGAAGGGCTGATGGCACTGGAGGGGAGCTATGCCCGTCTGTTCAATGTGCAGCGGCTGGATGCCTGAGTTTGTGAATTTCAAGAAGAAGCGGCCCTGAAGGGGCAGTTGTATTTTGAATTTGGTTACAGTATACTGTAACCAACACACTAAGGTGTAACATTGAGTGTTGAGGCTAAAATACAGGAGATGAACCTGATGAATGTGTATACAGGTAAGCAGCTGGCTGAGCTTCTCCGGCAGGAGGACGCGGACATCAATTTAAGGACGGTCCGGTATTATACTCAGATAGGAATGCTGCCGCCTCTGGAGCTGGCGGGGAATAAAAGAGTATATACTGACAGGCACCTGGAGTCTTTGCGGGCTATCCTGACCTTATCCAAAAGCGGGGAGAGCCTGGCGGATATTCAAGTGAAGCTGTCTGCACTCTCCTCTGAGGAAATTGCCAGTATTGGCGCACGGCTCAGGTTCTACCAGCCGCAGCATATTCTGCAGCACGAGACGCTGGTGATTAACGAAGATGTGATGCTCACAGTAAGTCCGCAGATCGCGCCGGAGCTGAGAACTGAGATGATCGAGGCTGTGTCTCGGCTGCTGAGAGGAGAGAACAAGCTATGATCGGAGAACTATTCCAGGTGGAGTTCCGCTTCGCCAAGTCCTTCCTTGAGCACGAAGAAGGAATCAATCATCTGTGGATCAAGCTCGAACCGCTTGCCGGTGTGAAGCGTGCAGCGGTCAAGCTGCAGCTGCCCAAGGGGATTTTTTGGACCGAAGATGCGGGAGTATACCCTATTGATGCAGACAGTCAAATTATTCTGGAGTCCGCACATTCGCCAAGCGAGCTATTGCTGGAGATTTACACGCTGCAGCCGATTGGCTGCGGACCGGCAGAGCTTATCTTTACGGTGTCCTGCGTGGAGGCGGGTGGTGGCGAAAGGAGCGAATCATTTGCTGTTCCGCTATTGATCGTAGATGAAGAAGTGGCGGAGCCGCCCGTCATTGATTATGAGATTGTCCAAAAAGTTAAAGAGCGGCATTGGAGAAACACTTTTCCTTTTGATCATGACAACAAAGAGCCGCTTGACTGCACACCCGGCAGGCAAATCCGTTACAATCCCCATTTCCGGTCGGAGCTGGAGAAGCAGTACAGCGTTGAGGGATATCACTTTAGTTAATAATTAAAAGGCTGCCCGGCGCTTTTTTGAAGCGTTCAGGCAGCCTTTTATTGTGTTGCCAATCTTCATCCTTTTCCGATTAGCAAGGAAAGAATTCCGGCGGCAATCAGCGGCCCGACCGGAACCCCCTTGAACAAAGCGACACCCAGTACGGTACCGATCAGGAGGCCGGCCACAACAGTGGGCTGACTTCCCATCAGCAGAGCGCCCCGGCCTCCGAGATAGGCTACCAGGATGCCGATCCCGATGGCCGCGAGCGACTTCCAGTGCAGGAAGGAATGCCAGATGACGTCCAGCGATATTTTGCCGCTGGCGAGCGGAGTCATTACCCCGATGGTCAGGATAATAATCCCGATGGTCAGACCGTATTTTTCCAGCCAGGGAAAGGTCTGCTGAAGTCCAAGCACCCGCAGCAGCAGCAGAACAACCATCGCGATAGTGATCGGTGAATTTTTACTGATGATGCCCAGTGCAGCAAAACCGAGCAGCACTAAAGAGGTAATATCCATGGCAGCGGTCCACTCCTTTTCTCTGATACGCGCAGTGCTCTTATGATATGGATCAATCCCAGAGTTTATGAGGCCGGATGCTAGTCAGCGAGACGCTTGGAAATAATGTGGTCTGCGATCAGCTTGCCGTGCCCGCGTCCGGTTTCGATAAACACCTCATTGGCGTTGCGTCCGGAGGCAATGACACCTGCGATATAAAGTCCGGGCACATTGCTCTCCATGGTGGAAGGATTGAAGGCTGGCTTTTCTTGGGTCTCGTCCATTTGTACTCCGGCTGAAGAGAGCAGCGTTCTGCTGGGTCTGAAGCCTGTTAAGGCCAGTACAAAATCATTGTCCAGCTCCTTGACCCCGCCGTTCTGCCCAGTGATATGCACCGAGCCAGGTGTGATTTCGGTTACCCGTGACTCCAAATGCAGAACAATCTTTTCCTTCACCACCATGCTCTCGAAGATCGGACGTACCCAGGGTTTGATGTTCTCTGAAATACTGGCGCCGCGGTAGACCATATCCACTTCGGCCCCCACCCGCATCAGCTCCAGTGCAGCATCGACAGCGGAATTGCTCCCCCCGATAACGGTAACCTTCATACCTGTATACGGATGGGCTTCTCCAAAATAATGTGTGACCTTGGGAAGCTCCTCTCCCGGAATACCGATCAGATTCGGCTGGTCAAAATATCCGGTAGAAATAACCACGCTGGCAGCCGTGCGGGTACGGGTTTCTCCGCGTTTGTTGCGGGTATGTACAGCAAAGGTCCCATCTTCCTGCGGCTCCACGGAGAGGGCTTCCTCGTAAGCGGCAATCTCCAGCCCATGCTGCTCCGCAGCGCGGCGGTAGTAGACCAGTGCTTCATGGCGGAAAGGCTTGTCGTTCGGTGAAGTGAAGGGCACATCTCCAATTTCCAGAAGCGCGGTTGTGCTGAAGAACTGCATATTGGTGGGGTAGAGATAAATGGAATGGACAATGAAATTCTTTTCGATGATCAGGCTGGACAACCCGTGGCGCTGGCATTCAATTGCCGCAGACAGTCCGCAAGGGCCGGCACCGATGATGATGACATCTTTCATAAAACGTTGAACCTCCCGGAAAATAAATTGCGTTTTCTATAAAGCGTACCCTAAATCCTAAATTTTCGCCATTCTTCCCCGTAATTCCGGTGATTGTACTTGCTCAAGTGCATTGAGTAGTATATAATTAGATATATATCTAAATTATCGATTCATTGTAAATTTGTCTGTATTCATAGGAGAGTGACCCCATTGCAGCTTGAGAAAATTGTCAATTACCACAAAGCTTTGTCTGACCCTACGCGCCTGCGGATCCTGCTGCTGCTGTCCAAGGGGGAGGTTCACGGGCAGGCCTTGGCCGAAAAGCTGAATTTGTCACAGCCCACGGTAACCCATCATGCCGCCAAACTGCGGGAAGCTGCGCTGATCAAAGAGCGGAGAGACAAGAACACCGTCTATTTTATGCTGAACCCTGAGTTTATCCAGGCCGGTTCGGAGGCTTCGCTGAAATTTATTTTTGCCAAGGGGGTGGAGGATATGGAAAAGGTGTCTCCTGACGCAAGCCTGAAGGAATCGGTTCTGCGCAATTTCTTCGCCAAAGACGGCCGCTTGCGGCAGATTCCCTCACAGTACAAGAAGAAGCTGATCGCTTTGCAATATATGGCCGAGAAGCTGGAACCGGGTGTCGTCTACACTGAAAAAGAAATCAACGATTTCATCAAGCCGTTTCATGAGGATTATGCAACCATCCGCCGTGAGTTCATTATGCATCAATTCATGTACCGCGAGAATGATCACTATGAGCTGAATCCGCCGGAGTTGTGGACGCACTGGGAAAATGTCAAATAATGATCTAAAAGATGGGTATTTTCTGTGACAAAAGGCAGGCAAGCTGATTAATTGTCTGAATAACGAATAAAATGGAATTGTAAGCGTTATCTGACATATACTTCGAAAGGAGACTTTCAGTATGATATTCAAGCGCGCCAAAAAGAATACGTCAACTGTCCCTATCACTGTTACCTTGCCGCAGATCAAACAGGCTGTAAGGCAATTTGAAGAAGATATGCCCGCTCCCATCAACCGCACAGCCCTGATTATGGAGGATAAAAGTATTGACCTAAGCCGGCTCAAACGTTACTTAGGCGGAGTGCCTGAGCAAAAGTTCTATATGTCACGCGAAACCTTTGAGATCTTTGAGGAGTCTGACAAGCTCGTGCCTTATTACCTCGATCTGGTTCAGTCTGCTGTAGATAACTACATCAGCGATACCGGCAAGCTTCCGCTTGTGGAGGATGCCTGGCTGCCTGAGGTGCATTACCGGCTGCTCGCCAGTGAACGCTATTTGAAGGAAACGCCGCCTTTTCCCTTGTATATTACCGAGGAGGAAATGATGCTTACGCACCGGCCGGAGCATTTTGAATCATGATTTGCTAATCTGCAGACTGTTCAGCTGAAGGAGGTGGGAGACCTCTTTTGCGGAATGGTCTTTTCTTTGCCCGTTCCCCCATAGTACAATGGGTTTCTGACTGGATACGGAATGAAATTCAAGATATAAGGGGAACTTGGAATGAAAAAAGTACAAGCGTTGCTGTTTGATCTGGATAACACATTAATGGACCGTGACCATACCTTCCGCAGCTTCAGCAGGAAGTTCGTACAGGATTTCCTGGGCCACCTGGAGCAGGGAGAGGCAGAGCGTCTAGTGGAGGACATCATTGTCAGAGACGCGGACGGTTACCGTGACAAAGATGGCTTTTTTGCCGAGCTCAGCGATGTGCTGCCCTGGAAAAAGAAGGTGACTGCTGCCGAGATCCGGGCGTATTATGACCAAACGTATATTACCCATGGAGCGCCTATGAGGCATGCCTTAGAAATCCTGGGGTACTGCCGGGAGCGCGGCTACACGTTGGGTCTGGTCACAAACGGCAAAAAAGATATCCAATATGGCAAAATCGATCTGCTCCAGCTTCGGAGTTACTTCAAGGCTATCGTCATCTCCGGGGAGGCCGGGATCAGCAAGCCGGACCCGGAGATCTACCGTCTTGCACTTATGCGCCTGGGGGCTGCCGCTGAAGAAACCTTGTTTATCGGGGATCATCCGGTAAATGATATATGGGGGGCAGTCCAGGCAGGGATGGAGACGATTTGGCTGAAACGCAACCATCCGTGGGATGAAAAGCTGGATGCACATCCGTGGAAAACCATTCATGAGCTTGATGAGCTGAAGTCAATTCTATAGTCTAGATGAGATTGCCCGTTGACAAAATAATGCAGCTGCGTTTATCATTACACCATATTAGTTCGGAAGGAGACGATGTTATATGACAGTTTATACGGTTATTTCGTTATCGGTTAATACTGCTCAGGATACGTGTCTTCCGGGAACAGCGGCTGCAGTGTAAGAATTGCAGTTTAGCAGGCAAGCTCTATGATGCCTTATAGAGCCGCCGGGAACCGTATTGGTTCCGGCGGCCTTTTTGCGTGCGCATATGCAGTGGTTGTTTGGCTGTACATGTGCACGCACGGAAATGACCGGTCAGTTCCTTATGGGGAATAGGCCGTTCATTTCCGTATATGACGTCGCCGGAATGCGGGATTCCGGCGGCTTTTTGCGTCCCGGAAAGTGCGTGAGCAATCAGAATCAGACAGGTTGTAGTGAAGCAAATTCCCAAAAGATAAAAGAATTCAGGAGGCAATAATGACAATAGAACAATATGGCTGGAATAAGAATTGGCTTAGCAAGTGGAATGAAAAGCTTATGGGACAAGAAGGGAAGGGGTACGTTCCGGGAAGAATAGTGGGTGACTTCGGTAGCAAGTACCGGGTTATGGCGGAGAACGGGGAAACTTGGGGAGAGCTGGCCGGTAAACTCAGACATACAATGACAGACTCCGGGGAATACCCGGCTGTCGGCGACTGGGTGGTTCTGGCGATGCAGGATGGAGGTGAACATGCCGTAATTCACGGTGTCCTGCCCCGGCACAGCGTGATTTCACGAAAGGTTGCGGGAAATACGCTGGAGGAGCAGATCGTTGCCTCCAATGTAGACACTTTGTTTCTGGTTAGTGCCCTAAATGATGATTTCAATGTCCGGCGGATGGAAAGATACCTGATTATGGCCTGGAACAGCGGGGCGAATCCGGTAATACTGTTAACCAAATCCGACCTTTGCCCGGATGCAGAGCTTAAAATCGCCGAGATGGAGCGGGTGGCTCCAGGTGTAGCCATCCATGCGGTCAGCGCTCTCCAAGGCGACGGGCGGGAAGAGCTGCTGCCGTATATCAGTCCCGGGCAGACCGTAGCTCTTACCGGTTCCTCGGGCTGCGGCAAATCGACGATGGTCAACTGGCTTAGCGGCCAGAATCTTCAGCTTACCCAGGATGTAAGAGAGGATGACAGCCGGGGACGGCATACGACAACCCATCGGGAACTGTTCGTTCTGCCGGATGGCGGAATCATTGTGGATACGCCAGGGATGCGCGAGCTGCAGCTCTGGGAAGATGAAGGCGGCCTTGATCTTGCTTTCGGCGATATCAGCACGCTGGCATCCGAGTGCCGGTTCGGTGACTGCAGGCATGAACATGAAGAAGGCTGCGCGGTACTTGAAGCTGTGGCAAGCGGGGAGCTGGATGAGAAACGGCTCTTGAATTACAGGAAAACCCAGAGGGAACTGCAGTATCAGAGCAGCAAAGAGGTGAAGCAGAAGCGGAAAACTGCTGCTGCTGCAACGAAGGCGGGGAGTACCCGTACCCGGAATTCAGGCTGGCGCCGTGAGCTGGACGAATATTGATGATAAATACAAAGGGACACCCTGCAGCCCATAACGGCTGCGGGGTGTCCCTTGTTTTTTTGTCCGGCAGAGCTTCTTGAAAGAAGCAAACCGCCAAACTATATATAAATAAAAGTCCGGCTGATGTAAAAGGGAGATGTCTGTAAAAAGTGCGGATGTCTAAATAAGAACCGGACTTTTAACGCTTCTGGCAATTTAGAACGATGCTGCTGCAGATTTAGCCAGTTCCAGGCCCTTGGCGATAATTTCTGCAGATTGCTGTGGATTCTGGTTGTGCCCTTCGATAATGACCTGAGTAGTTTCCTTGAAGCCCCAGAAGTTCAGCATGCCTGCCACAAAGTTAACAGCCATTTCTGCACTTGCAGCTGGACCTTCGGAATATACGCCGCCTCTGGCGTTCAGAATCACTGCTTTTTTGTCAGTTACCAGTCCCACCGGACCTTCAGCAGTGTATTTGAAAGTAACGCCGGCTTGGCTCAAGTAATCGATGTAGGTGTGCAGTACAGCCGGAACGGTCATATTCCACAGCGGGAAAGCAAAGACTACTTTGTCAGCGGCCAGAAATTGATCCACATATTTCTTCACTGTTGCAGCGCCAGCAGCTTCTTCAGGAGTAGCTTCATACCCTTGAGCAGCTTTGTAGATACCTGTAATTAACGTGTTGTCATAGTAAGGAAGCTGTTCAGCGAACAAATCAAGTTCTGTAATTTCATCTTGAGGATGAGTTTCCTTGTAGCTTGCCAGGAAGGCGTTGTAAAGTTGTACACTCACTGCTTGATCTGCCGGACGGTTATTTGCTTTAACGAACAGTACTTTTGACATTATGATTTCTCCTTAGATATATAATATTTAT
>RCUU01001085.1_pt1 | contig 13608 bp, 7 predicted proteins | sample 2166211 | NCBI WGS metagenome assembly RCUU01 (sample SAMN09932620, study PRJNA488358) | compost metagenome | feature: garden; material: soil; isolation source: compost soil in phenylacetic acid-enriched culture | place: Germany: Experimental Botanical Garden Goettingen | collected 2016-01-27
AATAGGTTATGAAACCGAGAAACGATAGGAAGTGAAACCATGAAGGAACTGTACGAGAAATATAATAGACTGCTCTTTAAACTCGCTTATCAACTGACCGGATCCGTCACGGATGCGGAGGATGTGGTACACGACGTATTTCTGAAAATCGCCGATGTGCCGCCAGAGAAGCTGACGGAACCCAAAGCTTATCTTTGCAAGATGGTCACGAACCGTTGCCGGGACCTGTATAAATCGGCACGCCGAAAACGGGAGCAATACTATGGGGAATGGCTTCCGGAGCCGCTGCACAGCCTGCATGACGATGCGATGGAAGCCGTCGTCCGCGATGACCTGCTGTCCTATGCGATGCTGGTTCTGCTTGAAAGGTTATCTCCAACGGAACGTGTCGTGTTTGTGCTTCGAGAGGCGCTTGGCTTTGACTATCAGGAAATCGCCGAACTGGTGGAGAAAAGCGAAGTGAACTGTCGCAAACTGCTCAGTCGAGCCCACGCAAAAATGGGGATGACTGCGGATCAACTCGTTCCCCAGGAGGGAACCGCTCCCGAGCTCGTCCATCATTTCCTTAACGCGCTCAAACAAGGGAACCTCGATCAAATCTTATCCATTCTGGATCAAGAGGTTGTCCTTGTCGCCGATGGAGGAGGCAAAGTCTTGGCCGCTGCCAAACCGATCTTTACCAGAGATCTCGTTGCCCAATTCCTGCTGGGGCCGTTCCGGCAAGCCACCACGATCGATGGAATCCAATTCGAGGTTACTCGGGTGAATGGACAGCCGGCTTTTCGGATTCGATCGGAGGAAGGGATTCATTCCGTCGGAATTTTCCATGTGGAGAACGACCAAATCCGCAACATCTATCTGGTTAGAAACCCGGATAAACTAAAACATGTCGAGGAATGAAACGAAGCACCAAGAGCCCCTAGGGATTCTTGGTGCTTCTGTTTTTTTACGTCGAGGCTTATCGCTTAGCTCAGTCCGGCTTTCGTCAAACCGAAGGCGGCGTCGGCAGAACCCGGTACGGTCTTGAAGGCAACGTTAACCCGGTTCCAGGCATTGATCGTCATGATCGAGAACGTGAGATCGGAAATCTCTTTTTCGGAAAATTGCTCGCGAACCCGATTATACATCTCATCCGGCACGCCATGCTCCGGCAAATGGGTCAGAATCTCGGTCCAGGCCAGGGCCGCCCGTTCGCGGGGGCTAAACAGCGTTGATTCCCGCCAAATCGAAATGTGGTACAGGCGCAGCTCGCTTTCACCATGGATTTTCGCCTCCTTCACGTGCATATCGAAGCAAAATCCGCATCCATTGAGTTGCGAGGCTCGGATGTGAACGAGGTGGCGAATCTCCTCCTCAATGGAGCTTCCCTTCTCAGCCCCGCTGAGTTCCATTAATCGGTTGAAAAATTCCGGGGATTGTTGCATGTAATTGATGCGTTGTGTCATTGTTCATCTACCTCCCATTTTTGATCAAGCACGAAAATATAACGACGAGGCGATTCATTCTGTGACAACATCAACATCAGAAAAAAAAGCAGCTGAGCCGAGAACTTCTCGTCAGCTGCCAAGTCTTCGCTAAATCCCGCGTAAATTCCATGCGCAAAGGGAACTCATCGCCACGCTTGGTCCCTGTACAAATAACCGAATCCCCTCACTATCCTTGCGCAGAGGATACACTCGGCCCGTCAAGCAAAGTTCTTCATTGACGAACACTTCAACAATGGAGTGGTCGATGAAGAGGTGAACTCGAAGTTGTTTGTGCTGCTGCATATCGTAAAGGGCCGTGAGTTCCCAAGCGTGAACGCCCGCCGCTTGACTGGATCGGGAACGGTCCAGTACGATCCGTCCTCCCGCTACATCAAACTTCAGGGTGGTTTGTTCCTCTCCTTCCGGCGAACGGAATACTTCAAATCCAAACGACGCCTCAGAACCGGCCAGCTCAAACTCAGCGATGATCTCGACGGCTTTACCTTTTGTCTCTAGCTTATGATGGCCTTGCGTCCAGACCGTCTTCGGAAGCTCATACGGATTCTCCCTTAACCCCTGGAGTTCCGCGACCGGTTGAAAGCGCAGGGTGTTCGTGTCTGGGCGGAGCTCCACGGTTCTCGGGATCGACTGCACCCCTGACCATCCCTGGATCTCCGTCATCTCTCCGCGGGCGTTGTCGGGGAGCCATCCCCACAGAATACGCCGGCCGTCCGGAGCAAGCATAGATTGCGGTGCATAGTACCCTTCCCAGCCGCCATGATCCACGAAGCCCTCCTGCTCTTTCATAAACCGGAGATCGTCCCCCATAGATCCTACAAGATACTTCACCTTGTCGCTTGGCGAGTAGATCAGAACCATTTTGTCTTGCAGGCGGAAGGCGTTCGGGCATTCCCACAGGTTTTCCTCCCCCGTATGCAGGAGATGCAAGAAGGTCCACTCCTGCAGGTTCGCCGACTCGTACAATAACGCGCAGCCTTTGCCTTCCACGCTTCCTCCCAGCACCATCAGCCAGCAGTCTCCCTCTTTCCAGACATAAGGGTCCCGCCAGTCTCTTACGATCAGATCCTTGCCGTGGATATCCGAGGTTAATACTGGATTTGCCTCGAACTTTACCCAAGTCAACAGACCATCGGGGCTGGTGCCCATCCATTGCTCCGCGCCGGTCTCGGCATTCCGCTCGCCTTCACCTACGCTGGTATAGAACAGGGTCGGCACGCCTTGATCATCGATCACCGCACAACCGGAGTAGCAATGCACCTCGCCAAGCTCGGTGGACGGCGCCAGCGCGACCGGCAGAGGCTGCCAATGCACCAGATCCGTGCTCGCCGCGTGCCCCCAATGGATGGTCCCCCACTGATCCCCATGCGGGTTGTATTGATAGAACAAATGATATTGGCCTTCGTGATAAACCAGGCCGTTCGGATCGTTCATCCAATTCGCAGGCGGGGTAAAATGATAAATGGGCTTGCCTAGGGTCATGTCACATTCCTCCATTTCACCGGGATCCTAACGCGAAGTCATCGAAGGCGGGGCATCCTCCGGGGAGCTTCCCCATGCCTTGTTCGGCCGCGGCCCCATCTCTAACACAAGCAGTCCTCCGCTCATCAAGTCCTGATGGGTAAGCCAAGGCCGCGAATGCGGTTGCCCGTTCAAAACGGCGGATTGGATGTACTTGTTCGCCTTGGAGACCTGACGCGCTTCGATGACAAACGTTTGACCCTCCCCGACACGGAGCGTCGTCTTCTCGAAGATCGGGCTGCCGATATCATAGACGGGCCGCCCCGGGCACACCGGATAGAAACCCATCGCGCTGAATACGTACCAGGACGATAGCGAACCGATGTCATCGTCCCCGCACAGACCGGCTGGCCCGGCGTTGTACATTAGGTGTTGGATATCGCGTACGCGCCGCTGCGTTTTCCAAGGAGCCCCCGCGTAATTGTATAAGTACGGGATATGAAAGCTGGGTTCGTTGCCGTGGGCATACATTCCGATCAGTCCCGACATATCGGGAAATTGCCCGAGAAACCAAGGTTTCTCCATCGTGTACTGCTCCGTAAACAACGCGTCGAGCTTTTGAACGAAAGCTTCTCTCCCGCCCATCAGCCGGATTAATCCCTCCACATCGTGCTGCACATGGAAGGTATAGATCCAGCTGTTCACTTCGGCAAAATACTCCTCCCCGGCAAATCCGCCGGACAGCTTCGGATCAAACGGCTCAACCCATTCCCCTTCCGCCGTCTTGGGAGCCATCAGTCCGAAATCAGGGCGGAACAGGTGGCGGTAGTTGCCCGCGCGTTGAAGGAAACGCTCGGCTTCCGCTTCCCGCCCCAGCTTACGGGCCACTTGGGCGACGCACCAGTCGTCGTAAGCTCTCTCCAGCGTAACGGATACGGATTGCCGGCGGTGCCAGGGATCGACCTCCGGCACCCATTCGTCAACGCCCACATCGGGGACCCAGGTAATCTGATTCGGCATCTTCTCCATGACGAGGTCCCAGAGCTTTTGTCTCCACTCATCCGGATCCGCAACCTTCGCATCCTCCCTTACGGGGAGTGCCGGGAACCAGCCTTGTTCGTGGTACACCCGGTCCAATTCCGTAGCCGGCACCGTCCGCCAGGGAATCAGCGACATTTCCGTCGCATCCTTAAGCATGCCTTCATAGGCCTTCTCGACCTGGATATCATCCAGTCCCTTGGCACAAGCATCGGCAATAAGCGAAGCGGCATGATGGCCGATCATGACCGCATGATCCCCCCCCGGATGGGGAAATTTCGGCAACAACCCGCCCTGTTCGTACATTCTGACCAAAGAGTACACCATATCCTCAAACACGCGCGGTTCGATGAGGCTTTGCAACGGGCGGGCGCACCGATACGTATCCCAAAGCTGGTCATGCGTGTAAAAATCCCGTCCCTCCGCCTTGTGAACGCGTCCGTCGAAGCCACTGTAATACTGTCCGTCTTCCGTAATATTCCGCATCCGTTGCAGCGTACGGTACATCGCCGTATAGAAAATCGTCCGTTCTTCCTCCGTCCCGCCTTCCACCTCGATCGCGGAAAGCGCGCGGTTCCAAGCCTCGCGAGCCCGGGAAACGGCAGCGTCGAAATCCCAGTCCGGCAGCTCTTGCTGTCGGTTCTTACGGGCTTGCTCCTGGCTGATGTAGGAGATGCCTACCTTCAACTCGATCGTAGCTTCCCCCTGCGGCGATCCGTAGGCTAAGTAGGCTTTGGGGCTGTTTTCGATAAAACCAAATGACGACGCTGCCTCTCTCATTTCCAAGCTAAAATAGCAAACATGTCCTTTATGGGCGCGCTCCCCTTCAATCACGCGACCATCGTTCTTGTGAAATTGCGTAGAATCGCCGCCATCGAGGATGACATGGACCGGCCCGGTGGAATGGAAACGAAAATAAGCGCTGCGCGGAGCCGCTGTCATCTCGGCATCGATCTCATGATCCTCCAGAAAGGCGCGATACTTATAGGGCCGGGCCTCCTCCAAATCATGATCGAAGATAGAGGCATGTGCTTCCGGGCGATCGGACAAAGGGCTGCCGGAAACCGTCACCGATGCTGGTCCGAAGGAGAATCCGAAATTTTTGTCCGCCAAATACTTGTCTCCGATACCCGGCGTGGTGACCGGATCGATCTCCATCATCCCATGAGGAAGCTGCACGGTTGGCGACGTGGACCACGTTTTGTAAGACAATGTCCCGATATTGGTATTGACGTACGATGCCCAATCCCGATCTGCACGAGCGGTTGTATTCTTCAATTTTATCCCTCCCAAAATGATATTCCTATTTCAATTATATATAATATATTCATCATAACATATAGTACAGTACACAAATCTCATCCGCTAAAAAACAAAAAAAGCGACCTTTATCGGTCGCTCGCTTTTTAATCATGGATATATAAGCGGGGAGTCGAACCCTCCTGGGCATCTGCGCATATTTTATGGCGTATGACAATTGAGGAGGTTTAAACGTGGCGAAACCCATGAAGGTGATTCAACCCGCAGCTAACGGCGGAATCTATGAAATCACCGGCATCGATACCGTGGAGAAATATTTGCAGGCCGTCGACCAAATTTACCGGAAGATCTGTCCGCAGGACCATCCCAACTCCTGCGTGTTATGGTTCAGAGGCGTGAAAAGTACGACGTACCACCTGGATCCGTCGATCGTTCGTGGTTTAGGGACGCAATCCGAAATCGTGTACTTATCCAAATTTCGTTCTCTTGCTTATCCCTTTTTAGGGGATCCACCCTATTTTCCTTATTCCGAAGACAAAACCCATTCGTATTGGGGATGGCTCTTCCTCATGCAGCATTATGGCGTCCCCACCCGTCTGCTGGATTGGTCCCGGGAAGCGCTCGTAGCTCTGTTGTTCGCTCTGGGCGAGCCGACGAACCCCACCGAAGTGACCAACGACAAGGCCGTCTGGCTGCTTGATCCCGTTACATTGAACCAGGCTTTTCGTTTCTACCGTTATTTAAAGCCCGGATATATTCCCAATGTCGTTGAGCCGGCATTTACCGCCCGCTTCGGCCCGAACGCCAAGAGCGACAGCGTCAAAGCCGCAGCAGCCATCGGACCGCTCAACAATCCGCGGATTATCAAACAGGCCGGGACGTTTACCGTCTTTCCCATCACTCCAAAAAGCGTCGCTCTGGACCTGCTTCCCGACAGCCCAAGCTACTTGTATAAAATCGTCATCAACAACAGCGCCCGAGTAGACATGAAGCAACAGTTTCTCCACTACGGCTTAACTGAGCACGACCTCTATCCGGGAATCGAAAATGTCGCGGCCGATATCCGCCAAGAAATCGAAGAAGAGGGCTTGACTCCGGTCACAAGCTGATCGCCCGGTTCGAATATACCTGGTTTTCCACTCTACCGGCTTGAGCTTTTCTCATGCGAATACCCATTTCTATCGTTTATCGATTTCCTTCCAATCTATTTCGAAGGAGAATCGACAAGTGTGGGTTATCCTTCTATCATTTTTATCATTCTGCCAATGACCATCACCGCCTCCGCCCGGGTTGCCTGGACTTGGGGGCGTATGGTGCGGTCAGGATATCCGGAGAAGATCCCCTCCTCCGTCACGGCTTGGACGGCATCCTTCGCCCAACTCGAGATTCGTTCCCCGTCCGCGAAGGACAGAACGCTCTTCGGCTTCTCTAAATGCAAGGCGTTTGCCGCTATCACGGCCATCTGCTCCCTCGTAATCGGCTGGTCCGGTGCAAAGAGTGTGTCGTCAATCCCCCGGATGACCCCGTTGGCGTAGGCGATGGAGATTGCCGACCGTGCCCAATGCTTCTCCGTGTCGGCAAACGTTTTATCCCCCGCCGCTTTCCATGCCATCGCCGAGTTCAGGATCGAAACGAACTCTGCCCGCGTAATCGGACGGTTCGGCCGGAAGGTGCCGTCCGGATACCCGCTGACGATCCCGCTCTCCGTAAGATGCCGGATCGTTTCCTCAGCGTAGTGGCCTTGGATATCCGTTAGTTCGACCGCTGGCTCTTGGATCTCAAGCGTTCGGGAGAGGGCCGCAAATTTCGTAAAATGATCGGTTGTGCCGCTGACGGTGCCGTTTTCGTAGTCAACGAGCAGATCGTTCAACGCAACCCATTCCCCCGTCTCCTCGTTCAGCCAAACTAGCAGGATCTGTTTGCCATCCTCCTGCTTCACGTCGGCGTTCAGACGCAGTTGGATGGTCACAGGGACAAGGAATTTCCCCGGTACATTCTTCTTAAAATCGAGTACCCGGCTAACCAGACGTTCCTGATCGGACAACGGCAGGGCACTCGTATCTGTGATCTCTTCGATCGTCACCTGGAACGGGCGATCCAGCGCACCTGCCGGAAACCGGATTTCCCCTCCAGTGAACTTCGCTGTGCCGCCAGCAGCTCCGATCGGATATACGTTATTCGGCAAGGACGGAGCCCCGCTGTTGGAGGACGTATTGCCGCCCGGCGATGGCGCCGGGTTACTGCTTCTCTGGATCAGCCGGAACCGCTGGGACGTTGCCGTCTTCTCGTTCCCCGTCTGATCTGCCGCTCTCACATGCAGGTACCAATCGCCGTCCGCTCCGCTCTTCGTCAAATTGACGCCACTAACGAACGGTACCCAGCCATCCGTTGGCAAAGCGGGATCCGTTGTCCATACATATTGGAGCGTTGAAGCATCGACTCCGCTTCCGGTATCCCCTACCGTCGTCCGGGTTGAAGCCGAACCCTCCGCGACTTCCCGCCCGTTCGGGGAGAAATCGATAGTAGGAGGCGTTTGATCGATCCTCACCTTCATCTCTTCGGACAGACGATGTCCAGCTTCATCCTCCGCTTCGAAAACAACTCGATGATCCCCATCCCCGGTGATTTCGATCGGCGTCCCGTTCGCATACGCTTGCGGCGACCCGCCATCTATCGTATAGGTAAAGGAAACGATCTCGCCGAATCCCCCCGCAGCGTACACACTGACGGTAACGCTCTGGTTCGTCCAGTCGCCATCCCCGTAAGGGCTGCCATCCGCTTGAACCATCTCCGGGGTCAAGGTCAGCCCGCTGGCGCTGATTTTTACCGTACGCCGTATCGTCGTTTCCATCCCCGCCGAATTAGCCGCCTTGAAATCGAGGACATATACGCCGTCATCCCGAAGCTCAAGGCTCGACGTGTACGCCGTCCACGTATCCCCGCCATCCAATGAATAAACGAATTCCGTGACGTCCGCCGGATCGCCATCAACTGAGGCGCTCACCGTCACAGGCTCGTTTGTCCACGTTCCGTCTAGATATTCGTCCCCATTTGACGTGGTCATCGTAATCGTAATCTCCGGCGGCCAAGGTTGATCTGCCACACTAAGCAGCGGATGACCCGCCAGATCGGAGACATTTCCCACATTCGCGTCATAGGACAGCTGGATGTCCTGTCCGCTATGCAGCTCCTCGCCGACCGTCAACTCTAAGGTTTTCGCTCCGGTTTTTACGGTATCAAGAACCCCAATTCCAACACCGTCTACGGATACGAAAAACCCTCCCGTTGCAAGCAGGTTTACCTCTTCATCCAAAGTCACCACAAGGTGATTGGGAACTTCGACTCGTAGGTTCACGATCGCCGGGGGAGCGGTGTCAATGCCGAGATTCGCGGCAATGCCTTGCAAGACCGGATACGATTTCCCTTCCTCGATCGTCCAGGTCCCATGAAAATCCCACGTCTCGAACGTGGATTTGCTCTTCATCGCTGCAGTCGGCTTCCCGCCTCCATGGCCCGTTGTTGAAGCATCATAATATCCCGCGGTGACGCTGGAAGTCGGGCTGAAATCCCGACCTACCAACCCTCCGATTTCGGAACCGGAGCCTGGGACATTCCCTGCGGCATAAGCCCGGTTGACCGTTCCGACATGTCGTCCGATCAGACCGCCGGTTTCGGAGCTCCCCGCAACGGAACCGGTGGCATAAGCATCTTCAATTAAACTCCCCAGATCGGCACGGCCCACCAGGCCGCCAACCGCCATCCAGCCGGAGACATCGCCTCCCGCGAACGATTTCGTGATGACGCCGGGATACATATTACCCACCAGGCCCCCGACTTTCTCAATGCCGCTTACGCTGGCTGTCGAATAGGACAACTCGACGGTCCCCCCGCTCATATCCCCGATTAAGCCGCCGCTGGAGTATCCTCCGTTGATGCGGCCGCCCTCTACCCCAATGCCGTGCACGCGGCCTCCAACGCCGAGACTCCCAATCAACCCGACCTGGACGGTTCCCGGGCGGTTGATGAATAAGCCGCGAACCGCATGCCCTTGGCCATCGAGCTGCCCGGTGAAGGGGCCGAGCGTCGCATCGCCAATTGGCGCGAAGCCCGCCCCATCCTCGTCGCTCGTGGCCCACATATCGGCCCGGCTATCGTCCGTGAACACCGTGCCGAAATCCATATCGCTTACCAGCGTATAATCCGCCGTCAGATCCATCGCCATCAATTGTAGTTGATGGGCGTTGCCGACAACCTGTGACCATTCCGCCCGAAGGAAAGGCCGCGTTGAACCTTCCATCATGAACCAGTCCGCCGTGAAATCCAACCCGGTGTAGCTCGCTTGGCTCAGCGCTTGTGCGGTTGTTAGGCTTGTCGCGTCACAAGAAACCTTCTCGTAAGCATCATTAAAGTAGCCGCACCCGTCCGCCTGCCCTGAAGTCTCTTCATCCCAGTAGTTACCTTCCATAAAGGTGCCGTTATTGGAACCAAGCACACCGCCGACATCACCTGCGGGAGCAGTAACCTGACCGGAGGCATGGGACCTACCGATATAGCCATCTACCGCCATGCCGACCAGTCCGCCAACGATTTTGTCTCCGCTGACAGACCCGATGTTATAGGATGTGCTTAAGATTCCACCGGACAGATACCCCGCCAAACCGCCTATGTAATTACCACTTCCATGAACCGTGCCGGCAAAATAGGATCGACTTAACTCCCCCCCTTCCTTCAGCCCGATAAGTCCGCCAACCGTGTCATTTCCTTCCACATGACCGGTCGCATACGATTTCGTTACCGTTCCATCGCTGCGTCCTACCAATCCTCCGACATTATTCGTTCCGCTGACATTCCCCGTAGCGTACGAGGCGAGAATCTGGCCGTATTCGTAACCAACCAGCCCCCCAACCACTCCAGATCCCCATACATCGACCCCGGCATGGGACTGCTCGATCGTCCCGTTATTGTTCCCTGCCAGTGCGCCGGTAGAGGTGCCGCCCGTGATGGTACCGCCCTCCATCCCTAGATCTCGAACCATGCCTCCCGTGCCAATCATTCCAAACAGCCCCACCCCATCCTGAGACGGCCGATTGATCGTCAGGTTACGGATGACATGACCTGCCCCGTCTAACACCCCCGTGAACTGCGTGGAGCTGTCCCCGCTGCCTCTTTCCCCAATCGGCATCCAGCCCGCTCCGCCGTCCCAACCCGCCGTCGCCGACGCATCGATATCCGCGCCAAGCCGATAGTGGGCCGTCAAGTTGCCCCGTACTTCATCAAGCTGATCCAGCGTCGTGATGATAAAGGGATCCCCCGCCGTCCCGTTTCCCGCCATCGCCAATCCTTCCGAATCCGCAAAAACGGCCATTGGCGGGACACCCAACACCAACGACAGTACCATCAACCCTATGAAAAAACGCTTCATTCCGTTCAACCCTTCCTTCTCTCTTTCACCGAATGATAATCATTCTAAAATTATAAAAGATCTCATCGGCTATCGAATCTAACCGCGGTTATAGATTCGGTTATAGAAGGTGGGGATGAACGCTCCTATATAGCAAAAAAAGGGCTCTGCATGCATTTTCACGAATGACAGAACCCTGTCGAAAAATCCAGGGTCTAAATAATTTCAATTCTCGTTTCCTGGACATCTACAATTGTGTTTACTTCCTCATTATCATGCCAATAGATCTCGCATCTAATGTTCGAGTTTGGTTCTTTCTTTATGGCGACAACTTTATTTACGTTCCAATCGATCGACACCTTAAATTGACCTGAACTAACAGGAACATTTTCAGAACCAAGTTCCCATATCACAATTTCACCAATTCTATTTATCTCTTTATCTGCCCGAGTTTTTGAATAGAAATGGATCGTTGTATTTTCTGGTAAATTCATTAAATCATAGTGGATACTCGGATTGCTGTACTGTCCGTCTCGATCATTCCCTTGGACAATTACACCACTTTCCAAAGAATGGTTTTTGCATCTATATTGAAGTAAATTTTCCACATCTCTAAATACAATCGATGTATTTGCGGGTATACTTCTCCACAATTTAACACAATCGATGATCTGGTTATGTCTTTCCAGGGCCGGAACCACAGTATTATTGTAATGATTCAGTCGATTCTCTTCACATCTTCCCTTATAGACAGATAAATTCTCAGATCCACTCCATCTATGTTTTTTTTTGCCCCACTGTGAAGTGTAATAGGCATAATTTTGAGGGTCCATATCTCCTACGGGCAAGCCTCTACCGCTGCTACAGGATGAAGAGACAAAGGTTTTTGCCAATTCTATAATCTCCGTTGATTTTGCCTCCGCCCAATCTGCGTATTCCTTTGCACGACTCGTCAAATCTTGAACAAAAGCTCCATTGGTACTCGATAGATATCTTAGACATACTAAATCCATACTTGCAGAGATCATGAAAGGTCCTAAAGTTTTAGTGCCCTCCATGATAAAACGCTCCGCCAAAATATGAACCTTTCCTTCAAGTTGTTTGATCATATCCGTATCTTGCTTGGGTAAATACATTAGAATGTCTTTTCTTACGGCCTCAAGATCAGCAGACCATTCCTCAATAAATTGTTGATTTACGATTTGATCAATCCGTTGGCAGATTTCATCAACTGAACTTCGTATTAATTGATCAGTAGATGATTCAATGCCAAGTAGTTTTTCTAATTCTACTCCAATCGTATCTCCGGCCAACTTGCTAACAATTCCTGCTGCAATCCATCCTGCAACAGCCATCCAATCGACAACAAAAGTTTCTTCAATAAAATTGTTCTGATAGTTTTCTCTTGTCATTATTTAGCCCCCCATTTTCTTTGAGTATTTTCCCCCTTCTTCTACCACATTATCCATATTCCTTATATGATAACGGCGGTCTGGGAATGGCCGATGATCAATAAACAAAGAAGAGTTATCGGAAGTGATCCGATAACTCTTCTTGTGTATCAAGGGGATATCCAAACCATATCTAAGCCAACCACAACTTCTCTTGCCCAGGTTGCTCGTCCAGGAACTCCTCATATTGCGGCTGAACAGGCGCATGAGTTGGAGCCGGCTCTGGCGTCGGCTGCAGATAAGCCTCGTCCACATACATGATTCTGCGTTGAACCTGCATCAATCCATTCACGACGCGAAGGGCGACCCAGAACAACACCAGGCCAATGCCTTCGGAGAGCAGATACTGCTGATTATAGGTCCAATCGATATGGAAATACGTGAATAGGGTGTTTTCCAAAATATCCAGCTTCATTTCATTCATCAGAATGATATGCACGACGGGAAGGGCAATAAAGCCGATCCCTAGGGCAAGGGCCGTAACCATGACCGCAAAGAAGACGATGCCGGTGATGAAACGAAGGATCACGAGCATCAGATTTCGGAAGAATAACTCCCCGTCAAACCCCTTCACCATACGCATAAACCAATTTTGTCCAGCCTCTGCTTGTGCGTAGTTTGGAACCGCCGCGGGCGGAACCGGCAACCTTAAAATATGCCGAATCAGACTTTGCTCAAAGCTCACAATCCCATTCAACAGCTTGGCCATTCCAAAAAACATCGGGATCCCGATAAACACCGGAGTCAACGCAATGGAAAGGGCAAGCCCCGTAATCGCTAACGTCAAATAGATGATCCCCAACGGGAGAGAGAGCAAGAGATAGAGCATCGTTGCATAGGTCTTGGGATTAAACAGCGCCCAATTCACCTTCCCCACCTTCGCCACATTCGTCGCTTCTACTGCTTTCACTTTCAAACACTCCTTTACCTTCATCAGTCACGCGCAATGTTTATAAACCCATTATAACTACCGTATTGGCGCGATATAACCGTCTTAGGTGGTGTTTGGAAGCTAGACTTTAGGCTAGGGCGATTCGAAAATAAAAGAGGCGAACCGTGGAACTGAAATCCACCATCCGCCGCCGTGCAATCAGCCCAAGAATGCGATAGAGCGCTTTACTTTTTTGGCAAAATCAATCGGATCATCAATGGATTCCCAGTGAACATACATCAGCCGCGGACTATCAAAGAGCCAGTGATTGTGAACCGCCGTTACTTTAATCCCGTTTTTGCGCAAATTGGTTAACAACCGATTGACCTGGCTTTGGAAGAGAGCCGTTTCCCCCAAACAAAGGGCACGACCTGAGCGATCCAATGACTCAAACGAAAACAGTTGATAACGGATCAACGGGGAAGTCGTTTTTCTCCTCAATATTGCAGCATTGATTCTTCGATTTCGGCTGACAAAACAAACGGGGCCTTTGGTGATTTCATGTTCCGTTCCGCCTAAAATGCTAGAAAACTCGTTACACAATCTTCGAAAACGAGGACTTGCCTTCACTTGTGCCGCCAT
>RCUU01001087.1_pt1 | contig 13594 bp, 13 predicted proteins | sample 2166211 | NCBI WGS metagenome assembly RCUU01 (sample SAMN09932620, study PRJNA488358) | compost metagenome | feature: garden; material: soil; isolation source: compost soil in phenylacetic acid-enriched culture | place: Germany: Experimental Botanical Garden Goettingen | collected 2016-01-27
AGAAATTGATGGAGTGACTGTTTCCTGTCCCGGCCTGCTAGACACAGGTAACCGGCTTTGTGATCCTTTGACCCGCATACCGGTGATGGTTATGGAATCTTCGCTCTGGGAGGGACATCTGCCTGAAACATGGAAAGGTAGACTCACTCAGGACGGAGCGGACAAACTTTTACTAGAAACGGACGGGCAGTCGTTTGCTTGGCAGGACAGGATGCGACTGGTGCCTTACAGGGGAGTTAACCGGGGGGCATCATTTATGCTCGCACTGAAGCCTGATCAGGTGACGATAAAGCTTGGTGAAGATATCTTTTATTGTAAAAGAGTCTTGATTGGGCTGGATGGTGGGACATTGTCGGGGGATGGAGCCTATCGGGCTGTAATACATCCTGATTTGGCTCAAAAAGAGAGCGCTACTGTTGCAGCACTGCCTTCCTAATCTTTAAAGCTAGCTGAACCAAACTTCTGATGGCTGAAAGCGGGATTTGAAAGCTTCACACGCGAACCGTGCACTTCTTGGAGGAGGAACAAATAATGGTCAAATGGAAAATTGCTCTGCAGCTGCAATATTACCGCATGCTGTTTCTACTAGGGCTGAAGAGTCAGGAAATCTATTATATTGGCGGGAGTGAGGCTCTTCCTCCACCGCTGACACGGGAAGAAGAAGAGTATCTGCTTCAGCGGCTATCCAGCGGCGATGCAGCTGTTCGTGCGATGCTGATTGAGCGTAACCTGCGCCTCGTAGTCTATATCGCTCGTAAATTTGAGAATACCGGAATCAATATTGAAGACTTGGTTTCGATAGGGGCTATCGGATTAATCAAGGCAGTTAACACATTTGATCCCGAGAAAAAAATAAAACTAGCTACATATGCATCACGTTGCATAGAGAATGAGATTTTGATGTATCTGCGGCGCAACAGCAAGACACGGAGTGAGGTTTCTTTTGACGAGCCTCTTAATATCGATTGGGATGGTAATGAGTTGCTGCTCTCAGACGTATTAGGGACGGAAAATGATACCATTTATCGGAACATTGAAGAACAGGTCGATCGCAAGCTGCTGCAAAAGGCGCTGGAAAAGCTGAGTGAACGAGAAAGACTTATCATGGAGCTGCGCTTCGGACTGCGTGGGGGCGAAGAAAAGACACAAAAAGATGTCGCGGATCTGCTTGGTATTTCCCAATCTTACATTTCTCGTCTGGAGAAACGAATTATTAAGCGGCTGCGTAAGGAGTTTAACAAGATGGTGTAAGGTGAAATTAGCAAGGAATAAAATGGCCAACCCGGGAGATAATGTACAGTAATGTTTCTCCTTGGGAGGTAAATCATCATGACCCGTAATAAAGTCGAGATTTGCGGTGTGGATACTGCTAAGCTGCCTGTTCTAACGAATGTGGAAATGCGGCAACTGTTCACTTCGCTGCAGCAGCAGGGCGAGCGATCCGCCAGAGAGAAATTGGTAAATGGTAATCTTAGGCTCGTTCTAAGTGTTATCCAGAGGTTTAATAATAGGGGAGAATTTGTTGACGATTTGTTCCAGGTGGGCTGCATCGGTCTGATGAAAGCCATCGATAATTTCGATTTATCACAAAACGTTAAGTTCTCCACATATGCGGTTCCGATGATTATTGGTGAGATCCGCCGTTACTTGCGTGATAACAACCCGATTCGAGTATCGCGTTCTCTCCGAGACATTGCTTACAAGGCGCTGCAGGTACGCGATAGTCTGACCAATCAGAATTCGCGGGAACCGACGATATTTGAAATCTCTGAAGCACTTGGTGTACCAAAGGAAGATGTAGTCTTTGCCCTTGATGCTATTCAGGATCCAGTGTCCTTATTCGAACCGATCTATCATGACGGTGGCGATCCTATTTATGTAATGGACCAGATTAGCGATGATAAGAATAAGGATGTGTCGTGGATCGAAGAAATTGCCTTACGTGAAGCGATGCGTAAGTTAGGTCAAAGGGAGAAACGAATTTTATCCATGCGGTTTTTCGAAGGAAAAACACAGATGGAGGTCGCAGATGAGATTGGAATCTCACAAGCACAGGTTTCACGGCTAGAGAAATCTGCGATTCAGCAAATGCAAAAGCATGTAAAGTCCTAAATCGTCTCAAATGAGGAGATGTCTAGAATCCGTTTAAGGATTTTGGATGATCTCCTCTTTTTATTGTTAAAGCATTGCCTCACTTTGTGGGGATATTTCATGCATGTGGCCAAGCTTTCATAACATATATTGGACTATAGGTCTGATTGTACAGGGGTGGTGAAATGAACGAGGATTATTTAGGATCAGCTAAAAAGATGAAAATCTCTGATTTTCAGACTAAGGACGTTATTAACATTGTGGACGGCAAGCGACTAGGCCAAATCAGTGACTTAGAGCTTGATTTACGCCGAGGTGTCATTGATGCCATTGTAATTCCCGGCTACACACGGTTTATGGGCTTGTTCGGAGGAGGAACGGATCTGATTATTCCATGGCGAAATATTGTCAAAATCGGGTCTGATGTAGTGCTAGTGAAGATTGAAGAATCAAGAATACCTCAAGCGCAGGACGAGCGGGAAACGATGTATTTGGAACGAGGGGAACGAAGCGAACGGCGCACTTATTGAATAGGTGCGTTTTTTGTTTTTATAAAAAGATTTGAAACAGCATCGCATAAAAAATTACTAAATTGAGCTTTCTAGCTTAAGCGGCATTTTGTGGGGGTATTTACATGTGGTACACTAAGGCGGAGGTGAGGATATGGAACCGTTTGTGCAGGGGAAGGAAACACTTATGCTGCTCCATCTGGAGCCTTGGCGTGTGCAGCATAAAGAAATTACGGCAGGTTTTACCGGTAGACAGGGAGGGGCTAGCAAAGAGCCTTATGACAGCCTGAATTGTGCGTTTCATGTGGGGGATGCTCCGGAAGATGTCTTAAAGAATCGGAGGGCACTTGCGGAGGCACTTGATTTCAAGCCGGAAGCTTGGACCTGTGGAGAACAAACCCATGGAGCAGAAATAGCAGTGGTAAGGGAAGCCGATCGTGGCCGGGGCCAAAAGGATAGGACCTCGGCATTTCAGACAACCGATGGTTTGCTTACAGATGTGCCAGGCGTCTTGCTTACTTCTTTTTATGCGGATTGCGTGCCCCTTTACTTTTATGATCCAGTGCACCATGTCGTCGGTCTTGCGCATGCTGGCTGGAAGGGAACTGTGGCCCAGATTGCAGCCGCAATGGTGAGTAAAATGGAGACCGTTTACGGCAGCCATCCGCAGGATATTATTGCAGCAATCGGACCATCCATTGGGGACTGTTGTTATGAGGTGGACGATTATGTGATGGAGCATGTCCGTCAAATGGAAGGTGAGCTGAGCAAGCCGACAGAAATAGCTGATTCTGTGGGGCTATACAGAACATCTGACACAGATGAGAACAAATACATGCTAAACTTGAAAGAAATGAATCGACGCATTATGATTAAAGCAGGAATATTGCCGACTCATATCGAATGTACATCTTGGTGTACAAGCTGTAATCAAGATTTGTTCTTTTCTTATCGTAAAGAAAATGGGGTTACAGGCAGGATGACGAGCTGGATCGGAATAAAGGAGAGTTGAAAGTTGGCTTTAACACTGCAGGAGAGAATTGCTGAGGTAGAGGAACGTGTAGCACGTGCCTGCGCGGCAAGCGGCCGGGATCGAAATGACGTCAAGGTAATTGCAGTGACGAAATATGTTTCTTTGGAAATGGTGTCCTCCGTATTGGAGGCAGGCTTAGAGCATATTGCTGAGAGTCGCTGGCAGGATGCTGAGCACAAATGGAAGGTTTTAGGGAATCAGGGGACATGGCACTTTATCGGGCATTTGCAGACCAATAAGGTTAAAGACGTTATTGGCAAGTTTCAATATATACACTCTTTAGACCGGATATCCCTGGCACAAGAATTACACAAAAAGGCGATTGCCGCAGATCAAGAAGTGAATGTCTTTCTTCAAGTAAACATCTCTGGAGAAGATACGAAATTTGGTCTGTCGCCTGAGGCGGTACCAGGATTTTTACGTGAAATTGCTAGTCTCGACCGTGTAAAAGTAATTGGACTAATGACGATGGCACCTTTAGAAGGTGATCCGGAGCTTACCCGCCCTGTATTTCGCGGACTTCGTGAGCTGCGCGATGAGCTCAATCAACTTGCTTTGACACCTGAGCCGATTACGGAGCTGTCCATGGGAATGTCGAATGATTTTGAAGTGGCGATACAGGAAGGAGCCACCTGGGTACGCCTGGGTACGGTGTTAGTAGGCCATTAGGAGGGATCGTGATGAGCGTTATGAACCGATTTATGAGTTTTTTGGGCTTGCAGGAGGAAGAAGAAGTTGTGGAGCGGGAGCAAATCCACGAAGAGGATGAGTATGAGCCAGCCCCTGTCGAAACCCGCAAAAATCAAAGGGGCAACGTTGTCAGTATCCATTCGCAGAAGAATGTAAAAGTTGTACTTTATGAGCCACGTTCGTACGATGAAGCTCAGGAAATTGCTGACCATCTCCGTTCTCACCGGACGGTAGTGATCAATCTTCAGCGCGTCCGTAATGATCAAGCGATGAGAATTATTGATTTTCTTAGCGGAACAGTTTATGCCCTTGGTGGAGGAATCTCTAAAATTGGGGGCAATATATTTATGTGCACGCCAGATACCGTTGAAATTCAGGGTGCTATTACAGAAATCCTTGGTGACGATCTAGACTATAACAGAATGAGGTGAATGAGCTTTGTACGAAGTGTCTTCAATTATTGACATTCTTTTCAGAATTTACTATTACATGATCATTATATATATTCTCATGTCCTGGTTGCCTAATCTACGTGAGAATTTTATCGGGGAGTTGCTGGGCAAGCTTGTGGAACCCTATCTTTCGCCATTTCGGCGCTTTATTCCGCCGTTGTTCGGTACAATAGATGTTTCTCCGATCATAGCGCTAATTGTGCTTCAATTTGCAGTGGGTGGTCTTCATTCCATTGTGCGCCTTTTACTCGGTTAATGTGATGAAGATGGAAGTTTACGGGCATTTTCATCCCGATGAAAGACAATTTGTGGACAAGGCTTGGGAATGGGTTACAAATGCTGGAGAATATCATGAGACTAAACTGACTGAATTTCTAGACCCTCGCCAAGGGTTCATTCTGCAGAGTCTTGTCAACCGCCATCCGGATGTTATTGTCAGATGGGAAGGCGGCCATGCTGAGGCAGAGCGGAAGCGAGCACTGGTTGCGCCAGATTATCGTGAGCTAGATCATGAGGATATGGAGCTTAAGGTTCTTGCGATAACCTCTGGTGAACAAAAGTTTCTGGCGCTTGAGCATGGAGACTATATGGGCTCTATTCTGGGCCTTGGAGTAAAACGTGGTAAAATCGGTGATATTCATGTTCTGGATGATGGATGTCATGTGGTTGTAGCCGCTGATATTGCCGATTATTTAGCCATGAATTTAACTGGAGTGCACCGGATACAGGTGAGTACGGAAGTTTTGCCCCTCTCTGCCTTGCGTAATAGTGAGGTGAAGCTGGAAATGATGGATTTGACTGTAGCGTCCCTGCGATTGGATGGCATAGCCGCAGATGTAACACGGCTTAGCCGAAGCAAAATTCTTGCGCCCATCAAGGCTGGACGCGTTCGGGTAAATTGGAAAGTGGAAGAAGACCCTTCCTGCGGACTTAAAGATGGTGACATGGTATCTATTCAAGGATTCGGTCGATTCAAGGTGCTAGAGGTCGGTAGTTTGACGAAAAAGGGCCGATACCGTGTTCAGGTTGGTAAATTTGTGTGAATCCCTTGCAGGAATCCGGCTTTACTTGTCGAAATTGATTATTTCGAGGGAATCAAACATTTTTAAAGCAGGACGCCGATATTTTAAAGAAGTGGCGAACCATGAATGGCAGTTGGAACGTTGATACATCCTCTGCCTTTACTTGAAGTACAGTTTTTCTTCTTTGTCTACTGCGCAGGTATGGTTCAGAGACTTAGAAGGTCCGAAATTTCTAGGAGGTGCACAGCATGCCATTAACACCGCTCGATATACATAACAAGGAGTTCTCTCGGAGACTTCGCGGTTATGATGAGGACGAGGTCAACGAATTTCTGGATCAAGTAATTAAGGATTACGAAAGTGTTATCCGAGAGAACAAAGAGCTGCAGAATCAGCTTTTGTCCATTCAAGAGCGTTTGGATCATTTTGTGAATATTGAAGAGAGTTTATCGAAGACGATCTTAGTCGCTCAGGAAGCGGCGGATGATGTGAAGAACAACTCCAAGAAGGAATCGCAGCTCATTATCAAGGAAGCGGAGAAGAACGCAGATCGGATTATCAATGAAGCGTTATCCAAATCCCGTAAGGTGGCTATTGAGACAGAAGAGTTGCGCAAGCAAGCTTCGATCTATCGCACTCGTTTCCGTACATTGGTGGAAGCTCAGCTGGAGCTGTTATCTCAGGATGACTGGAATGCTTTAGAGAGTCGCGAGGCGAGTGAGAGCGTAACTTTTAAGGATGATGTTCTACATCGTATTTAATGAATTGTGATGAATGCGATTTCGTTTGTATTTAGTAGGAGCTGAGATTTTTCGGTTTTGATCAGAATAGAGGGAATTTCTCCTTCAAATAGAGGGAGTGATTCCCTCTATTTTTATTTTCAGCTATAATCGGCCATACTAAAAGATCATCCGTCTACTCAGGTATACTCCAATTGCGGATTTGGCTAGCGGCTGTTGACATTTAGACTCAAAAAGTCTATAAATAGAACATATCTGTATGATGTTTATATGTTATTCGATGACGGGACAAGTACGACAAGGTAACGTTCTCCAGAGAGTCGGCGATTGCTGAGAGCCGATTGTTCGAACCCTGCCGGAAGATCTTCCCCTAGAAGTTAAGCTGAAGCGTTGATCGTGCGTAAGCTTGGCCGTCTGCCGGACGTTACACCGGACCTGTGCACTAGGTTTTTGCGCGGGACTGAGATTGTGCTGAATACACTCCCCTTAAGGATGTGCTCATGCGCAGAATTAGGGTGGTATCGCGAGCGTTGTCTCGCCCCTTTGGGGGTGGGGTGACGCTTATTTTGTTGTTCCGGGGTGGCCATCCCCCTAAATCCCTCTTTCTAAGGGGGACCCCAAGGGCTGCCGCCCTCTGGACACCCGCAAAGTAAAGCCTCGTGCAAATAGGTACGGTGGTGGAAACGAACGGACTCATGTGGCTGAAAGAGCGGCCCTTCTTAGGCTCCCCTGGCGGGATCGCCTGCGGGGCCTTCACGGCAAGAGCAGGGCGGAGTTTCACTCGCCGGCCCATGTGGCCCCGAGCAGTGCTGCCCTGCGGGATCGCGGCTCGGGTGCCAGAGCAAGAGCCGTCTGCGCCCCGCTGCGTAAGGTCGCACGAAGACTAAATCATGAAAGGATTGACCATCACATGCAAAAAGTAGATGTCAGAGAAAAAGCGCGGGCAAGGGATGTCCGCATACTGAAGAAGTGGAGCGACGAAAATACGTTCCGCAAATCCATGGAGAATCGTGAAGGACGTCCGAACTATGTATTTTATGAAGGTCCTCCTACTGCAAACGGTGCACCGCATATCGGACACGTACTGGGCCGTGTAATCAAGGATTTCATCGGTCGTTACCAAACGATGAAAGGCTACCGTGTGGTACGTAAAGCAGGCTGGGATACACATGGTCTTCCAGTAGAGCTAGGCGTGCAAAAGAAGCTTGGGATCTCCGGCAAACAAGAGATCGAAGAATATGGTGTTGAGAAATTCATTCAGGAATGTAAAGACAGCGTCTTTGGCTACGAGAAGCAATGGCGCGAGTTTACAGAGGGTATCGGATACTGGACGGATCTGGATAATCCTTACGTAACCTTGGATAACACATATATCGAGAGCGTGTGGAACATCTTGGCTACAGTGCATGATAATGGGCTGCTCTATCGCGGACACCGCGTTAGTCCTTACTGCCCAAGCTGCCAGACTACCCTAAGCTCCCATGAAGTAGCCCAAGGCTACAAAACCGTCAAGGATCTTAGTGCGACTGCAAAGTTCAAGCTGGATGACAGCGGAGACTACGTACTAGCTTGGACGACTACACCTTGGACATTGCCAGCACATATGGCGCTAGCCATGAACCCTGACATGGATTATGTACGTGTGCAACAAGAAGACGGTGTGTACATTGTTGCCAAGAATTTGGTGGAAGAAGTAATGAAAGGTGAGCACACAGTCCTTTCGACACATAAAGGCTCCGAGTTTATCGGCAAAACTTACGCGCCTCCTTTCGGATACATCAAGGCAGAGAAAAGCAATGTCATCGTAGGTGCCTCCTTCGTTACAGATTCCAGTGGTACAGGGATCGTACACATGGCACCAGCGCATGGTGAAGATGACTACAAGACTTGCCGCGAGAATGGGATCAGCTTCGTGAATGTGGTTGATAACTCCGGTAAGTATACAGATGTAGTGTCTGATTTTGCTGGACGTTTTGTTAAGGATTGCGATTTGGATATCGTTAAGGTTCTGTCTGAAAGAGGACTGCTTTACGGAAAAGAAAAATACGAGCACAGCTACCCGTTCTGCTGGCGTTGTGATACACCACTCTTGTATTACGCAACAGACAGCTGGTTCATCAGCACTACAGCGATCAAAGATCAGCTGATTGCCAACAATAACAGTGTAGATTGGTACCCTGATCATGTGCGCGAAGGCCGTTTCGGGAAGTTCTTGGATGAATTGGTGGACTGGAATATCAGCCGTAATCGTTACTGGGGTACACCGCTTAATGTTTGGGTATGTCAAGAAACGGGCAAAGAGTTCGCTCCACACAGCATTGAAGAACTGAGAGCGATGGCGATTGGCGATGTGCCCGAAGATATCGAGCTGCATAAGCCTTTTGTAGATAAGATCAAGCTGCGCAGTCCTTTCAGTGAAGGTGCAGAGATGGTTCGCACACCGGAAGTTATTGACGTATGGTTCGATAGTGGCTCGATGCCTTTTGCCCAAAGCCACTATCCATTTGAGAACGAAGATAAGCTGAATGATCAGTATCCAGCGGATATGATCTGTGAAGGGATCGACCAGACTCGTGGATGGTTCTATAGCTTGCTAGCGGTATCTACCTTGTTTAAAGGTAAAGCGCCATATAAAGCGGTAATCGCTACAGGCCATATCCTCGACGAGAACGGTCAAAAAATGTCCAAATCCAAAGGCAATGTTATTGATCCTTGGGAAATCATGAATGAATACGGAACAGATGCTTTCCGTTGGGCGATTCTGTCTGACAGTGCACCGTGGAACAATAAACGTTTCTCCCGTGGTCTTGTAGGGGAAACCAAATCCAAAGTGGTCGATACACTGGTGAATACACATGCGTTCTTGACGCTTTATGCAGGCATCGATGGTTACGATCCAGCCGATCATCCTTTTAAAGTATCCGAACATAAGCTGGACCGCTGGATTCTGTCCCGTCTGAACAGCTTGATCCTTTTGGTGGATAAAGGACTTGCGGTAAATGATTTCGTGAATACGTCTAGAGCCATTGAGAACTTTGTGGATGAGCTGAGTAACTGGTATATCCGTCGTTCCCGTGATCGTTTCTGGGGTAGTGGTCTAGGTGAAGATAAACTGGATGCTTACCGTACGCTGACTCATGTGCTTCTGACGACAGCGACTTTGATGGCTCCATTTACACCGATGTTGTCCGAAGATATCTTCACGAACCTTGGCGGCGGAGAAAGTGTGCATTTGGCAGACTACCCGGTTGCTGACGAGAACTTGATCGATAAAGAGCTGGAAGAGGATATGGAAAGTGCAAGACAAATCGTTGAGCTGGCGCGTAACGTGCGTAACGAAACAGGCATTAAGAATCGTCAGCCGCTGTCCGAGCTGATCGTTTCGATGAACCGCGACTTCCATTTGGCTGAGTATGAAGAGATCATTAAAGACGAGATCAACATCAAGAACATCGTGCTAGAGACTAGCGACAGTGGATTTGTTGATTTCACACTTAAACTGAATCTTAAGGTTGCCGGTAAAAAATACGGTAAAAACGTCGGATTCCTACAAGGCTTCCTGAAAGCTTTGGATAGTGACGCTACCCGCAAAGCGGTGCAAGACGGCTCAATCGCGATTGCAACACCAGAGGGAGAAGAACTGGTGATCACTTCCGAAGAGCTGCTCGTCGAAAAACAGGCTAAAGCAGGTTTCGCCGCAGCTTCCGGATACGGAGTTACGGTTGCGCTTAATACCGAAATCACGCCTGAGCTTGAACAAGAAGGCTGGGTTCGTGAGATCATTCGTGCGGTTCAAGATTACCGTAAACGTTTGGATCTACCGATCGAGAAACGGATCGCACTCACACTGAATTTAGATGATGAGCTTAAAGCTGCAGTTACAGCATTTGAAAATGTATTGCGCGACAATGTACTTGTGACTTCGGTTGATTTTGGCGGAGAGCATGCGTTTGAAACAGTAGATGTCGGTGGTAAATCTATCGGAATCCATATTGGAGCGTAAATCTGCATTACCTGTCCCAAAACAGCATATACTAGCGGCACAAGTGTAAACGGAGAACTTCTGTTTATGCGGGAAATATAGTCTATATATTTCGTCGCAAAACTAACGAGCCTCGAGTTCAAGGAGATATATTCTCTTTGACCGGGCTCGTTTACTTTGTGGCGAGTATAGACGTATGAAAGGAGCTGTGGCTGTGGAGGATCAGAAAAACAGAATCTCCGTCAAGACATCCGGCAACAAGAACAGCCCAGACAAAGGAGCGGAGAAAAAGGTTATTCCTGAGGAAAACCCTGAGCGTTTAACAGCAGATCATCGTAATCCAGAAGATATTCCATTGGAAGAAAAAATGAATACGATGTATCGATTAACCTTTGAATGGGCCCGAATTTTAGAAAAATCACGAATTTATCAATATACAGAGCTGTTGCATTCACCTTGGACTCTAATTTGGAAAAATATCTTATATGGAACGGCTCGTGGCGTTGGGATCGCGCTAGGCTTTACTTTTTTTGCGGCAACGATCATTTATGTCCTTCAGGGGCTTGGAGCCTTGAATCTACCGATTATCGGAGATTATATTGCGGATATTGTACGCATTGTACAGCGTCAACTGGAATTCAAATAGCTTTTTAAGGTGAAGGCGTCTTTACTTGAGTTGTAGGGAGACTAGATCTTTGAATAGGGATGCGCTAAAAAAACAGCGAGCTATTCCACCATGAAACTGGAACCGCACGCTGTTCATTTTCTTGTAGCGATAATGCTTTTACTCCTCGCCTTCGAGTGGATCAAGCAGGAAACTTCCCTCGTCGCTATCCTTATAACGCTCGTAGCTACGTCCCGGTACTACAATTAAATGGTTGCCTGTAATATCGGTGGCGATAAAGTTCTCCCAAGGCTCCACGCAGCCTTCCAGCTCATCAGCTTCAATTTCCATATCGTTATAGGAGTCAATATTATTGCCTTCTGCCATGGCGGGGGAATCGGAGTTACCATAGCTTTCTACAATCTGCCAGGCATCCTCACCGTCAAAGCCGTTTTGATCCTCTCGCTCATCGAGACTAGTCCGCCCAAATGGAGGAGTCAAAAATTCTTCTTCGATTGGCCGAGTAAAAGGTGCATTTTGACGTGGAGCATGCTCCTTACAATAAAGGGTGGAGGGAATGGCGGATAGACGCTCATAAGGGATCGGTTGACCACTAGCCTTACATATCCCATAGGTGCCATCATCCATGGCGGAGAGCGCAGCTTCAATATCATCCAGCTCATGCTCATCCCGCTCTAGCAGTGAAATATCCATGGAGCGGTTATACAAATCGGTGGCTGCATCCCCTGGGTGGTTGTCATTCTCGGAGAGTTCTCCAGTGCCATCCCGCATGGATTCCTGTAAGCCGTAATGTTCATTATTCTGAAGCCTGTGCTGAATAGTATCACGATCTTTTTCTAATCGGGCGCGTAGCTCTGAGAGCTGCTGTACTGTCAGGTGCGTCATGATGAGTAAGCTCCTTTCTGTACTTTTTTAAGAATCCTTCCGACTAACCGATTTGCACCGGATGGTTCTTTGTTAGGTTGACCTGAGAGGCGTTATTTTAGCGATGGAAAATAGTACCCAAGATTAAGTGCTGGAGAGAGGTCACGCAATAGACGATCTTCTAAGGGCTGTGCTACAATATACAAGTCTTATAACAGTATTCGTACCGCATTTAGCGGGAAAAATAAGAACGGAGTGACAACTTCTGTGGTGTACTATTTGATTGCTCTTATTGTATTTTTGGTGGATCAGGGAACGAAATATCTCATTGCCACACGTCTGGAGCTTGGGGAACAGATTCCGGTTATCGGGAATTTCTTCCTTATTACCTCACATCGTAATCGCGGGGCTGCTTTTGGCATTCTACAAGGTCAGCAATGGTTCTTCTTCTTAGTTACGGTTGTAGTGGTAGCAGGTATCGTTTGGTACTTGAACAAGACTAGACATTCGCGGAAGATGCTGTCTGTTGCCCTTGGGCTTGTTCTGGGTGGAGCGATTGGTAACTTCCTGGATCGGATGATTAGTGGCGAAGTCGTGGATTTCCTTCTGTTTAATTTTGGAAGCTATAGCTTCCCCATTTTTAACGTAGCGGATTCTTGTATTGTCATTGGGGTTGGGCTGATTTTATTGGACTCTTTCCGCGATCTTAAGAACGGTGAGGAAATCACGGAAATTAAAGAAGTAAAAGAAGCAAAGGAAGTAAAAGAAGGGAATGAATGATTTGAATAAAGACGTCAATCACCAAGCGGCATCTACGAGCGAAGAAGAGAGGGACGTCACGGAGTGGACTGTTTCGGCGGAGAACGCGAAGGAGCGAATCGATAAATATATCACGGAATCTTGGGAAGAGGATATTTCTCGTTCTCAGGTGCAGCTGTGGATCAGTGGTGGCCATGTTACGGTTAATGGAGCACCCGTGAAAGCTAATTATAAGCTTTCAGAAGGCGATGTAGTTTCCATCATCGTTCCTGAAGCAGAAGTGACGGATTTGATTCCGGAGAATATCCCACTTGATGTTGTCTACGAGGACAGCGATGTCATTGTGATTAATAAGCCACGTGGTATGGTTGTGCACCCGGCAGCTGGGCATCCGTCAGGCACTTTGGTGAATGCACTGATGTATCATTGCAAGGATTTGTCCGGTATTAACGGTGAGATTCGTCCAGGTATTGTCCATCGTATTGATAAGGATACCTCGGGTCTTATTATGGTAGCTAAGAATGATGCCAGTCACGCATCGCTCGCAGCACAGCTTAAAGAGCACAGTGTAACCCGCCGCTATATAGCCGTTGTTCACGGCAATTTGTCGCATGATAAAGGAACGGTGGACGCTCCGATCGGTAGAGATCCACATGATCGTAAGCTATACACTGTAACCGAAAAGAACAGTAAGAAATCGGTGACTCATTTTACGGTGATGGAACGTTTCGGTGATTGTACACTGCTGGAGCTGCAGCTGGAGACTGGCCGAACGCATCAGATCAGAGTGCATATGAAATTCATTGGTCATCCGCTTGTTGGCGATC
>RCUU01001089.1_pt1 | contig 13585 bp, 5 predicted proteins | sample 2166211 | NCBI WGS metagenome assembly RCUU01 (sample SAMN09932620, study PRJNA488358) | compost metagenome | feature: garden; material: soil; isolation source: compost soil in phenylacetic acid-enriched culture | place: Germany: Experimental Botanical Garden Goettingen | collected 2016-01-27
GTGGGGTGGTCGCGAGCGGGCATGACACGGCGACCATCATCAACGGCATGCTCAACGATCATTCGTTGAAGGTGGATACCGTGTAACCCGAAGTCGCAACCACAGAACCCGCGTTCCCGATCAAACGGGAGCGCGGGTTTTTTATGGGCAAAATCGGGTGGTCTGAGGGTAGTTTTACGATGAACGGTCGCAATACCTGTTATTTCTGACAGTAGGCAGCATCAGCGGACAGGCATTTAATTAAGCCCATCAGATGCGCCGATGTGATGACCGTGAAGGCGGTTTTGCACGTGATTCACTGTCCAGGCGCATTGCACTTGATTCGTTGCCACGGAGTATCTGCGATGCCGTCCCCGAAATTTCCGATAGACCCAGAACGTACCGGGCCAAACCCCGGCGAGGATGGTATGGCCCTTCCGTTGCCTATCGTTCCGGTCATTCTCAAAGACGAGGACGGCAATGAAAGTGCGGATGGGCTGGTACCGCGCAGCGTTTTGAATAGTCATCTGCAGGTCACTGTACCGGCATGGAGTTTTTCCACCGATCCGGCTTTTGGCGCAGACATTGTTGCCGTTGGTTGGAGGCCGGTAGGGCAAGACTTTTTTGAAGTCAGCAGAGTTCTATTTCCCATCCCCATTGAGCCAGGGGACAAGATCGTATCGGTACCACGGGATAAGTTGGTGCACGGTATTTATGACCTGTCGTACAAACTCATTATCGGGGGCAACTCGGCTGAATCCGGTAAAAAGAAAATCACGGTCGACCGGGTTGAACCTGACGACGGTCAGGAACCTTTGGCGCTGCAAATGCTGGATGTCGTGGGTAGCATCACTGACGACTATTTGACCGAGCACGGGCAAGTTCGCTTCAAGGTCCCGACTTATGTGGATGTGCAGGCTCGTGATCGGGCGATTTATTACTGGTCGGATAATCCCAATCCACCGGATTCGGAACCCGAAATTCGCGAGCAGGCCTTCAGCCAGCAAGATATCGACAATGATCAACTGATTATCACGATGTATGAGGCAGATATTCGGGATCGTGGGCCCGGGCCACGTTACATCTTTTACCGGCTGCGAGACTGGGCCGGTAACCGTGGGCCCCGCTCGACATTTCTACCGCTGTTCGTCGACTTGCTCCCGGCGCCAGGTAATCTCAAGCCGCCACGCGTGCCGTTGTCGGCCAGAGGATTGATAGACCGTCAGCACGCTCGTGAAGGTGCGGTGGACCAAGGTGTGGTAACGGTAGAAATCGATGCCTATGACAATCCGGCTGTGGGCGATGAGGTGTTGATCGACTGGGATGAAAACCCCTTGGCACCGCTGGCAGTCGACCCCGGACGGTTCCCGCTCGTGGCTCCGGTGCCTTGGTCGGTGCTGCGTGCCAATGGCCTGGGCCCAATGACGGCGCGCATCACTTACAAGGTGCGACGCGGCAGTGGAGACACGCCGTCATCGCTTGAAACGCGGGTGCCGATGGATTTGACCGTGGCCGGGCAGGACCATGCCAATGCGCCAGCGCTGCTGAACGCCACGCTGGCCCTGCTTGAGGTGTATGGCGCCAAATCCCAGACCTTGAACACCTTGCTCTCCGAGGATTTTGGTGAAGATGCCGAGGCATTTCTGACCTTGTTTGACGATCCACAACCCGGGCAGACGATCGAGTTGTACTGGGGGTCGATCAGCACACCGGTTGCGCAATACATCGTCCAGTCCGGTGACGTGGCGGGAAAAAGGGTGCCGATCACAATCCCCTGGTCTGCGATTGACCAGGACCGGGACAACCCGGCGCTGCCGGTCTACTACACCACCAGCAACGGTATCAATCTGCAGCAAGCGCGTATCACCTCGGTCCGTGTCTTGATTGTGGTCATCGAGGGCCTGAAAGAGCCGTCGTTCCCTCATGCGGGTAAATACGGTGTTCTCAATTGCTGTGCATGCCCGAGGCTCTGGAAGGGGGTTTGGGTGAAAGTGGAAGGTAATCCGGCATTCGATGAGAACGATGTCGTGACCCTGCATTGGCAAGGGTGTGAAGGGACGAATGGCACATCCCCCATTCCCGGCGTCGTTGACACATTCGCCACGAAGTTGAACCTGGATCAGGCGCGTAATGGTTTCGAAGTTCATGTGGCTGATTATGAAAATCTGATTGCACCCATGGTCAACAATGGTTCCGCCCTTTGTTATTACGACTTGAAAAAGCTCAATGGCGCAGTGGGCGTCTCCAAGAAAGATTTCGTCATCATCAACAGGACCATGCCCAGTGGCGAAGTGTGTTCGCCGACGAATGAGACTTGTCAGGAGCCCTGCGATAAGTAATCGCTTCTGTCATTGAAAAGCTGATGTTTGTTTAACGTGCTTGTTCCAGTTTTCGTGGTGCGTAACCCTGCACGTTAATAAATGGTTTGAAAGTTGAAAGCCGTGCCTTTCGAGGTGCTGTCTGTATGCGTTTGATGTTTTTAAGTTGCACGTGGCTGTTGTCAGTCATGTGCTTGGTTGAAATACCTGGGGCAGGTAAAGCCCGTTTATTGAGTAGGAGTTGAGATATGTCAAGTTTAGAGAAAATCACGTCCGCACAACAAAGCCGGTTGAATTATAAAAAAATTCGCCTCTCAAGCCCAAAAGTTGTTGCGGGTCCACCCAACCTGCATACCGATAATCCATTGTTGCCGAACACCCCTGATGATCTGCCTAATCAACTGCATCGCATGTATCAAGGGGTGGAACTCAAGGTTGAAGTGCCAAGGCCAGACGTTGCGGACCTGCCTGGTGGTATTCCGGGGATTATTCAACTGACATGGGATGAAACTCGGGTGGGAACACGTTTTACCTATACGACACCGCTGGACTCTGATATTCTAAAAATTGATTTGAATTTGCCGGAAAATTTGAGCAATCAACCCGGAACCCATCAACTCGGTTACCACCTGGTGCAAGGTGGTAACCCCACTACAGTGACACCACTGACTATTAATGTTGATACAACCCATCCAGAGACCAATGGTGAGGTAATAGTTCCACCGGAGGTGGAGCGTGACGGTATTACCAAGAAGTACCTGGACGAAAATGGTAATGTGCAGTTAACCATACCTGAGTATTCAGGCAGAAAAATCGGCGATGTCATCGAACTCCATTTTGGTAAGTCATTGCCACTTTCGAGGAAATTTGATGAGATTACACGGACCGACACCAACGTTCCGGTAGTCTCCGACAAATTGACTGCCGCTGTGGTGGGGGACGAAGAGGGGCCGCATGCGATCTTTTACTACATCACCAACCGCAAAGGTTATATAAGTGGAGTTTCTCTATTCAAACAATTGAATGTCACGTTGACCGATCCGCCAGTAGGTTTGTTGGCGCCGGATATTCCGCTGTACGAGGACGGCCTGATCGATTTGGCTGATGCCCAGACGCCGGTAGGCGTAGGGATGAAGGTTGAATACACCAACTTCATGCCGAATGATCAATTGCTGGTGACATGGGACGGTATCCCACAAGCACCCAAACCGATTGTCAGCTTTCCCGTTTACGCGAATGTACTGTTCAAAGATGTTTTCAATGGTAATGCTGGTGAAAAAACGGTCACGGTTGAGTATCAAATCAAGCGTGGCTCGCTTCTTTATCCGTCAACTCCACTGTCTGTGGAAGTCGATGTAGACTTGAGGAAACCGGGTGGCGTTATTGACCCGGACAATCCAGGCCCTGTTAACCCGAACCTTGCTCTGGTGACGGTTCAAGGGCAGGGTGGTAATGATCCAAACAAGTTGACAGAAGCTGACAAGGATCAGGACGTCGATGTGTCGGTTGTCATTTACGAAGGGGCGAAAGTGAACGATGAAGTTCAACTTGTCTGGAAGGGCGTTCCTGTACCGGCAGCCAATGGTGGTGTATATACAGTAGAGGAACCGGTTCCGGTGCCTCCAGCCAGAATTACCTGGACCACTGACTGGAGTGTTGTCGCCGACGGGGGCAACGGAAATCCAATTCTTGTAAACTACGAAATCGCACACCCGGATGTAAACGAAAACAAAGACATCTCCCCTAATCAGGACGTTGATGTCGAGATTGTTCCCGGTGTTGTTCCAGAGGCAAAGTTTCAAAACCTTGATCCGGACTTCACTGACTGGTTGAACTGCGGTTCATTGCGTCAGGATCCTGTGAAAGGCACTGTTGTCGAAGTGCTGGTTGCAGGTGGAGAACCTCAACTTAAAGATCAGGATCTGGTTTTTAAATATCAGGGTTATACCGACAATACAGGTACGGTGAAACCTGGCACGGACCTTGATGTTACGTATACCCCCAATGAACAAGAAGCAATCAACGGTTTTATCGTGAAAATCCCTTATGCCCCTATTTTGGAAACCGAGAATGGCTGGGGGGACATTAGATACACCGCTGTTATCGACGGTCGCCCAGTAGACTCCGTTCCACATCTGGTAAGGGTTTACCTGGTCGATCCGGGTGATGGCGGCACTTGCAAGATCACTCGACGTTAAGGTGATTTGAATAGCCGGCGGGAGGCGCGTCATGCGCCTTCCGCTTTCGGGGGTCTTTCGTTGAACAAGTCTCTGATGACGGAGCTTTCGGAATGAACCCTGGAATTACTCGCGGCTAAAAAAGGATTACTCCTACATTCATGTTTGCAAGTACTGGGTATTGTCTGCTGCCCTCGTAGTCTTTTGCGCTGTTTCATGAAAGACGTGAGGCCTTGATCAATCGGAGCCATTTTATGAACATCGGCAATAGCAAATCGCACAAACCTGCCTTCGCAGGCCCATTTCAAATGCTGGTAGCCATACCGGCATTTTTTTTTCTGAGCCCTGCCGCACTGGCAGCGACCATCGTCGATAACACCACGCTGGACATCGATGCAACGACGCCAACCATTGACTACCTGGTGCGCAACAACGGCGTGCTCAATGTCACAGGCGCCAATACCAATGAGATTACCGCGACCGGTGGGTCGACACTGAACATCAATGGCGCGACCATTACGGCGAGAAGCGGTATCGAAGGGGTCACCATTACCAATAGCCAAGGGACGCTCAACCAGGCCAGCGTCACCAGCGATACCCTGGCTCTGGCGGTCAATCGGCTGAGTTCTTCGACGCAAGGCTCGACGGTAACCGCCACAGGTGGTTTTTACCGCGGGGGTGACGCCGGCGCTCAAGTCACAGGCTTGAGTACCCTTACGCTTATCAATACCGAAATCACCGGAACAGGCACCAACAGCGTTGGCTTGAATATCCTCGGTGGTGATGTGCGCGCGACGGCGGGTACCCGCATAAGCGGTGATGCGGCGGGTGTGCGCATGGCCCGCGATCCGTCTCGCTTGGGCAACAACTCGCTGGTCCTGGACAACGCCAGCGTGACAGGCCGTAACGGCGCGGCGATTGTGGTGGATACCGGTATCAGCGCGAATATCGAAGTGCTGAACAATTCCACGCTGCAAGGGAAAGACAACCAACTTCTGATGATAAAAGGGGCCTCCACGGCGGCCTTGAAAGTGGCCAACAGCACCCTGCAAGGCAACGTGAGCGTCGACGGTGGCAGCACTGCGAACCTGACGTTCGATGGCGGACACATGGTCGGCGATGTGGTGAAGGTCGATGATGCCTCGACGGCCAACGTCACCCTGCAAAACGGTTCGACCCTCACCGGCCGCCTCGACAAGGCCAACGGTGTCACCATCAACAGCGGTTCGAACTGGACGCTCACCGGCAACGACAGCATCGGCACACTGGCCATGAATGATGGTCGTGTCAGCTTTGGCGCGGCGGGTGCCCCGGCTACCTACTATCAATTGAATGTCGGGACACTGGCGGGCAACGGTGTGTTTGCCATGAAGGGTGACTTCGCCACCGGCAACCGCGACTTCCTCAACGTTACCGGTGTGGCGACGGGCGACTTCGGCCTGGCCGTGGCCGCCTCCGGGCTGGACGCGGCGTCACCGCAGGCCTTGACCCTGGTGCACACCGCGGCGGGCGATGCGAAATTCTCGCTCGAAGGTGGCCCGGTCGACGTGGGCACCTGGTCCTACGACCTGGCCCGGCGCAGCACGGGGGCAGGGGAGACCGAATGGTTCCTCGACCCGACCACCAAGACCGTCAGCCCCGGCGCGCGCTCGGTGCTGGCCTTGTTCAACGCACCGATCACCATCCTGTATGCCGAGGGTGCATCGCTGCGCAGCCGCATGGGCGAACTGCGTTTCAACGGCGGTAAAACCGGCTTCTGGATGCGTGGCTACGGCAACAAATACAACGTGTCTTCCGGTTCCGGCGTGGCCTATCAGCAGACCCAGCAAGGCCTGTCCCTGGGGGCGGATGTGCGTTTGGGCGAGAGCCAGTGGCTGGCAGGTGTCATGACCGGTTACAGCGATTCCGACCTGAACGTCGAGCAGGGCACGTCCGGGACCATCAACAGCTACTACCTGGGGCCATACGCGACCTGGCTGGACGCCGAGACGGGCTACTACTTCGACGCCACGCTCAGGTTCAACCGCTTTCACAATGAAGCCAAAGTCAGCATGAGCGACGGCTCGCGCAGCAAGGGCGACTACCGCAGCTCCGGCATCAGCGCTTCCGCCGAGTTCGGGCGCAACATCAAGCTGGACAAGGGCTACTTCGTCGAGCCGTACGCCAAACTGTCGACCGCGGTGATTCAAGGTAGCGACTATGACCTGGACAACGGCATGAACGCCGACGGTGATCGTGCACGTTCCGTTCTCGGCGAAGCCGGCGCCACCGCCGGCCGTACCTTCAACTTGGACAACGGCATGATCGCGCAACCTTATGTGCGTGCCGCCGTGCAGCAAGAGTTCATCAACAACAACCGCGTCACCGTCAACCACGACAACCAGTTCAACAACGATTTGTCCGGCACTCGCGGGCTGCTGGGGTTGGGCGTTGCATTGGCGGTGACCAAGGACGTGCAAGTGCATGCCGATTTCGATTACAGCAACGGTGAGAACATCGAACAGCCGTATGGGGTGAATGTGGGGTTTCGTTGGGGTTTTTAAACGCTTGGTGTGAAGGGTTCCAAAAAAAAACGCCTCGCAATGTGCGAGGCGTTTTTTATGAGCGATTATCTAAATCCAACACCGAGGGCGGTGCTACCCCCTTGTTCAGGAACGTTGCCATTCGCGGAAGTAACAATGTTCATACATCTTTTGCTCTGAAATGGCCAAATAATGGGACCGGGGGTTGTCGACCAATAAAGTGCATTGCCCATGGGCCAGCGTGAACCATACGCCTGATGAAGTTCATACAGTTCAGCATGACTGGGTATCCGCGCCCCAGCTTGAGTGGCTGCTGTATTGATTCCGGCCCATGTGCTCCTTCCCAAGCCCACGCAATGGATAACACCCGTGACGGTTACGGTGTAGCTCAAGGACTGATTGACCGCACCCCGTGCCGTAATAACAGGCGCAGATCATGGCTGATACCGGTTGCGCCATCGGCCCGATTTCCGGCGGTTGCTATACCGCAATCATCAGCCCGAATGGCTCGGTGCTGGGTTCGTTGCAGGAAGATGAGGGCGAGGTGATCGCCGACCTCGACATGGGCCTGATCGACAAGCGCAAACGCATGATGGATTCACGCGGCCACTACAGCCGCCCGGAACTGCTGAGCCTGCTGATTGACCGTACACCGCAAAGCCATGTGCACGAACGCAGTGCGCATCCGAAGCGGGTTGAAGAGAGCGGGCTGGCGGAGGTGTTGGGTTAGGGTAGAAAAAAAGTCCCCCCCCCCGCTCATCGCAGGGGGGAGGTGGCGTGCTCTACAACTTACAATGGAACGATCTCGATATCGTCAATTTGATAGTCGTTACCCTGGCCCGTTGCGACATGACTGTAGACATCCAGTACGATTTGCATACTGGTAGAAACGAAGGTGCCTGAGAGGGTTATCCAATTGGTCAACGAAGTGATATTGGTCGGGCCTGCAACCGTATTGTCGGCGGCTCTGATCGATATTCTTGGTACTTCGTATCGTCCATTGACCCGAATGATCTTGAGGGAAAACCGATAACTGCGGCCTGCTCGCAAGTTGTTCAGGGTCTTTTTAATGATGACACCATTGGACTTTTCAGTATGAGTGTAGTTTTGGAATACCCAGTTGCCTCCGATATTGACCAGTAACAGATCGCGGGGATCCACACCAGGTCCGCCTGCCCAGCCATTCCAGTTTTGATTGGAAAAATCGGTCAAGTCGCGCACGAGTGGTGCAATGCTGGTGAAACTGTGCGGGAGGGATATAAGTCCCGAACCATTAGTGCTGTGAGCAGTAATTGTATGAAGACCCGGGTTGAAAGTTGTTTGGGGTAGATCCCAAACATTACTGTTAACGGGAACCTCCCGCAGGAAGGTACTGCCGTCATAGAGCCTGATCGTGACGTTACCGGTGGCTCCGCCACTGATAGCCACGGACGGTTCCGTTGTGTGCTCCCCATTCTTGATGTCGGAGCCTCCCGCGTCAGTAACGGTATTAATGGTCGGCGTCACGCTCTCGGCCACTGAAAATGTCCTTGGCAGACTGTCCACCGGGGCTGCGTCATACAGGGCGCGCGCGATAATGTGGTAGCCCTTCACGACCAGATTGCTCAGCTCCTTTGTCCAGATACCCGCACTATCAACATCGGTTGGCCCAAGTGACGTGGAACCGTCAAACAGTTCAACCTTCTCGCCCCGCGTCGCCGTCCCGGTGATGGTCACTTGCCTGAAGTAAGTGGATTCGCCCTCGCCGACCGTACCTTTCGGGTCAGCCACGTCAGTAATCTCCGGCGTCAGGTAGTCGTACCGGGTTTTGACGGTCAGCGCCAGACGCGGAAACTCGATGGCCGTGTGTTCCTGCGAGTCGCCATCGAAGGCAACCTTGCAGATCACCGTCGCCGGTGAAGCATGACCCAGTTTCAACAGTTCGGATCTGAGGAGGGTTTCATTGAGGCCGTTGGCGAGTTGTGTCTGTGTGATCTCCGTACCGTCGAGCAGTTCAATCGTGTGAGTCGCACCGGAAACGGTCTTGCCTTGCAGCCTTAGCCAGATGCGTTGTTTGAGCGCGATAAATGGCCATTTATCGACAGTGACTCTGGCGTCGCCGGCAAAGGTCATCAGGTCAAGGATGCCGTTGGGGGCCTGGGGCACTTGTGGGCGCGGAAGCTGGTTATCGGGATCTTGAAACCTCAACACATTGAGGGTCAGCAAATCGGAGGGTTTCCAGAAATTGTAGCGCTTGACCTCATAGGACACTGCAACGCTTTTACCGATGTTCGGCCCTACGACAGAGGACGGCAGAGAGAACTTCACCCGGCCACTGGCGTCTGCCGGTAATTCCAGATCTTCCGATGTGCCCGCACCGGGTGTGCCGCGCCATTTCAAGGCAATGGTGTCCAGTGCCGGATCCATGTTTGCGTATTCGACCGATACGTCCACGCCCTGGGTCGCATTCATGGGATCAAGCTCGTCATCCGGGGCCTGAATCACCCTCGGTGGCGGAAGCTCTCCCACCAGTTGACCAATCAACAGATTCAGCGTCGCCGAGTAACTCGTCAGGCCGGTGCCGGCGTGTTTGAGGGTGTACCTGACCTTGACGTACTGCCCGATGTTGGCCGAGACAAACCAGGCGTCGACCCGGAAGTTTACCGGCTTGCCCGCAATGACGGACGTGATCGGTAGCCAGTCGCTGGTACTGCTGCCAGCGCTGATACCCGTCCAGTAATACGTCAGAATGTCGCCTTTGAGCGTCCCGAGGTATTCGATCCGTACCGTGGCGTTATCGAAAATTTTTGACGGGTCCAGCACGTCGTCGTCGGCCTCCACTACCTTCGGCGCCGGCAGCGTGGCGCGGATGGCCTTGACATCGACCAGCAGGTGCTCGGACTCGCTGACCCCATAAATTGCCGCTTTATCGTTGGACACCACATACGACAAATCCAGCTTGCCGTCAGCCAGAACGGCGATGTGTTCACTCAGCACGTAAATCGTGATCTTCTTGCGCTCGGCGTCCCCCTTGCTGACGGTGTACTCCTCGCCATGGACATAGGGCTGACCATTGGATCGGGTGCCCAGCCATCTCAGGTTGATGAAGTCGCCGTTGGTCATTCCCGGGTAAGTGATGTCGACGGTGGCAATGGAGTTGTCAGGCTCGAGGAGGTTGCCGACCAGCTCCCGAATGGTCGGTGCCGGATGCGCATACACATCGCCGATCACACTGGCGAAGGCGCGTTTGGAGGAGAGCGGTGGGCCGCCATTGCGTTTGGTCAGGACGTAGGAGGCGTCGGCCGAGCCCATGGCGATGGCGCGGACCTCGGCGTAAGGCACCATGAAATCCTTGACACTGGGGATGTTGTCCACGGTCCATGATTCGGTATGAATCAGCGGGTTGCCAGTGAGCGGCGTGCCGATCCAGGTCATCGTGACCGTATCGCCCAGGTCGAAATCAGTGCCCACGACCAGGACTTGTACTGTCACGTCTTTCTGGTTCAGTTTCTTGAGGTCGATCACACCGTTGTCCGACTCCCGGATCATCGGTGGGTCCAGACGCCAGGCGCCTGCCTCCACCCGCACGGTGGTGGCTTGCGACCATTGTTCGGAGTAGTTCCAGACTTCGTCGTGGACCTCGTATTGCACCATCAGTGCCGCGCTGTCGCCGCCCGCCAGTATGTCGGCCTGCGTGGCGGTGATCACGATAGGCTCGGAGCCATCAACTTGTGCCGTCGTGACAAAGTGAGGTGCCAGATAAGCGCTGCCCCATTTCACCTGGACCACATCGCGCACGGCGATGTTCGGGTACACGCCGATGGTCATGGGCACACCCCTTTGCGCCCACTCGGCATCCACGCCGTTTTTGATCACGTCTTCCGGCAGTTGCGCAATATGCAATTCGGAATGGCCCGGTAGATGAGGGTCTTTGTCGCGCCCGGCCGGCCGATCCAGTTTCACCAACAACCGCAACGGCACGGCCGGGTCATCGGGTACGGGTTCACCCTGACGGGTCAACACGTAGTAGACCTCCTCGACCCAGCCGGAAACGATAGCCTCGGCATCCAGGAAAAAAAACACGGTCTTGTCGACTTCATCTGGCTCGACAATCCGGGTAAGGAGCTTCTCGGTGCCCCAGTAGATATCCAGCGTATCGCCGTCGAGCATTGGAAAGCTGTAAGCGTTGACGGCACACAAAATGCCTTCGGGGTACTCTTCGACGGCGTGGATGTTGAGGCCACCGTCACCGTCAACGACCGGATGCGTCATGCCGGCAATCAGCAAGGGGCGTAGAGCAAGAGGGGAAATGGCGGCCGGGAAAACCGGAAACAGAAACGAGCGGAAATGCGACATGGAAAAAGCCCTCGTCGATGTGATGCTATTCAGGTACGAATAGATCGTTCGATTGGGCCCCAGGGCGGAGGTGTTGGCTACTGTCAGAAATAACAGGTTGGGGTGGGTTTTCGATGAGTGGTAGGGGGTAGCGCAAAGCAGCTCGAACCATCAATCGGCTGTTTGAGGCTGGAGAAGCATCCAGGCAAAACCTATGTGGGACGTATTGAGCGGGGGGGAGCACTTTCCTGGGACGGCATTATCCCGCGCAATAAGTCGCTTTGTTAATCTTCCTCCATCGAAAAATCGCCAGCTTTAGGAGCAAGCCTCAAACACCATCGCCGTATGGGGATGGTGTTTGAGATGGACTCACGTTTTTCCGTTTCATCGCTTCCTATTTAAGGCAAGCAAACGCGGGAAACGATTGTAAACGGGTGGACGTCTGTTCATAGTATCTAAGGTATATGGGGGGGGCGTATATCGCTCATTAAAAAGTCAAGTGCTCTTTACCCCCCAAGCCCCGGCTCTATCGTAGATACTTTGGCAATGAATAACGCCGGCGGCTTTTTGGAATATCGTTCCTTGGTATGCTGGGCAAGCCATGGAATCCTGCGTATCTCCTGGCCAGTAGAACGCAAGTGGATAGGGTGCCTTTGTATTGATATTCTCGATGAATAGAGCGTTCGCCATGCTACTAGTCAGAATTCGTACACCTGTTGCATCCCTCCACTGGTACGCTTGCGTCCAGTCAATTAAGTTGTTGTTTACAACTAAGTCATATACGTTCGAGACGTTGACGCTGTAGGAAGCACGTTGACCGCTTTGGTCGGCCACAGTAATTGTGGCAACTCCATTTTTTTCGCTTTTTACTTTCCCGCTAGATGGATTAACGGATGCCACGGAGGGGTTACTAGACGAGTAAGTGTATGCAGGCCGGCCACCGGTCGCAGTCCTGGTTGCTGTAGTGCCAGGCGCGTCAGCTCCTGTTTTCGGCCAGTCTTGAGCCTTCAAACGGATTCCGTTCAAGCTTACAGGAGATGGATCAATCACCAGCGTCGGAATAACGGTGAAGGTTCTGGCCGCTGACGAGGCGCCCGCACCATAGAGTGCTTTGGCGGTGATGCTGTGCGCCGCAACCGCCAGGCCGGTGACGGTCAGGGTCCAGATTCCCGTTGTGACATTGGCCGTGGCCTTACCTTTGGAAACGGTGCCGTCAAACACCTCGACCTGTTGGCCCTTGCTCGCTGTACCGGTCAAGACCACGGCGGTTTCCACGGTGTAACCGTTCGCCGGAATGTCGGCATTGCTGGGCGAGCCTTTCACCGTGGTGATCGTCGGGGCCACCACGGCCGTGACGGTGAAGGTTCTTGCCGCTGACGAGGCGCCCGCACCATAGAGTGCTTTGGCGGTGATGCTGTGTGCAGCAACCGCCAGACCACTGACGGTCAGGGTCCAGATTCCCGTTGTGACATTGGCCGTGGCCTTGCCTTTGGAGGTGGTGCCGTCAAACACCTCGACCTGTTGGCCCTTGCTGGCGGTCCCCGTGAGGGTGACGGCGGTGTCGACGGTGGTGCCGTTTTGAGGAATTTCATCGCCCTTGGAGTCTTCGGCCTTGGTGATGGTCGGAGCTGCCACGGCCGTGACGGTCAGGGTGCGTGGCGGCGTTGAAACCTGGCCACTGCCATACAGCGCCTTGGCGGTAAAACTGTGGGCGGCCAGGCTCAGGCCCGTCATGGGATGGGTCCAAATACCGGTCGTGAGGTCGGCCGTCGCCTTGCCTTTGGAGGTGGTGCCGTCAAACACCTCGACCTGCTGGCCCTTGCTGGCGGTCCCCGTGAGGGTGACGGCGGTGTCGACGGTGGTGCCGTTTTGAGGAATTTCATCGCCCTTGGAGTCTTCGGCCTTGGTGATGGTCGGAGCTGCCACGGCCGTGACGGTCAGGGTGCGTGGCGGCGTTGAAACCTGGCCACTGCCATACAGCGCCTTGGCGGTAAAACTGTGGGCGGCCAGGCTCAGGCCCGTCATGGGATGGGTCCAAATACCGGTCGTGAGGTCGGCCGTCGCCTTGCCTTTGGAGGTGGTGCCGTCAAACACCTCGACCTGCTGGCCCTTGCTGGCGGTCCCCGTGAGGGTGACGGCGGTGTCGACGGTGGTGCCGTTTTGAGGAATTTCATCGCCCTTGGAGTCTTCGGCCTTGGTGATCGTCGGCGTCACCACCTCGAAGGCCTTGATCGTATAGACCTGATCCGCGAACACCAGCGCCTTGGCCTCGACA